>Ga0163162_10006405_pt1 | contig 11398 bp, 14 predicted proteins | sample S55metaG_FD_115310 | JGI IMG/M metagenome (GOLD analysis project Ga0163162, IMG submission 115310) | Switchgrass rhizosphere microbial communities from Kellogg Biological Station, Michigan, USA - S5-5 metaG | ecosystem: Host-associated > Plants > Roots > Rhizosphere > Soil | place: USA...
AGATTGATCACGTGTTGACTGACCAGAGATAGCGCACCGATTGCTGCTCCTCGCAGCGCCGCGAATCCAATCGTGAGCGAGAGGGCCGAGTTACTCCACGCCATTGCCAGGCAGGCGAGAGCCAGCGCCAGGCCGATCAGCATTCCCGCCAATCGGGGTCCTCGACGGTCGATCCAGCGACCAACGAACGGGGCCGGGAGTACGCCGGCCAGCGTGCCAATCGTGTACGCCGTCGCGACCGCGGCACGCGAGAGCCCCAGGTCACGCGCCACCGGATCGAAGAACGGGGAGACCCCATAGGTCTGGCCGGGCGTGGTCATGAAGGAACCCAGCGCGCCACTCGCCAGGATGACCCATCCGTAGTGAAACGGCACGGACCGAATGATGCGGTCCGGTTGTACTGACTGATCTGTCTTGGTTTGTTGCGGCATCACAGGCCCGAGTGGCTCTCAGCGCTTCGGCCGCTTCGTCCCCCCTCGCCGTGCATGCCGTCCCGCCCTCGACGATCTACCCGCGCTGGGGCGGCGCCAGCGCCGTCGTCACGATCCTCGGTGTTGCGCAGCAGGCGCTCGAACTCTCTTGAGGCGCCGGGGCGCAACAAGACGTTCCAGCCGGAGCTTTCAGCGATTCGTGACAGCAAGCACCCGCCTCAATGGCGGCCGGCGTGACGTTGCAACAGGCCGTCTGACTATTGTCCGCCGGCGTCGCTGAGCACACCCCCGTCGCTGGCAGCATGAGCTCTACGCGACGTGCCGCTTCGATGTCGCCGGTGAGCGCGGCGACGACGGACCGGACTTGTTCGTAGCCCGTCAGCATCAAAAACGTCGGGGCACGACCATAGCTCTTCATCCCGACAACGTATAAGTCTGGCTCCGGCTGGCGTAACTCTTCGGAGCCGTGCGGCGGCACCGTGCCACAGCTGTGCACGTTGGGGTCGATCAGCGATGCCAGCTGGCGCGGACTCTCCACTGCGGAGTCCAAATCGAGGCGCAACTCGCTCAGCATCGCGAGGTCCGGACGGAAGCCTGTAACCGCGATGACTTGGTCGACCGGACCGATCGCGCGGCGCTGTCCATCGATGAGAACGATCCCTGCACCGTCCGTCTTCATCTCTTCTACCCCAAAGCCGGTCACGAGCCGGACGCGCCCCGAATCGACGAGTGCGCGGAGGCGCGCCCCAAGGCTTCCCCGGGCGGGGAGCGCGTCAGCATTCCCGCCGCCGTACATCGCTCCGACGTCGCTGCGCCGTATCGCCCACGTGATCCTGGTGCCCGACGCAATCGCGGCGAGTTCGGCGAGGTCGAGCAGCGCATTGAACGCCGAGTGCCCGCTGCCTACGACCACCGTGGCGCGGCCGGCATATCGACCACGATCTCTACCGAGCACATCGGGAATCCCGTAGAAGACCTGGGCGTTGCAGTCCGATTCACCCAACGCGGGTAGCCCATTCGAGCCGAGCGGATTCGGCATGCCGTACGTCCCGGAGGCATCGATCACAGCGCGGGCAACGACGGTTTCCCGCCCAGCGTGCGAGTGTATCCGCAGGACGAATGGCGCTTGCTCGCGCCCCACGGTCTTCATCTTGTCGTAGCCGACGCGCCCAACCGACTGCACCCGGCGGCCAAGTCGCAGATTCGGCGCGATCTGGGCTAGTTCGGCTAGGGGGCGAAGATACTCGGCGACGATCTCACCGCCGGTCGGCAGGACGTCGGGATCAGGCTCCTTCCAGCCGGCGGCCTTCAAGAGCGCCGCCGCGACCGGGTCGACGTTGTATCGCCAGGGAGAGAACACCTGAACGTGAGACCAAGCTCTGACATGTTCGCCGACTGACACGCCGGCTTCCAGCACAACGAACTTTTCGCCTTTGTGCGCGAGGTGGGCCGCGGCGGCGAGCCCGACCGGCCCTGCCCCAACGACCGCGACCGGATAGTCCTTCAGCGGCATGTCACTCATGGAACTCGCCTCCGTGGCCTACTCGTTCATCAACGACTCTTGATGCATCAGCAGAAAAAGGGGGAGGGGCGGGAGCAGCGCTCATCCCCTGCTCCCCAGACCCCAACACGTTAGGCGCAGCTAGAACCGCCGCAGCAGGCGGTTGCCCCAACCACTGCCAAGCCGCTCGGCCGGCTCGCCGCTTCGCCTTCGTCCCCTTCGAGGTCGTAGTTGAGGTGGTACACCTCCCACTCGACCCCATCGGGATCCTTCACCCAGAACTTGTCCTGGTTGGCGTGGCAGCAGTTGACGCCCATCTCTTCGACCACCGCCAGTCCGGCATCCTTGATCCGGGTCAGCTCCGCCATGACGGTCTCCACCGAGTCCACCTGGACGCCGACATGGTCGATCGTTCCCGCGCCGCTGGGCCCACCGGTCGACAGGGCAAGATTGACCGGCGCCCATGGCGGCAGGAATTTCACGTAGCCCTGCTTCACCTTGACGGGGTCTCCACCGAGAAACTTCTCGTAGAATTCCCGGCTCTTGGAGAGATCCGATACGTGCATGTGCAGATGAACCTTCGCGCCCATGGTGTCCTCCCCTAGCAGCAGGCAGTGAGCAGACGCGTCAGCGTCGACACCGTCTCCCGCTTCACGGAATAGTAGATGTACCGCTCTTCCTTCCGACTCTCGAGCAGCCCGGCCCGCCGCAACGCGTCGAGGTGATGCGAGAGCGTCGGCCCCGGGATTTCGACTTCGGTCTGGATCTCCCCGACCGACATCTCGGTCTTGGCGCGAACGAGCATGAAGAAGATCTGTAGCCGCGACAGATGCGCCAGGGCCTTGAACGCCTCGACGTGATCCTCGGTGGCGTCGAGTCGGGCGAGTGGGAGCGGTGGCATCGCTTTCATATTTCGAATATTATAGAAGTATAGATATGACGTCAAGCGAATATTTGCTCACTGCCCTAGGTGGCGCCACGCTTCCCGCCTCTGAGGTCTGCTCGACGCGGTTCGAACGACAGCCTGGGTGGAGGCGCCGGGCTAGTCCCGCGCGAGTGACTTCTCGTAGCAGCGGCTCACCGGGTCGTCGGTGTAAAGCCCGAACGGCGGGATGCGCCGGAAACCGAGACGTTCATACAGCCGGATCGCGGCCTGCTGGTGGATGCCGGTTTCCAGGCGCAACAGCGTGACGTCGTTCGCTCGTGCGTGCGCGGCGAGGTGATCGACGAGCAGCTCGCCATACTTACGGCCGCGAAATTCCGGCCTGACGTACATCCGCTTCAGCTCGCCGTACTCGCGGCCAAAAAGCTTGATCCCACCGCACCCGGCGGGCGCGCCGTCCACGCGCAACACGAAGAACGCCACGCCTTCCTTGATCAATCGCTCCACGCTGAACCCGTGCCGGCTCTCCGGCGGGTAGAACGACTCCAGATGGGTCTGTAGCTCGTTGATCAGAAGCAGGGCGTCGGGGGTGTCGGGACGCTCAGCAGTGATGGTGGGCGGCACGGAGTAATCCTGCCGTGCAACATTGAGGTGGTCAAGCCGACTAAATCAGCTCACCCCCTCGCCGAAGCGGCAGCCGTGGGGCGGCTGGCATTCCGACGCAGCACCGCCGCCTCAGCACTTCCGTGGAGAAGTATCCCGGAGACCACTGCGCCGACGCCGGCGATGCCGAGACTCACAAAGGCCCAGCCCCAGGCACCGACCGTCCGGGCACCATACCAATCGAGGATCGCGCCGAAGACGAGTGGGGCCGTGGCCCCGGCTCCGTATCCCACCAGCGACCGGAGAGCAAGCGCGGCCCCTCGATACGCCGTCGGTACGACCTCGGTGATCGCGGTGGAATAGATCGGCGAGTCTCCCAGCGCGGAAAATCCATAGACCAGTCCCAGACCGACGATGAATGCGATGGGTGCTCCGAGCAACCATCCGAAGCTCAGCGAGCATATCGCGCTCAGACTCGCCATGAACAGGATTACGGGAGTGCGTCCGAATCGGTCCGCGAACAGTCCCGCCACAAGCGACGCGATCATTCCTGTTATGTGGAACAGCGACGTGATGTAAGCCCCGAGACCAGCGCCGCGGGCCAGCTCTGACCCCGTGGCGACGAAACATACGGCAAGAAAGGCCGGAGTCCAGGCCCACATGCCGAGGAGTTCCCAGCTGTGGAATGTGTAGCACGATATCACGAGCATCGCGGGGCGATTCTTCAACACCGCAGTACCGAATCGCGGCCCACCGGCCCGCTGACTGATGATGTTGGCCGTCGATCGAGTCGCTACCCAGGCGAAGCCGGCACCGACCAGCTGTCCCAGGCTCAGTAGCCAGAACGCCAAGACATAGCCCCCGATCGGCAGGGCCAGGCCAGTCAGTGCGAGGGCGAGGGCCAGCCCAAGGGAATGTCCTGCGAGGTATGCGCCCATGGCTCGACCACGCCGTGCGACTGGCACGTTTTCGGCTACGAGAAGAATGCCCGTCGTATACGTCCCACCGAGAGCGAGCGCCAGCACGGTGTACAGGATGAGACAGCTCCAGTAGTCACGCGCCCACGCGGCGAAGACCGCGGAGGCCACCGCCGACGCCACGGTCCCCGCCAGAAACACTCGCCGGGCTCCAATGCGATCCGCCAGCTCCGAAAACGCCATGAGCGAGATGGCGTAGGCGACTTGAAACGCGGACGAGATGCTGCCGGCCGCTGTGCCGGAGAGGTTCCACTCTCTCTGTAGCACCGGCAGTGTGGCGGCGTACGCGATATAGACCATGTACGCCCCGATCCGGGAAGCACAGATCGCCAGCAGCCAGCCGCGGCTCCCAGGACTCATATCGGCCAACAGCACTTCATATGAGGCGGGGGCGTCGCGGCGGGCATAGATGATTCCTGGGTGAAGTCTGGGTGGTCCACTCAGTGCGCCTGAACAGCGAGAGGTTCTCCTTTTGCCATCGCCAGATGATGGGCCTGGTGGTGCGCCCCTTCGGTGATCAGTCCCGCGAAGCCGAGCCCCCGGATACGCGCGACAACCTTCGTCTCGTCCGGGTTCCTGGCGAGAACCGTCAGGCGTACGCCGCCCGGGATGCTCTCGGTCCTGACCGCGTATGAAGGCAGGCGGTCGAGCTCGACCGCGTGCGGCACCACCATCGCCCGGATCGCCTGCTCTGTTCGTCCCGCGCCGGTGATCTCCATGGCGAGGCCGCCAGGGATGAGCGTTTGCTTGACGGCCGCTCGGAGCACCACCTCGTTCATGTCGATCAGGTGCTGGCGGAGCCGCTCGATATCAACCTTGGCCCAGTCCGTGGTCGGATCTGCATCGAGGAGGCGGACGATCTCTGCGATGGTGCCGAAGGCGTCCTGCCCCGGCATCGTCGGTACGCCCGGGGTCATCCCCTGCATTGCTCGCATGTGCTGGGCGTGGATGTCGCCCCCGTGGGTCGGCATGGAGTCGTGACTTTGGAACTGGCTGGCCCCGGGCGCTAGCGGATGCTGAGCGAAGACGGCGTCCGCGACGACCAGCCCCGCGAGGGCGACGCCGAGCGCAATGGCCAGGACTGCTCTCCACATGATCCCCTCCTGTCGAAACGATCACCCAGCATTGTTGACGGCCCGGGCTGGTCGGATCTATGACTTAAGTCACATCGCCTCGCCGCGCAGGGCCTCCTCGTCGCCTCGCGCAAGAGCGGCGAGGCGTGCTGGATCACGAATGGTGACACGCGACCGGTCGCGAGAGATTACACCGTTGTCCTCGAGCTGGGCGAAGGCGCGCGCGACCAGCTCTCGAACGGTGCCGAGCCTCGCGGCAAGCTGGGCTTGCGTAAGGGTGAGCTCGATGGAGGTTCCCGGCTTGATGGGCTCCTCGATAGTCGTGTCCAGGTAGCGAGCCAACCGCTCGGTCACCGGCCGGAAGGCCAAGTCGCTGACGATCCCCGCGAAGTGACGGACCCGGCGGGCCAGGGTCTTGAGCATCGCAACCGCCACCCCTGGACGTCGCTGACAGAGACGAAGCACCTCTGCGCGGGGCAGGAACAGTAACCGTGTCGACACGAGGGCGACCGCCGAGGCGATGTACCCGTTTCCGTCGAAGAGTGGCGCCTCCCCGAGCGCGGCGCCTGGACCTTCCGTGTGGAATACCTGCTCGCGGCCCCGCAGCGAGATCTGCCGGATCTCGACGCGTCCATCGGCAACGATCAGGAGGCCGCGACAGGGTTCCCCCTCTTCGAAGAGGGCCTCTCCGGGGCCGAGGCTCCGCACCGTGCACCGTCCGGCCAGATGACCCAGTTCGGTCGCCGGCAGAGAAGCGAAGTACGGAACTCGCCTCAGAGCTTCCGTACTCGCTCCGCGGCTCTTAGCTCTCGGCTCGCGTCTCAGAGGGATTCGTCGCTTGCGCACGGCTCAGAGGCGTCGACTGCGCCTTAGGGCGGATCAGGAGGCTATATGCTCCGCGTGCATATCGAACGCAGAAGTATCACGGACGCTCTCAAAGCGTCAATCAACGGGTACGCGAAAGGCGCCGACACTGTTGCGCGTCACCCAGGCCTTCCTGCCGGCCGCATGTACCCCCGCTCGGTGTTCAGAGCCCATTGCGAGACGATGGTGCTGCGTTGAGCCTTGAAGGCGCGGAGTGCCGGGTGCCCGGGACTTGAAGCGCGATCTCTGCGCGCTGTACTTCGCGTGCCATGATCGGCCAGCGCCGCGGTCCGCGAAGCCCCAGCCCTCACGAGCTTCAGGTGCTACGATCCCGGCAACAGAACCGTTTGACGCAATCGACGGGAGGAACATATGGCAGCGACGGTCCGAGCGGCGATCCGTGAGCTGATGGAGCAGACGATGCAGACCATGGACGCCTTGCTCGAGGCGTCGGATCGGGAGCTCGGGATGTCCTCGTCGCACGGATGTGCACAAGGCAAGGACGTCTGGACGCTCATCACCAACGACATCGATCACGAAAAGATCCACACCGGGCAGGTCCTCGAAGGGCGCTACGAGTCGCGGAACACAGCATCGCCGATGGAACGCCTGTTGGCCGAGTGGTTTGCGGAACGGGCGCGGTTCATAGGTTCACTCATCGGCCTTACAGACGCCCAGTTCAACAGCGAGACGGCCCCCGGCGAGTGGACGTATCGCGTGATCGCCAAGCACGTCCTCGCTCTGGAACACGATTCACTGAACACGATTGCCGAGGACCAGGCTGCAAGGCCGGCCGGATCGGGAGGATCTGCTTGACGGGTCGGCAGGCGCCCGCCCGCCGGCAACTCGGGGCCTCGTCATGGGCGGCTGCAGCACGGCACTTTATTTGGGCTTCGTGCTCGGGTCATTTGCCCTGACGCCCACCACACCGGTCACTCCGAGCCAGACGCCGACGCTCACTGACCCCGCCTCCGCTCGCATCGTCCGCCCGTACCATGGTCCAGGGTCCAACTCTGGTCCGGCACCACCGCCCGCCGTCGCCCCGCTTGGGCCAGGACCTCCATAAAGGCCCGCGCGCTGGCGGTGATCCTGCGGGCTTCATGGTGGATCACGTGAAAGTGCCGCTGCACGCGGATGCCGCGAAGCCGAAGGGCATGGAGCCGACCGGTCGCGACCTCACCGCGTACCGCATAGACGGAAATGAACGCGACGCCGAGGCCAGCCATTACCGCCTGCTTGATCGCCTCCGTGTGGTCCAACTCCATCGCCGCCTGGAAGCGGATCCCTGCTCGCTGCAGTGCCCGCTCGGTGACGCTCCGCGTAGCGGACCCGTCCTCTCGCATCAGGAGAGGTTCACGGACAAGTGCCTCGGGCGCAATGAACCGGCGCTTCGCCCACGCATGGTGCGGCGGAACGATGAGGAGCAGCTCATCGGCGAAGCCGACGGCCAGGCATTGTTCCCCCGGGCCGACGGCATGCCCCCCCACGACGCCGAGGTCCAATTCTCGCGCCGTGACACGGTCCTCGATGACACGCGAGTTGGCAATTTGCAGCCTGAGCTCGACACCGGGATGGCGACCTCGGAAGTCCGCAATGATCCCGGGCATCACATAGATCCCTGGCGTCGTGCTTGCGCCGATCATCAGCGAGCCGTGGCCCAGGCCGTCGAGATCTTTCAGAGCCTGTTGCGCGCTGTCCACGGCGAGGGTGACGCTCGCCGCATAGCGCTCTAGGACGCGTCCGGCTTCGGTGGGCGTCACCTCGCGGCCGCGTGAACGCATGAACAGCTTCTTGCCTAGCTGCCGCTCAAGCTCTGCGACATGCTCGGACATAGTCGGCTGCGAAGAATTGATACGCTTCGCCGCTCGGCTGAAGCTCTTCTCACGCACTACAGCGAGGAAGACTTCCAGTTGACGTAGCGTCATAGGGTTTTCCCGATGGCCAGCATCCGAACTACGTATGGCGAAGTCCTACTCTTGCTGGATAACGAGACGGGGATGCACTCTTGCTTGGAACCCAAACCAAGCGTCGCCGGTTGGCGCCGGCGGCAAGAGGAGGCATCCCCGTGCCCACGAGGATACCGACGTCGGAGCGGACGAGCCAGAAGCTTAACGAGCTGCTGAGTCAGGGCGTGGCTGACGGCGACGCCCGTGCCGAGCTGCTCAAGCTCGCGGTCCGCAAGATTGTGGAGGAAGCCCTGGAGGCCGAGGTGGCCGAGGCCGTCGGGCGTGGCTACTACGAAGGCGGCGCCGCGCCCGGCGCCGGCTACCGCAATGGGTATCGCCGCGGCCGGCTGCATTCGGCCGAAGGCGCGATCGAGTTCGGCGTCCCCCAGGTGGCCGATCGCGCGGAACCCTTTGTGTCCCGCGTGCGGGCGGGCCTCGCGGGCCGGACGGCCGAGCTCGAGCACCTCGCCGTCGAAATGTACGCCCGGGGCCTGAGCACGCGGGACATCGAGGCCGCCTTTCGGGACGCGACCGGCGCCAGCCTCCTGAGCCGCACCGCGGTCAGCCAGGTGACGGAGCGGCTGTGGCAGGAGTACGAGGCCTTCGCGGGGCGGGATCTCAGCGAGTTCGCTGTGGCCTACTTCTTCGTCGACGGGGTGGCCGAGCGGCTGCATGCCGGGCTGCCCCGCGAGGCCGTGCTCTGCGCTTGGGGCATCACCGAGGACGGACGGAAGGTGTTGCTTCACCTGGCACCCGGCACCAAGGAGGACACCGCGAGCTGCACGGCGTTCTTCGAGGACCTTAAGCGGCGGGGCCTGGCCGATCCGCTGCTGACCGTCACCGACGGGGCCCCGGGCCTGATCCGCGCCGTCGAGACGTGCTTCCCGCGGGCGGTGCGGCAGCGCTGCCTGGTCCATCGGCTGCGCAACCTGCGGAGCAAGGCCCCGGAGAGTCAGTGGCCCGAGATCGCGATCCGGGCCCGCGCCTGTTACGAGGCGGCCTCGCCCGCGCTGGCCCGGCTGCTCCGCGACGACTTCGTGCAGGCCTACGGTCGCGAGCTGCCCGCGGTGGTCCAGTGCTTCACCGACGACTTCGACGCCTGCATCGCCCATCTGCGCTTCCCGCTGCGCCATCGCAAGGTGATCCGGACACGAATCTGCTCGAGCGGCTCTTCCTCGAGGAGCGCCGTCGAACGAAGATCATCCCCCACGCGTTCGGAGAGCGGCCAGTGCTGAAGCTCATGTATGCCGCCGTGATCCGCGCGGCCGACCGCTGGCGCGGCCTGACGGTCGGTGAGTTCGAGCAACGGCAACTCCGCGCGATTCGCGAGGAGCTCGACCGGGCTCACGTCGAGCGGGTGCGCCCCGCCGTGCGGCCCACCGCGAGTGCGTCGACCGTCAAATTATCCAGCAAGGTCCGGACTTGACCCTACGTATTGGACCCTATAGCACGGCCAGGAGTAAGACAAGGCCCAAGGAGGAAAGACCCATGATCTTTCGACACTTCCTGGCGCCGAAGACGGGCTGTGCGAGCTACTTGTTCGGCTGAGGGGGCGCAGCCGCCTGCGCTGTGGTGGATCCACAGCTGGAGATCGAGCCCTATCTCGAGGCCGCCGGACAGAAGTCCATGCGTGTCACACACATCATCGAGACTCACGTGCAGGCCGACCACCCGTCCGGCGCCCGCCGGCTTGCCGCGGTGACGCAGGCGCCGGTCTTCTTCCACGAGTCAGCGCCGGTCGATTTCCCGCACGTCGATCTTCATGACGGCGAGCGGCTCGAAATGGGCAATGTGTCACTCTCGATCCTGCACACGCCTGGACACACACCCGACAGCCTCTCGATCCTGGTCACCGACAAAACGAGAGCACCAGAGCCCTGGTTCGTTCTGACGGGAGACACGCTGTTCTCGGGTGGCGTCGGCCGTCCGGATCTTCTGGGCGAGGGCGCCGAGGCCTCGTTGGCTGGCCAATTGTTTGACAGCCTCCACGGCAAGCTGCTCACGCTGCCCGATCACATCGAGGTCTACCCCGCCCACTTTGGCGGCGCGGCCTGCGGTAAAGGCTTGAGCGGAAAGCCCGGCACAACGATCGGCTTCGAGCGGCGATTCAACCCGGCGCTGCAGTTCGCTTCGAAGGCGGAGTTCATCCAGTTCATGCTGGCTGATCTTCCGCCGCAGCCGGCCTCGTTCGCCGAAAACCGGCGCCGGAATCTGGCCGGGGAGTGACGCAGCTCCGCCTCGGCCTTCGAGAGAATCGGGGACAGTTTGCGCTCCTTGTCGTCCTGAACGCCTTCGTGGGCGCGATGGTCGGCCTGGAGCGCACCGTCCTCCCACTACTCGGGGAGCAGGAGTTCGGGCTCGAGTCCAAGACCGCGATCCTGTCCTTCATTGTTAGCTTCGGCGTGACGAAAGCCGTCGTCAACCTGGTAGCGGCTCGCGTCTCCGATCGGATCGGACGCAAGCCGATCCTGGTCGCAGGCTGGGTCCTCGCCCTGCCGGTGCCCTTCCTCATCATCTATGCGCCCGCTTGGTGGTGGATCGACATCGCCAACGTGTTACTCGGTGCGAACCAGGCGATGGCGTGGTCGATGACCGTGATCATGAAGGTCGACCTCGTGGGCCCCAAGCGGCGCGGTCTCGCTCTCGGCTTCAACGAGTTTGCTGGCTACGTCGCCGTCGGCGTCATGTCCTGGGTCACCGGCTACATCGCAGGCCACTACGCGCTGCGACCGCAACCGTTCTATCTGGGGATCGCGGTCGCCGTCATTGGGCTCATCGTCGCGATCTTCTTCGTCAGGGAGACACATGGACACGCGCGGCTCGAAGCGGCGACGAGCTCTCACCCAGCAGCCGGGCCCGCACCGTCGCTAGGCCGCATTTTCTACGTGACCAGCCTTGGCAATTTGAGTCTGTTCGCGGCATGCCAGGCGGGGCTAGTCAACAATCTGAACGATGGGATGTCATGGGGTATCTACCCGCTCTTCTTCGCCGCGCATGGGCTAGCAGCCCGTGGTGAAAGTCGGTGAAAGGACATCGCCACCGACGAGCAAGATCGTACACTGCGGGCCATGGCGATGGGCAAACGCACGAGTGAGCAAGCGCCGTTGTGGATCCCGACGA
>Ga0163162_10006407_pt1 | contig 11398 bp, 7 predicted proteins | sample S55metaG_FD_115310 | JGI IMG/M metagenome (GOLD analysis project Ga0163162, IMG submission 115310) | Switchgrass rhizosphere microbial communities from Kellogg Biological Station, Michigan, USA - S5-5 metaG | ecosystem: Host-associated > Plants > Roots > Rhizosphere > Soil | place: USA: Michigan...
GCTGCTGCTGGTATCTTGTGACAAAGGAATGGCTCACGCTGTGGTGTAACCATTTATCGCAGCTGGTAGATGCACCGACGTCCATAAATGGACAGGGGGTGAGCAAAATGTCGCCAGCTGCAGGGAGCGAAAGATGAAGCCGTCCTTTGCGTAAAAAAGAAACGCGGGCCTGGCAAAGCCAGACCCGCGTCCCAGTTGAGAAAGCGGTGAATATTATTTTTTGACGGCGACCAGTTCGATCTCGATCAGCGGCCCCGGCGTGGCCAGGCCCACTTGAACGGTGGAACGCGCCGGCTTGTTGGGCTGGGTGGCGGTGCCAAAGCGCTTGGACCATTCCGCGTTCATGGCGGGAAAATTTATTTTTCCGCCATTGGCGGGATCGGCCACCAGGAAGACTGTGGCCTTCACCACATCGCCGAAATTCAAACCCAGTTGTTTGAGGACGGCTTCGAGCTTGTTGAGCACGTCATCGGCCTGCTGGGTGGTGTCGCCCCAGCGAGCCGGACTGCCTTCGGGGGCGTTGGGATCCTTGGGACCACCCGGAATGCCGCTGATATAGTAGGTCTTATAGCCTGCCGGCACGGTGACTGCCGAAACGATGGGCGCGTTGGCACTGGGCGATGGCAGCCTCGTCACCGGTTGCGCACTGGCGGCGCCAGCGAGCGTGCAAAGAGCCAAGGCTGTACCAAGATAAGCGAGTGATCTGGTCATGTCGTTCTCCCCTTGTTGAGCGATAGAGTGGTTTCAATTCTCACGATGGTGGGTCAGGCTTTTGTCTTGCGGGCCTTGGACAGAACTTGGCGAACGCGGTTGCCCACGATCAGCTCCTCGCCCGGCTGCAGGGTCATGGAGACGACCTGCAGCTTGTTGACGACATTGGCGTTAGACTTGCGCAACGGCGGCAACAGGCTGCGGTTGCCCTGCGTGGAAAGCATCTCGATACAGGGCTCGCCTTGGCGCAGTTCCTCGACGCATTGCGCCACGGTCAGGCCGAAGGCTGCCTCGTCCCAGTTTATTGTCAGCGTAGGATAGGAGTTGCTCCCGACCGGAATCTCGATCGAAGTCGTCACACCCGGCACGGTTTCCACCAGCTTGGCGACCCGCTCGACCCGGCCCTGCCACATCTTGTTGAGAGCATTGAGGTCGGCCTTGGACCAGTATTCGACGGCGGCCAGCACGCCCATGATCTCTTCCTTGCCCACCTTCATGGCGCGGCAGACCGCGCCCTCCCAGGGCGCGCTGTTGGCCATGGCGGCGTCGATCAAATCCTTGCGGCCGAGCAGCACGCCGGAGCATTGCGGCCCGCCCAATCCCTTGCCGCCGCTGACGGTGTAAAGGTCCACGCCCCATTTCGCGAATTTGGTGAAGTTCTCAAAGGGCGGGACGGAGGAGGAGGCGTCCACCAAAAGCGGCACGCCCGCAGCCTTAGTGACCTTGAGCGCGTCCTGCACCCGCTCGTCGCGGAAGGTCGTATAGACCAGTACGGTCCTGGGCGTGATCGCCGCCGCCAGGTCGGCCAGTCCCGCTGCAATCACCAGCCTACCGCCCGGCAGACGCAACGCGCTGTCGAAGGCGTTGCGGCCACCCAACATCACCACTTCGTTTTTCATGCCGGTGGTGTCGGGTAGTTGCCAGATCTTGTCGGGATCGGTTCCAGCGATGCAGCCCGCCGTGGCTTGGGACATGGCGGCAGCCGCGCCGGACGTGACAATTCCGGATTCCGCGCCGGACAGTTCGGCCAGTCTTTTGCCGGCGGCGGCCTGCAGCTCGTACAGGTCCACGAAATGGTGTGAGGCCGCTTCCGCCGCGCGGCGGACCTCCGGCAGTTCCAGGCAACCGCTCAGATAGGTGTAGGTGCCGCGCGCGTTGATGATCGTGCGGACTCCAAGCTTGGCGTATGGATTGCCGACCGCCTTGCCGACACCGGTGGCGACGGTCGCGGCAAAGCTGCGGGTGGCGATGGTGGCGAACAAGGGCGTGGCGGCCGCCAGTTTGAGGAAAGACCGCCGGGCCGTGGAGATGGAAGACATGAGAACCTTTCCTTTGCGCGAAACGTCAATTCCGGTGCGCGGCCGCAATGGACTTTCGAATGAGGTCGATGGTGCGGGCATTGGTCCGCTCGGTCAGGACCTTGCCGATCTCGGCGCTGGCATGGCGGGGATCGCCTTCGACGCCATTCTTGCCGTTGCCGGCCTCCAACTTGTTCATGCGCACCATGCTGGGATCGATGGCAAGCATCAGGGAGGTGTCGCGAACATCGGAGTGATTGCCGATTTCCTCGCGTCTGATGCCGCGCTTCATCATTTCCGCGGCATCGCCTGGCGGATCGCCGCGATAATAAGCGCCGATGGCATGAACGCGGACTTGGGTGGCGGCCCACTCTTTATTCAATTTGGCGGCGACGGCGTCCTGGCCGGCCTGATCGGAACCATGATCGCCGATCAGCACGATGTCGCGGAAGCCGTGCAGTTTAAGACTGCGGACGGCGCCTTCCACCACACCGGCATAGACATCTTCGGGCACGCCGATGGTGCCTGGATAACGCAAATGTCCTTCAGGGGGATCGTATTTGCCTTCGGGGGTGTAGACGATCACCGAGGCGACCAGCGCATTACCAAGGCGCCGGGCGATGGTCTGGGCATTGGCGAGGGCGCGGAAATTGTGCTTGCCGGTGGCCATGGCAGGGCCGTTCTGCTCGGTGCCGCCTGACGGCAGGATGACCGTGGTTTTCCCTGCCGCGATGGCGTCGCGGATTTCGTAGGATGTCATCCTTTCCATCAGGACATTGTCGGAGGTCTGCGCCGAGGCCGCACCGGCGCAGCACAGCAAGGCAATCATAAGCAGGGTACGGTACATCAGATCCTCCCAGTCAATCCGTCGCGCTTTCCGCGATCGGTTCCAATCTCATCAGCGGACGCGGTGGACTTTGTAATAGTAATCCTCACCTGCAACCATCAGGATGTAAGTGTGCATCGAATCCGGCCTGATCGTGACCCGCATCTCAGCCGCATCCCGGCGCCAACGGGCGGGATGGTAGACCTGGTCCTCGGGCGCCTGTTCCCAAACCTGGCCATCGATCAGGGTGACGGTGAAGGAACCGTTTTTCTCCATGACATAGGACTGCATGGGCATGTCGCGGACAATCGGCTTAAGGTCGGTGAACAGGCCGCCAAATATGCCCACCCTCTTCGGCATGGGAGGCGGGGTTAGCGGCGCGCCAGGCGCAGGCGCGACAGCAAGCGGTTGTGGCGTTGGCGCAGATGCAAACTGTTGTGGCGCCGGCGCCGGTCTGGCCGCGGTCTGGGGCGCCGACAATCCCAGTTGTGCGCGCATCGGCGTAGCGGCGGTGTAATAGCAATCCAGCCAAGGGCGATCCTCCGTCACGCGCATGCAGGCGGCGGCGGCCGAAACCACTTCGGTGCGGACGGTTTCATTCTGCGGCGCACCGCCGGCCGGCGGCGACGCCGCAAGCGCGATCTGAGCGGGCAATGCAGAGCCAAGGCCCAATGAGGCACGCACCGGCTGGGCGGCGCCATAATAACAATCCAGCCACTGTCTGGAGTCAGCAACGACGCCGCAACGAATGGCGCCCGACAAGGCATCGTCGCGGGGTCGCGCTTGCGCCGGAGCCGCCAAGATCACACCCATCACCGCGGGCACCAAAAGCCAACTCATATGACGCATACACTTCCCCTTGCCGGCGCCGATCCTTGATATCCACGACGCTTTAACGCCTTGTTCCTCTGATTGAAACAAAATCGTGCTGCGGCGGCAACCCGTGGACGCGCCGCCGGCGTTTTCCACCGCTCGCCCCAGCTTGGGGTTCAAAGCTCGCCAGGAGCACGATATCTAGCTATAGCGAACTTCGGAACCCTGACACTAGGGGGCCGTTCGCTTGCGCTTGAAAGCGGGGCGCAGCATGTGAGCGCGCTGCAACATCCGCGACAATGTGAGCGACCATAATTAAAGGGCGGGGTTGCCAACCACAGGTTTTCCCAAACAAACTGTGCGCAGTGGCGGACAACAAGCCGTAAGGGGATAAGATGACGACACAGCGCAGCAAAATTTTCGCAACCACGGCTCTGGCGCTTTTGCTTCTGGCCGCGGCGGACGCGGGCGCGCAGAGCCCGCCTGTGGCGCAAGCGGATATCCTGATCAAGAATGGTCATGTGGTGGACGGCACCGGCGGCGCTTGGTTCCAAGCCGATGTCGCCATCACCGGCGACAAAATCGTCTATGTCGGCCGCGCGCCCGTGAAGGCCAAGCGCGTGATCGATGCCAAAGGCAAAGTGGTGTCGCCCGGTTTCATCGACATGCATTCTCATTCCGAATTCGGTCTGGCGCTGGATGGGCGCGGCCTCAGCAAGATCACGCAAGGCGTGACCACCGAAGTGATGGGTGAGCATCTCTCGGCCGGCCCGGTGCTGGGCCCTGCGGTGGACGATCCCATGATGGTGACGCCGCCGGTCAAGCGCAGTTGGACCACCTTGGGCGGCTGGTTTTCCTACCTGCAGAAAAAAGGCATCGGTCCCAACATTGCTTCTTATGTCGGTGCCGGACAGGTGCGCGCTTCGGCGATGGGCTATCAGAACCGCCAGCCCACGCCGGCAGAGATGGACAAGATCAAGCAGTTGATCCGTCAGGCCATGGAAGAAGGCGCTTTTGGCCTGTCCAACGGCATGTCCTATGTCCCCAATATGTTCTTCTCGACCGCTCAGCTGATCGAATTGTGCAAGGTCGCGGGCGAATATGGCGGGATATTCACCATCCATATCCGCAATGTCGCCCCAGGCGATCCCCGCGACAAAGGCCTGAAGGAAGCGATCGCCATCGCCAAGGGCGCTCATATCCCGGTGGAGATTTTCCATCTGGGCGCCAGCGCCGGCATGGATCCCGACGATTTCATCAAGGACGTGCAGCAGGCGCGGGCCGACGGCGTGGACATCACCGGCAACTCCTATACCTACGAAACCGGCTGGACCTATCTGACCCAGTCGCTGCCGGCTTGGGCGCAGGAAGGCAATTCCGCCGATATCGTGGCGCGGCTGCAAAAGCCCGATACAAGGGCCCGCATCCTGGACGAAATGAAAGACCGCAATTTTGCGACATTAAAGGTCGCTTCGGTGAATCCGGAGTTTGACGGCAAGCTTTTGCCGCAGATCGCCACTCAGATGCATGTAACGCCGCAGGAGGCGCTGCTCGCCATCCTGGTCAAGCAGAAGGGCGAAGGTTTCCAGATTGGGATGCCTACCGGCGCCCGCGCCAAGATCGTCGCCCAGATGCTGAACAATCCCTGGATGGACATCGGTTCGGACGGCATCGCCCTTCCGGCCGGCGTGCGCACCTCTTTCGGCAGCCCGCATCCGCGCTCCTTCGGCACCAGCACAAGGCTGCTGGCGGAATATGTGCGCAAACAGCATGTTTTCACGGTGGAGGAAGCGGTGCGTAAAATGACCTCGCTGCCCGCCAACCGGCTGGGACTGGCGGATCGCGGCGTCCTGCGTCAAGGCATGAAGGCCGATGTGGTGGTGTTCGATCCCGCCACCGTGCAGGACATGGCGACCTATGAAAACCCCGCCCAATATTCCAAGGGCATCGATTGGGTTCTGGTCAACGGCAAAGCAGTGGTGGCCAACGGCAAGCCGACCAACGCGCTGCCTGGCGAGGTGTTGCGCGGCCCGGGCTATAAGCTGGGCACGCCATAACGGCGGTCACGCGACGCTGAAATGTTCCGGCGCACCGCCGGCTTGCCGGATTTGCCACATCCGCAGATACGCCTGTTCGATCCGCCGGCGGAAACCATCCGTGTCGAATAAAGCGCACTGCGTCCGGTTGACGGCAAGCTTGGCTTTGAGAGCCTGCATCGCCATGGGATCGCCGGCCAGCGAGATCGCGCGGGCTTCATAGTCGGGCAAATTCTCGACGATCAACTCTTGCAACCCGGCAGCCTGCAGCAGGCTGGCGGCGACACGGCCCGGAAACGTCGTGCCGCGGCAAGTCAGCAGAGGCACGCCGCTCCACAGCGAGTCGCTTGCCGTTGTGTGGGCGTTGTAAGGCAAGGTATCGAGGAACAGATCCGCATGTTGTAAACGCGCCAGATGCTGCGCCAGCGGCTGAAAAGGGGCGAAAACCAACCGCTCGCCCTGCACGCCTTGCTGCTCAGCCGCCTGCCTGAGATTTTGCGGGAACGGAGCCTGGCTATCGAGCAGCCACAACACGCTGCCAGGCGTCGCCTTCAGGATGCGCATCCAGGCCGCGAACATGGCGGGCAGAAGCTTGTAGCTCTGGTTGAAATTGCAAAAGACAAATCCGTCCTCTGGCAGACCATGATCGCCGCGGTTTCCCGTGGCTGTGCCGATGGCGCGGCGAGAATCATTCACCTGATAGCAGCCGGGAAGATGGGCAACCTTCTCCGTGTAGAAAGACCGATCCTGCTCGGGAAGCACGATCCGGTCGGCGATAATATAGTCCATATAGGGCGCGCCCAGCGTGGCCGGGAATCCCAGATAGTTGACCTGGATGGGCGCGGGCCTGCGCGCGAAAACCCCCATGCGGTGGGCGCCGAAATAGCCGTTGAGATTGACCAGAATGTCGATCTCTTCCGCGCGGATTTTCCGCGCCGCGTCATCGTCCGGCAGGCCAGCGATCGGCACAAAGCGATCGAAGGCTTTTTCCAGCCGCCTGCGCATGGCGCTGTCGTCGGATTTTCCATTGTCGATCGCGACGATTTCAAATCGCTCGCGATCATGACATTCGTAAAGGCCGGCCATCAGATGCGCGGTGGCCTGCTCGCCGAACTCGCCGGACACATAACCGATACGGATTTTGTCGCGCCCACTTGGGCCGCGCTGTGCCGTCGCCATCTGTGCCGGATATTGATCGGTGGCGTATAGGCTGGAACAGCGTAGAGCCTGGGAGGGCTTCTCTGCGATCGCCTGATAGACAAATGGCCGTACGACCTTGCGGCCCTCGCGCAAGCCGGCCTCGATCTGTGCCACCGTTTGCGGAAATTCGCGCCAGTCCGCGCCATACATGCGCAGATGCAGCAATTCGCCCAGGGCGTAGGGATGGTCTGGATCGGCCGCGATCACCCGTTCCAGATCCTTGATTGCGGACTTCAGCAGCTGCTTATCCCGCCACAGAAGATCGGCGCGGTTGCTGAGCGCCAACGCATTCTGCGGATTGAGAGCGATGGCCTCGTCAAAACTGGCCAGGGCTTCGTCGATCCGGCGAAACATGCGCAGGACGGCGCCGCGCCCATTCCAGGCGACGTCGCTTTTTTCAATCTCAAGCGCGCGATCGTAACTGGCCAGCGCCTCGGCGAGCCTTCCGCCTTGCCAGAGGAGCCAAGCATGCAGGGTCAGGGCCGCGGCAGAGCGCGGCTGCATCGCCAGCGCGCGCTCTATGCTCGCCAGAGCCGCCTGGTTCTGGCCCAAATTGGCCTGCAGGGCGCCACGACGGTACCAGGCCTCCCCAAGCTCAGGCTGCAACGCCAACGCCCGGTCATAGCTTTCCAAGGCCTCGGGGAACCGCGCGAGCTCGACCAGCGCGATGGCGCGATTGAAATGAAGCCCGGCATCCTGAGGCATTCCAACCAAAGCCTGATCGTAATTGCGTAGCGCGGCCTGAAATTGCTGCAGCCTGGCCAACGCCACGCCCCGGCTTGCCAGCACCGTTGGGTTGCCGGGCTGGGCCAGCAGCACGCTGTCGAAGCAAGTCAAAGCATCACCAGCGCGGTCCAGGTCCAGCAAGGCCAGTCCCCGGGCGCGCAGTGCCTGAACGTGACCCGGATGCAACTGCAAAGCCCGGTCAAAACAGTCCAGCGCTTCCGCGGGACGCTTCAGTTCCGCCAGCATCGCGCCGCGATTGAACCAGGCTTCAACCAAGGCAGGCTGAAGGCTGAGCGCTTTACGGCAATGCTCCAACGCCTCCTCAAGCCGGCCAGCGCTCCGCAAAGCCGCGCTTTGGTTGATGAGTGCGCCGATATTTGTGGGGTCGAGTTCGAGCGCGGATTTTAGCAGGTCGATGGCTTCACGGTGGCGGCCCTGCTGCGCGCGCAGGGCGCCCAACAGCTGCAGCGCGGCGGTATTCAATGGGTCGACGTGCAGAATCTGAAGATAGATCGCCTCGGCGGGGCCCAGGGCGCCTTGCCTGTGGTGCGCCACCGCTTCCTGGATCAGGGCCTGGAAACTCAAAGAGGTCATAGCCTAAAAGACTATAAAGGCTTGCAATACAAGTGCAATTCGGGAAGCGCGCGGAAACGCGAAAAGGAGTAGCGCGGCGCCGGCGATTCATTTCGCCATTAAAAACGTGTATGATGACGCCGTGATAAAACCGCACCTGACGGTTTTTCCCAAACGCGAGACGGACGAGACGGAAAAGTATCATGATCTTGCGACAGCGCCTTCTTGTATCCGCCATGGCGTTGACCGTGGCGGGTGGGGCCACTCCGGCGCACGCCGAGCCCTGGGTTCGCGGCTTTGTGGTGGGCGCCTATGAATATGCTTTCCGTTATGGCGGGCGCGCCGATTTCAGCCGCAAAGGAGAGATCGAGCCGGGCGTGGATTGTCCGCATGGCAGTGGCGTCCATTTCGCCAGCGATGACCGCACCAAAGTTGCGGTGGCGCGGCAAAAATGGCGCTCGCAGCAAGAGATCGATTGGATTTCCGCGCCGCCCGGCCTGGAGATGGTGCGCGCCCCGAATTTGACGCGCTTTTATATCTGGGACCGGGCGCTGTCGCATCGCGGTTACAAGAAAGAAATCGAAACCTACGTAAATCCCTGGGCCACCGATGATCCGGGCCAGCCGCAGGTTACCAGCCGTATCGGCGACGGTTTCAATCTCGACGGCAAGATCAAGCCGACCGATTTTGTCAGTCCCGACGGCGAGAAGGGGATAGACAACAATCTCTATCGCGCCTGGGGCTGTGATGCGCCTTGGCGCGGCAATGGCAACGCCACCTTGGACCTGCGCGCCAACGACAAGATGCAGGAAGGCCTTTACACCATGGTGATCCGCATCTCGGGCAATCAGAATCCGGTGAACGACAGCGACGCGACAGTCGAGATCGGTTATTCGCCGGACAAGATCGTCAAGGATGCCAGAGGCGGCGTTGCCGTGGATTATTCCTATCGCATCCTGCAATCGGCTCAATACACCAAGCTGAAAGCCAAGATCACAAACGGCGTGGTGGAGACCGAGCAGGTGGAACATCTGCACACGCCGCGCATCGCCTGGTTCTATGACCAGACCGGCGATACCAATTTCAGCAAGGGCAAGATCAGGCTCAGCATCGCGCCGGACGGCGCGAGCGCGGCCGGCTTGATCGGTGGTTACCGCAATTGGCGCGATCTTTATGCCGAGAACACTTTCGCCCAGGATGGCGGCCAGCAGGGCATCCGCGAACATGAAGACCATGTCGCGCTTTACTATGCGCTGCGCCGCAACGCCGACGGCCTGTATAACGAAAAGACCGGCAAGTATGACGGCATCTCCAGCGTCTATCGCATCAGGATGACGGGCGCCTATGTGGTGGATCCCGACAAGGCGATGGAGATTCCAAAGCTGGCATTGGACCAGGACCGCAAGGACGCTTTCGAGGCCACCAAATTGGCCATGGCCAGGGGAGCCGAGACGCGCGCGCCGCAACTGGTGCCGCCCGGCACGTCAGAGGCCGCGGTTGGAATCATGGAAGGGTTGCTGGAGGACCTGCCCAGCGCGGATTATTTCCTTGGGACTTTGTACCGCCAGCACTATCCCGGCGAGGACGAGTATGGTTTTCCGCCCTGGGCGGATCAGTACCGCCGCTATCAGCCGCTCAAGGCGCCGCCGAAAAAGCCGCAGCAGCAGGTCGACGCCCGCAGGCCTGTGATGTTAGCGAAACCATAGCTGAGACAGCGCTGAAAACTTCCTCTTTTCGCGGCGCGAATCTCGTGTTGGATGACGCCGATTATCTGTTGAGAAAATATTAGTAATCGGTTGTTTGGCTTAAATGATTCGCTTTGGTCCCCGGAACAGGGTGATCCGTTGTCACTTGTAGGCAACACTCTGCCAAGTTCAGCCATTTCCCCCGCCTTAAGTGCCCTTTGCGGCCGGTTTCGATCTTGCGGCTGATGGCAATGTCGGTTCAAATCGCGCCAATTCGGCAAATCAAGCCAATAACGACAAAATTCCTCAAAGGGGGCTTACAATGAATTACGGTCTGACCACGGCTCGCGCACGGCTTGCTGGCAGTGCAGCCATCCTGGCGCTTAGCGCGGGAGCGGCGATGGCGCAGGAAGGCGTCGAGCAAGTGGTGGTGTCATCCACCCGCCTGCAAGCGGCAGGCTTCGATGCCCCGACCCCGACCACGGTTATCAGCTCCGCGGATTTGCAGGCGCAGGCCAAGCCCAACGTTTTCGACTCGTTGAAGGATCTGCCCGCCCTCCAGGGCTCAACCGGCGCCGCCGCCCAGGCCGGCACGACCTCGAACGGCCTGATCGGTCTGTCGGCCCTTGGTCTCCGTGGCTTGAGCCCCTTGCGTACCCTGGTTCTGCTCGACGGCCAGCGTCATGTCGCCGCCAACCTGAACGGCACCGTGGACGTCAGCGAAATGCCTCAGATGCTGATCCAGCGCGTGGATGTGGTGACTGGCGGCGCCTCGGCTTCGTGGGGTTCGGACGCGGTTTCCGGCGTGATCAACTTCGTCACCGACAAGAAGTTCGAAGGCTTCAAGGCGCACATGGAGACCGGCCTCTCCGGCTATGGCGACATGGGCAACGTCACCGTTCAGCTGGCGGCGGGCTCCAGCTTCTGGGGTGGCAAGGGTCACTTCGAAGTCGCTGGCGAATACAGCTATAATGACGGCTTGTTGCCGCGCTATCCGCAAGGCCAGCAGCATACCTCCCTGCCGGGCAATATCGGCGGCCGCAATCTTTCCCGCCAGTCGGGCCAGGCGTCCTACAATGCCAACGCGTCGAATGTCCCCGATGGTCAGCCGATCACCTATTACGGTCCCTTGCGGCAGCAGATTCAGTTTGCCGCCTATGGCCTGATCCCCTCTGGACCCAAGGCCGCTACCACCTTCAATCAGTATGGCCAGGCTGTCGCCTATCAGCTTGCCGGCAACTGCTTTGTTTCCAACGGCTCGATTCTGGGCAGCGTTGGCGGCCAAGGCTGCTTCGGTACGCCGTCCAATCCCGGCGATCAGATCGATGCGCATGAATTCACCCAGGGCCTGATCAATCCCCTGACCCGCGGCAATCTCTATGCGCGGGTGTCGTATGATCTCACACCCACGACTGAGATCTATGCGACCTTGAGCTATGGCGGCACACGCACCGAGAACACCCCCGCCCAGGGCAATTCCGACAAGTCGCCCAACACCATCAAATGCGACAACGCATTTTTGCCTGGCAC
>Ga0163162_10006408_pt1 | contig 11398 bp, 11 predicted proteins | sample S55metaG_FD_115310 | JGI IMG/M metagenome (GOLD analysis project Ga0163162, IMG submission 115310) | Switchgrass rhizosphere microbial communities from Kellogg Biological Station, Michigan, USA - S5-5 metaG | ecosystem: Host-associated > Plants > Roots > Rhizosphere > Soil | place: USA...
CGCAGATCATCGATCTCGCACGCGAGGCCGGCGCGCGCCAGGTGTTCTTCGCCTCTGCCGCTCCGCCGGTCCGTTATCCGAACGTGTACGGCATCGACATGCCGGCCGCGGCCGAACTGATCGCGCACAATCGCACCGAGGCGGAAATCCAGGCCTTTATCGGCGCGGACTGGCTCGTGTACCAGGATCTGGACGATCTCATCGCCGCGGTCGCCGACGGCAACGAGAACCTCACGCATTTCGACACGTCGTGCTTTTCCGGCGAGTACGTCACTGGCGTCGATTCGAGTTACCTCAGCGACCTCGAGTTCGCGCGCTCGGACACCGCCAAGCTGCAGCGGCGCACACTGGCGATTTAAGGCAGGGTTACACTGCGGCGCCCGCCACTGGCGGCGCACGTCACACTCCGGCCTTCGATGTCGTCGCATCGACTGTCAGCTGTGGTTTAATTCGCCCCGGACAGTCGCTCGCCGAGCGCGGACCGGGGATGGCGTGGTGTTGGTGCAGGGAAATCTGTTCGCGTGCGCCGAGCGTTGTCTCGACTGTGCCACTATCGACGAGAAACTTTCGCTGACCGATGCGGTAGCGCGGGCGTTCGAGGCCGGCGCGCTCGACATCGATTCCACTGTACCGCCGCGCCCGATCGGGCCGCCCGGCCGGCCGCCGCGGCCGCAACTGGTGGCGCCGCGCAATGTGCCGCACCGTGGCCTCGGAACGGCGCTGGGCCGCGCCGCGCTGGTTCACGCCGTGGCGCATATCGAGTTCAATGCGGTCAACCTCGCGTGGGATGCGGTCTACCGCTTTCGCGGCATGCCGATCGATTACTACCGCGACTGGATCGGCGTTGCCGCTGACGAGGCTCGCCACTTCCGCCTGCTCGAAGCGCGCCTGGCCGAGTTCGGCTACCGCTACGGCGACTTCGATGCCCATGACGGACTCTGGGAGATGGCAGTAAAGACGGCCAACTCATGCATGCAGCGCATGGCCCTCGTGCCGCGGGTGCTCGAGGCACGCGGACTCGATGTCACTCCTGGCATAATCAATCGGCTGCGCGGCGCCGGCGATCCCGACACAGTGCGGATTCTCGAGTTGATCCTGCGCGAGGAAGTCGCCCATGTCGCGGCCGGGTCGCGCTGGTTCGCCTGGTGCTGCGAAGGCGCGGGCGTCGATTCGGAGGCGACGTTTGCTGCTCTGGTCGCGGAGTTCGCGCGCGGCGCGATCCGCGGTCCGCTGAACGGCGAAGCGCGCCGCGCGGCAGGGTTCAGCGAAAGCGACCTGGCGAGTCTTGCGGCCCTGGCTGCGTGATGCGAAATCTGCGGCTCGCATTCGCCCTGATCCTGCTCTGGCTGCTGGTGCTCGGCACGGCGGCAGGCATCCCGTGGTCGGCCGCGTGGTCACCGCGGGCGATGGTCGCGCTGAACGGACAGGACTTCCGGCCTTTGGTTGGCGTCGGCGTCGAGGACGGCACCTCGCTGGGCATCGGCGCGGTCGCGACCGAAGGCTATGCGCTGCAAACGACGTCGCTCGAGCGCCTGCGCGCGGCGGACATGCCGATCCTGCGCTATCACTTCGAGGATTTTCCGCGCACGCTCGAACTGGTGCTCGTGTTCCGTCGCGCCGATGCCCCGGGCGACGTGCAGACCGCGGCCATGCCCTGGCCCGGCGACGGCAGCGTCGTCGTCGATCTGCGCGCCGCGAGCAAAGCCTGGCGCGGCGAGATCACCGAATTGGGATTTGCCGAATATCCGACGACGCAACTGGTGCCGCCGAGCATCGCGTTTCGCCCTTTTCGCCTTGTGGACGTGGGGTTGCAGTCGGTCGCATGGAATGCAGCGCCGCCTCTGTTGCTCTCGGGCTGGTTCGGATACCGACCGTGGAGTCAGGCTTCGATCAACGTGGTCGCGCAGGGCGCCGAGGGCAGTGCATCGATGCCGCTGGCGCTGGCACTCGGCGGCGCGCTGACGTTTGGGTTGCTGGCGTGGCTAAGACGCGAATGGCGCGCGCGCCTGCCCCGGCTCGCGTTGCTCGTCGCCATGTCGATGTGGGTGGCGCTCGACGTGTGCGGGCTCGACGATTTGTGGACCAAGCACAAGCTCACCACATCGATCTATTCGGGCAAGTCATGGCAGGAGCGTGCGCGACTGCAGCCGGATGAGGACGTCGCAGGTTTCGCCCAGCTGACTCGGCAGTATGTGGCTGCCGCCGGCTCGGGGCAGCGCGTGCTGGTCGCGTCGGATTCCGTGTTCAAGATGCTGCGGCTGATCTATTTTCTGCTGCCGCTGAACGCGGCGCCCCTGGATTCGGCGCTGTCGGACGTACCCGTGCCTTCCTGGCCGGCCGATACCGCGATCGTGATTTGCGCCAGCAAGATCTGGTACTACGACGATGCGACTTCCACGTTGCGCGCCGGGGCGAAGATCTTGCCGGTCACGCCCTTGTTCATCGGCGGCGAGTTGGGCGTCTATCGCCTGCGGCAAGCCGCGCCATGACCACGGCGTATCTGCTCGCGTGGTTCGTCGCGATCGCGGCGGGGACGTTGCCGATGTTCGGGCTGAGCGTTTCGATGCACGCCGGGCGCACGGCGACGGTCTGCGGTTACGGCATCGTATTGGGCATGCTGCTGACAGCGGCGGTGACAGCGCTGACAGCACGCGCCGATACGGCGCAGGCATGGGTCCAAGCCGCGCCCTGGCTCGTCGCGTTCGCCGTCACGGCAACGGCCGCTGCTTATTGGATGCAACGGCGCGCCGGGCGCGCGGCGCCGTCGCTCGATGGCGACGACGTGGGTTACTGGCCGCGCCTTGCCGCGATCGTGGCGCTGGCGTCGCTGATCTGGCGCGGATCGATCCTGGCGAGCGAGCTGCTGTTGCGCCCGACGTTTCCCTGGGATGCGTGGGACGCGTGGGCGGTCAAGTCCAAGACCTGGTACCTGCTCGGCCACTACGCAGCGTTCGTGCCCCCGGCCGAATGGCTGCCGCGCGCGGGCGCGGATTTGTACAGCGGGCCGGCGTGGGCTTATCCATCGACCGTGGGCTGGCTGCAAGTGTGGTTTGCCAGCGCCGCCGGCGACTGGATCGAGCCGCTCGTCAACCTGCCCTGGTTCGCACTCTGGGTCGGCCTGCTGCTCGGCCACTATGGCCAGTGGCGCGCCCTGGGTCTGGATCGGACGCGGGCGCTGATCTTCGTCTACCTGCTCGGCTCTTTGCCGCTGCTGGCCGTGCACGTTGCGCTGGCTGGCTACGCCGACCTGTGGGTCGCGACGATTTTTGGCTTCGGCGTCCTCGCATGGCTGCGCTGGCAGGAGCAGGGCGATCGCGCGCAACTCGCGCTTGCGCTGATTTGCGCGGCGATCCTGCCGTCGCTGAAATTCGAAGGCATGATCTGGTGTTTGACGCTGGTCGCGACCATTGGCCTGGGCGCGCTGCCGCCGCGCTGGCGCTGGCGCAGCGCACTGATCGCGGCGGCCGGACTGCTGATCGCGGCGGTGATCGGACAGTCGCATGCCTTGTTTGCGGCGATCGGTTGGGTGCGCAGCGGAACGCGCATCGTCGATGTCCCTGTCATCGGTTCGCTGTCGCTGTCGTGGCACACGCCGGCTGCGGTCGGCATCGCACGCAGCCTGTTCGTGCAGTCGAACTGGCACCTGTTGTGGTGGCTGGCAGGACCGATCGTCGCGTGGCGCTGGCGCAGCTTGCGCGCGAGCGACTCTCTGGGACTGTGCGCCCTGCTGTTGCTGGGCTGTCTTGGCTTGCTGGTCTTCCTGTTCGTGTTTACCGATGCGGCCGGATGGGCCGAGAGCTACACCGCGGTCAACCGCCTGGTCATGCACATCACGCCGGCCGTCGTTACCCTGCTGGCTTTGCTGTTGCGCGAACCGCGCGTTGCGCCAATACCGATTCGTACAGATGCAGGACCTGATCGGCCGCCAGATCGAGCGTGAAGTGCTCGCGCCAGCGCTGCGCACCTGCGCTGCCGAAACGGTCCCGTTCTGCCGGGTCGGCCGCCAGCCGGCAAAGTGCCGCTGCCAAGGCATGCGCATCGCCCGGAGCGACCAGCAGGCCGGTGCGCCCATCCTGCACGACAAATGCGACGCCCGAACCTGGAATCGCGCTCGCGACGACCGGAAGATTTGCGCGCATCGCCTCGAGCAGGACGAGGCCAAAGGACTCGGCGCGCTCGGTCGATGGCAGGCAGAAAATGTCGGCGCGCGCATAGGCGTCTACAATGGCGGCTTCGCCGGCGGCATCCATGTCGATCCGTCCGGCGAAACGCACACGTGCACCGATGCCCAGTTCATTGGCCAGTTGCTGCAGTGCCTGACGGCACTCGCCGTCTCCGATCAGCAGCAGACTTGCACCTTCGATGTCGGCGAGCGCGCGCAGCAGCACGTCGAAGCCCTTGAAGTAGCTGAGCCTGCCGACGGCCAGGATGCGAGGTTTTCCGGGTGGCCAGGCGGTCAGGTCAGGGCTGAGGGCTGAGGGCTGAGGGCCGCGCACTTCGCGCCCTCTCCTGCTGGCGGGAGAGGGCTGCGGTGAGGGTGGTGCATCAGTGCGCGACGCCGTGTCGTCGAGGACGGCGCCCGGCACAGGAGCGATGCCCAGCGGAATCACAGTCGTCTTCGCGCGCCACGGCTTCAGCGCTTCGCTCGTATCGAGGTACGGTTGTGAGGTTGCGATGACCGACGACGCACGACCGAGCAGCCCCTGTTCCCACGGCCGATAAAGTCGATACGCCAGGCGCAGGCTGCGCTTGCGCGTGTCGAGCGGAATGTCGGCATGCCAGTGCACAACCCAGGGCAGCCTGCGCGCCGCCGGGATCAGCAGCGCCGAAAATACCGCCGGATTCGGTACGTGCAGATGCAGCAGGTCCGGCTGGAAACGGCGAATCGTGTCCTGAAGCAGCCAGGGAAAGCCCGGACTCACCGGCGTGTGCAACGCGAGCCCGTAGCACGCGGCAAGCGTGACTTCGATACCATCGTGATCACGGCGTTCGGTGCGGCGCGTTCCCGGCTCGGCGTGCGCAAGCAGGGCCGTGGCCACGCCGCGAGCGGATAGCGCGGCGCACAGGTCGGTGGAACAGCGCTCGATCCCGCCGGGGTGCGGCGGGTGGAACTTGCCGATGTGCAGGACGCGCATCGGGCGAGGCGGCGTCAAACGTCCGAGGGCTTCGACAGCGCAATCACCTGGGCGCTCTTGGTCCGCGGCGCTGCAGACTTGTCGCCTGCATCAGAGGCGCGATCCCGGCGCACGGTCGACAGTTCCTGCTCGAGGATTGCCAGTTTCTGGGCGAGGCGGCGCAGCTGGCGCTCCTGGCGCGAGCGGTCGATGTCGGTGCGCAACATGCGGATCAGGATCATGCCGATGCCGACGATGATCGGCAGCACCGGCGGATAGTTGATCCCGGTGATGCGTCCGAGCCAGTCGATGACCGGCGGGAATATGCCGAGCACCAGGATGGCGGCGGCTATGGCCAGCCACCACAACGCGTATGAGCCGTGCATGTGATCGCGGCGCACCAGATACAGGATCGCGCCGGCGAGCAGCGCGCCGATCAAGCCCGCGGTCAGCTGGCTGTTCATGCCGCGCCGCTCCTCGAGACCTCAGAGCGAAACAGCACGCGTGAGCGCACGCCGAGCTGGGCAAAGCACAGCACGGTGGTGTGCAGCATATAGCGCGCTACCAGCAGCCATGACGCGAAGACCCGCGACGCGCCCGCGCGGCGCGTCGACATCAGCGTCGGCACCTCATGCAGGATCAATCCCTTCTTGCTCAGCAGCATCAGCACGCCCATGTCCTGGTAGTCGAGCAGGCTGGCTTCGCGCGACGCCAGCGCGCGCACGGCACGCCGATCGTAGGCGCGCAATCCGGAAGTGAAATCCTGCACGTTCATCTGGGTGAGCAGGCGGAAGTAGCGTCCGGCGATGCGCCGCGCGGCGCTCATGCGCGCGGCATAGGTTCCGATCACGACGTTGGAACCGGTGCGCCGCAGGCTGCTCAGCAGCGTGGGCAATTCTTCCGGATGGTGCTGGCCATCGGCATCCAGCGTCACCACGGTCCGGTAGAGGTTGCGCTGGGCATAGCGCATGCCGGTCTGCGTGGCGCCCCAGGCGCCCAGGCTGAAGGGCAGGTCGATGACGGCCGCACCGGCCGCTTCGGCCAGGGCAGAAGTCTCATCGGTGCTGGCGTCGTTGACCACGAGGACGTCGCATTGGCCACATGCCAGGGTGCGGCGGATGATGTCCGCGACCGTCGGCGCCTCGTTGCGCGCCGGAATCACGGCCAGTATCGATCGTTGCGAGGCAGCGCTGGCAGGCACGCGTGTTCCGGAAAGTCGTAGTCAAGCTATTGTCCGGGCAGGGCGAATCGGCGTCAATGCGCGCCGGAGCGGCCGGCTGCCGGTTCGGCCGGGCAGCTGGGCCTGCGCTGGGCGTAAATCCCTTGGCCCTCTCTATCCCCCGGGGAAAGGAGCGCTGGCGCCTCGAACGGAGCAACCCGCTTTCCCCTCTCCCAGCGGGAGAGGGTGGCCCGAAGGGCCGGGTGAGGGTCGGGGATCGTCCAGCGGTTCGATCTGGGAAACTTCCTTTGTGGGACCGTGTCCGGTTTTACAGCCGCCTTCCGTTTATTGATATCGAAGCCCGCCATGTGCGGGTAAATTTAGGTCCGGAAGCGTCTGCCTGGCAGTTGAAGAGTCGCGTTCAAGTTGTTGACGCGGCTCGCAACCTCGACTAAGCTCCGCGCGTTCGGGTGGTCTTGAGAGTTTTACGTAGGGGATGGAGCATCGGCTTCCACCCGAAACACTTGGGAGAAATATCATGAATTCGTTTCGCATGAAGGCATTGTCGCTCGCGGTACTCGGTCTGGTCGGCTTTGGCGCGATGGGTAGCGCGATGGCGGCTTGCCCGGCTGGCCCTGTTCCGCCTTGGGATTCGAAGACGACCACGACTGCAACCCTTAACGTTGTTGGTGGCAATCCGGGTGATGGTCTCAACGGTACGTCGTGCAAACTCAGCGTTGCCGTTTCCGCCGGCGCGCAGCCAAATGCCAAAGCGTTTGTATCCAACACAAGCGGTCCCGTGAACGAGCCACGTTATCGCGCGCGTTTTTACCTCGAGACGACGGGCCTTACGGGAATAACTCTTGCCAACCGGCAGGCATTCATCGCTAGTGCGCAGGCTGGGGCCGGCCTCGCGCCGGCGGGTCGCGGCTTGTCGATGGTCAACGTGGCGCTGATCGGCGGAGCACCTCCCAGCGTTTCGTTCTTGGTTGCCGACGACGATCAGCCGTCAGGATTTTCGACGGTTGCGGTAGCGCTCCCGGACAACTCAGGCGAATATCGCATTGAGTTCGACCTGCAGAAGGGCACCAGCGCTGTCAACAAAGGGTCATTCCGCTGCTGGGTGACTACAGCAGGAGCGGTTACCACGGATGACACGCCAACACCGACAACATCGCCGACCAACACATGTGCGCCGATAGCGGTGAACAATTTTGGCTGGGGCGGTGTCAGCCGCATGAATCTGGGATTCGCCAATGTCTCCCAGCAGGCAAGAGCGAATTTGGTCTCGCAGGTTCTCAGCCTCGATGAGTTCGATTCGCGGCGCCAGACATTTATTGGCAAGTAACGATCTGTAACCTTCGGGATAAGGAGAAGAAGATGACAAACTTGACTGCACCTGTGCTTATGCTGTTGGGCGGATTGGGATTGGTGGGAATGGCGTCAGCGCAGTGTACGACTGACCCCAGTCTCACAGCGGCCGGGACCACTGTGTCCACCACCACGTGTCTCAAGAATCTGACGTTCACGCCCTTCTGCTCTGGTGGTAACACCATAGCGGGAACGGGTAACGGTGGGGCGAATCCGAGTGGTGTGGCCATCATCCAGGTCAACGTAGGCACCAACACGGGTCTTATGTGGGGCGCCGCGAGCCAGACGGCGGGTTTCTTTCCCGAGTTGGCGCTGATATCCGGTACCTGCGACCCGGGCAACGGCTGCCTTATCGACTATACGAACGGTACCCAGACGCTTGCTCCGATTACGGCGGGTACTGCCGGCAGTGCGAATCCGGGTGGCACCAACCAGGATCCGCTTCCGGCGGGGACTTACTTCGCTATCGTCACGGCCCTCTCCGGCACGGCCTGCGGCAATTATACGTTTACGCTCGCGGGTACGCTTCCGGTCAAGCTCGAGAAGTTTTCGGTAGACTGAGTTTACTTTCTTCACGAAACCCACCCGATTCCGGGTGGGTTTTTTTTTGTTCGAATCTGGAGTTCGTGGATGATCGCCGTTTCAGCGTATTTCCTGACCGCAGTGCTGGCTGCCGGCAATTCGGGCGCGGCCAGTCTCTCGATAGACAACTGCGAAATCGGCGAGGTCTATCCTTTCAATTCGGACCGATGCGAATTTGTGTTGACCAATAATGGCGACAAGCCTATCCGGATTCTCGAGGTGAAGTCCGGGGGTGCTGGAGACTCGGTCGTGTCATCACTCCCCGTGATCGCGCCGCACTCGCAGGGCAATGTTCAAGTTGTCGTGGACAGTGGCAATGCGATGGGCGACTTTCATCGAACTTTCGCGTTTCGCACCGATGAGGCAGGGCACGAGCAGTCAGTCGCCAATGCTTTCGGGTTTGCGATCAGTGCGGTCGATCAGGCGAAGCCGCAGATCGATTTCGGCGCAGCTTCGCTGGCTGGAGCGCCGGCCGAGAAGCGCATCGAGTTGAGCAGTCAGGAAGCCGCCAATTTCAAAATTAAGGAAATAATCGCAAAGCCTTCATTTCTGGACGTCACTATCGGCGCGGATGGCCACACTGTGATCGCAAGCGTCAAACCCGATACTCAATGGGGGTTGCACAGCGATTTCATCAAGCTCGCCATCGACACGCCGAGGCAGAAGCAGGTGTGGATCGGAGTGAAGGCCGATGCGCACGGCGAGATCGTTGCTTCAGCGAACCCTTTGGACATGGGTCTGATGCGCTTCGGTAACCACAACGAATTCAGGGTGCAGTTGACTAGTCGTTCCGGAAAGAAATTCAAGATCGGCAAGATGGAGCTCGAAAAACTGCAAGCCAAGACACAAATTTCACCTTGCGTACCCGACAAGAGCGGCTGTCAGCTGCTCACGTTGACGATTTCGGATCGGCAGCCCGCGGGCGCAATCCTTGGCCACATCCTCATCGATTTCCCGGACTATCATCGAACAATGAACCTGGGTGCGTGGGGAATTATCGTCGACAAAGACATGGAGATACAAACTCTGGATCCGGAAAAACTTGTCGGCGCGACGGGCGCTGGAGCAGGCAAGTCCAAAGCGGCGGCGGTCGACCTTCATAAGGCCCTCAAGGACGTGGTCGAGAATTCAGGCACCGCGCCCGCACCACCCGGAGTCGGTCCGTTGGTGAAGTGGACCCTGGCCAACGGCATGACGGTTCGAGGCTTTCAGATCTTTCGCGGCGACGCCGAAACCGGACCTTTCGCGTTACTGAATCCGTCAACTATTCGCTCGACTGCCCAGACTCAGGACCCGGTCAACTATCAGTGGCGCGACAACAGCGCAGCATCGGGCAGAACATATTGGTACTACATCAGCGTCGTCTACAACGACGGCCACAAACAGCAACTCACCGGTCCGCAGAAAGTCGTGGCCAAGTAAGCACGCTGCTCTGCTCGTACCAGTCGCCGAGCACGATGCGCTCGGCGGCTTGGCCATCCAGGTCGAAACGGTGCGTCGCCGGCCGGTGCGTGTGGCCGTGGATGAGCGTGCGCACGCCGTGCTTGCGCATCGTCGCAACGACTGCGCCCTGATTCACGTCCATGATTTCCGGCTTTGCTCCAGCGGTGTGCTTGACGCTCTCGGCGCGCGCCTGCGCAGCGAACGCGTGGCGCTCGCTCAGTGAGCGGGCGCGAAACTGCTTCTGCCAATCCGGATTGCGAACCACGGCGCGAAATTCCTGATACGCAGTGTCGTCCGTGCATAGCGTGTCGCCATGCATCAGCAATGTGCGCTCGCCGTCGAATTCGACGAGCGTGGGATCGGCGAGCAATGTCATGCCTGCGCGCCTCGCGTAGGCCTCGCCGAGTAGGAAGTCGCGGTTGCCGTGCATGAACAACACCGGGACGCCGCTGTCCTTCAGCGCGGATAGCGACTCTGCAACCTGGTGGGCGAGAGGGCTGTCGTCGTCGTCGCCGATCCAGCTTTCGAACAGATCGCCGAGGATGTAGAGCGCCTCAGACTTGCGCGCGTCGCCGGCGATGAACCGGGTAAACAATTCCACAATGTGCGGCCGCGCCGGATCCAGATGCAGGTCTGAAATGAACAGCGTACTCATTTCAGATCCTCGGGATCCATCCTGGGCTCATTCTGCCTATGCAAACAAAATGGATGACCAGCTCCGCTGTTGAAAGCCCCGCTTTCGCGGGAATGACGGCAATGTTGTTGTTCAAAACCTCTCTAAAAAGCCTATTGCACCATCTCGGCCTTGTCGATCATGACCGGGGTCGTCGGCACGTCGGAAGGCAGCGGCCCTTGCGGGCCGGTCGGGACGGCCTTGATCTTGTCGACGACGTCCTGGCCCGCCACGACCTTGCCGAACACGCAGTAGCCCCAGGTCAGGCTGTTCGTGTCGGCCGTGTAGTTCAGGCGTGGATTGTCGACCGTGTTGATGAAGAATTCGGCCGCTGCCGAATGTGGATCGGCGGTGCGCGCCATCGCCACGGTGTACTTGAGGTTGGACAAGCCGTTATTCGCCTCGTTGTGGATCGGCGCGCGCGTGCGCTTGCGCTGCAGTTCCTTGGTCCAGCCGCCGCCCTGGATCATGAACGTGGGGATCACGCGGTGGAAAGTCGTGCCGTTGTAGAACCCGTCCTTGACGTATTGCTCGAAGTTGTCGACGGTCTTCGGCGCCTTGTCGGGATACAGTTCGATCGTGATGTCGCCCTGGCTCGTGTGCAGCAGGACTTTTGGATTGCCAGCCGGCGTGGCGGCGTCGTTCGCTGCTGCGGCCTTGGCCGGCTCGGTGGCTTTTGCTGCAGGTTTCGCCGCGGCTTTCGCGGCGGGCGGCTTTGCCGGCGTTTGCTGGGCCAGTGCCAGCGGGGCTGCCAGGGCAAGAATGAGCGAGATCGCGACGCGCTTGAACATGCAGGTTCTCCGGGATTCAGAATGCGAATTTAGGTGTGACTCGAATGATACGCAGAATGGCCGCGGCGCAGTAGAGTGGGCCTTGGTCCGCCGTTTTTTCGCAACGGTTCAGAGGTGCTTGGCCAACGCCCGCCTGCGCAGTTGTGCCACGCTTTGTAACCTCTCCCCTTGTGGGAGAGGTCGCCGCGCTCTGCGCGGCGGGAGAGGGGCGGGCGGCGAAGCCGCCCGCTGAGGCAAGAGCACCCTCTCCCCAACCCCTCCCCCA
>Ga0163162_10006409_pt1 | contig 11398 bp, 9 predicted proteins | sample S55metaG_FD_115310 | JGI IMG/M metagenome (GOLD analysis project Ga0163162, IMG submission 115310) | Switchgrass rhizosphere microbial communities from Kellogg Biological Station, Michigan, USA - S5-5 metaG | ecosystem: Host-associated > Plants > Roots > Rhizosphere > Soil | place: USA: Michigan...
ACTTTTATTAATCTCAGCACAGCGCAATCACTGGAAAGGGCGCGGGAAGTCGGCGTGCGAAAAGTTATCGGCGCTGGCAAATCGCAACTTTTCTGGCAGTTCATTGGTGAATCTGCTATTATCTGTTCCATCTCTTTTGTTTTTAGCCTGGTCCTGGCTGTTATTGCGCTTCCCTATTTCAACCGGCTGACCGCCAGAGATATTCAGCCAGGCTCGTTATTTACATTTTCCTTTCTTTCATTTTCGCTGATCATCACGGCACTGGTTAGCCTGCTTGCAGGATCTTATCCCGCTTTTGTACTTACCCGATTTCAACCGGTAAAAGTGCTGAAGGGAATTTTTAAAAATATGGGCTCCGGGAAAAAGCTCAGACAATCACTAATCATTTTTCAATTTGCGATTTCGGTTTTTATGATCGTCTCCGCTTTTATCATCCAAAAACAATTGAACTATATCCAAAATAAAAAACTGGGTTATGACCGCACGCATGTTTTGGTGATTCCGGTGGATCCCAAAATATTACCACGACTCCCCCTTGTAAAACAGGAATTCAAAACGGACCCTGAAATTATCAGTGTATCTGCCTGCGTACGCACGCCCGTGGAAGGTGGGGGCGGATACAATATGCGATCATCCCTTATGCCGCAGAATCAGCAAATCGCTGTTACAGCGAATCCAATCGATCAGGATTTCATTAAGACTACTGGTATTTCTCTTGTTGCCGGCGAGGATCTCAGCGAACAGGATATTAAAGATGTTTCGGGGGAAGATCAGAAGGACAGAACGTATAAGTTCATATTGAATGAATCGGCGGCCAGGGAACTGGGCTGGACAGCGACCGGGGCAATCGGGAAAAAAATGTTTCTTGGTGACCATCGCGCCGGTTTCGTGAAGGGTGTGGTGAAGGATTTTAATTTTGAATCACTGCACAATCCAGTCAAACCCATCGTGCTGTTTCCGGAATTAAGGGCCAACAAATTATTGGTTAAACTGAATGGGAAAAATTTAGCGCAGTCGATTTCCCTGCTGGCAACAAAATGGAAAAAACTTGTTACTGACCGTCCTTTTGAATATCGTTTTCTGGATGATGACTTCACTGAATTGTATATTTCTGAATTGCGTCTTGGGAAAGTCATGAATCTGTTTTCAATCCTGGCTATTTTACTCGCCTGCCTGGGACTCTTTGGACTTTCTTCCTATGCGATCCATCAGCGGGTCAAAGAGATTGGCGTGCGTAAAGTGCTGGGCGCATCGATAAAGAATATTGTCGTCCTGCTCTCAAAGGATCTGATGAAACTCACCGGGATTTCCTTGTTGGTCGCATTTCCGGTTGCCTGGTGGGGAATGAACCGATGGCTGCAGAATTTTGCATACCGCACAGAAGCGGGTCCCGGTATTTATTTAATTGCCGGAGGAATCGTTCTTTTACTCGCTCTGCTGACAGTAGCTTTTCAGGCCGTAAAAGCAGCCATTGCAAATCCGGTAACCAGCCTTCGCTCAGAGTGACTTGTCCGCTGAAGCCTTGGCGTAAGCGGAGCTTCGGCTGGCGAAGACAGCCTTCGTTCTGAGTGACTTGTCCGCTGTCCCGGCATATCCGGGATGGCGAAACGGAGATGCATCAAAATGAAAAAAGGCTGCCGATGACCGGACAGCCTGATTTTTCAAATAAAGAGTACTACTGTTTGATAACCTTAAAGGTTTTATTAAAATCGCCCTGTTTCAATTTTACAATATAAGTACCCGGTTTAAATCCTGAAGCCGGTATGTCAATCACTCCGTTTGACTGCATTACCCGGCTGGCGAATAATACCTTCCCGTCGAGGCTTGACACCTGCACCTCGGCCGGCTGGTCGTCATACAAAGAAAGATAGAGTTTAAAATTATCCCTCGAAGGGTTCGGATATATTTCAGCGGTATTTTTCCTTGCAATATCTTCTTTCGTTATGGATTCCATAGACTGTATACCGGAAGATGCCACAGCGTCCTTTCCGCAACAGGTATTGCTGCTGAATTCAGCATCCACACGGGTGAATCCGAAATTGTCTTCCCAATTAATAATAGCTAAAGCTGAGTTTGAACTTTTATCATATTTATTGGCGGCCGTAGAAAATTTAGTATCTCCCGGTTCCGCGAGGACAGATCCTTTTTGTGATGTGCCCGGCAGAAACCAGCTCACTTCCACTTCGAAAGGATTTGGGTTGCTGACGATCCAGTTTCTCGTCACAGCGGGATTATCAGAACAGGCAGCAGCCAGCTTTAGATTTTTAAAATATGAATTCGGGAATTTCACTTCGCCAACTGATTTATCAGCGCGGACCAGTCCATAGCCGGAAGAGAAATCAAATCCCTTATCAAATCCGTCGGTCCATGGGTTATCTATATCTGAAGCCTGTTGCGACAATACGCCGCGGATCTGGTCAGGTGTAATCGTTTTTATTTTTTGGGCTTCGATCATCAGCGCCGCGACGCCGGAAGCATGTGGTACTGCTGCGGAAGTACCAAAAAAATTCGGATAGGCATCTGCGTCTTCTAAAATATCTCCGTCACCAAAAGGATCGAAGAAGGAAGTATTGCCTCCGTCCGGTGCAGTAAGATCCGGTTTTCTCCGGACCAGCGGGGGAATGGGATTGCCCTCCACATCAAAATAATTCGGTGTGCCGCCAACAGATGAAAATTGTTCAACGAGTGGCGGATTCACTCCATAGGGTGGTGTTTCCAGATAAAAAGCCGCAGCCATGGCAATAGCGCCTGCTGCCTTCGCGTGACCATAAAGAGAAGGGGCAAGGATGCCGGGAATCGCCGGATCGGTGAGATAGAATAAGGCATCGTTGAAAGAAACATATTTAATATGAGCAGGATCTGGCCCTGAGAATTTTAGAATCACCAGGAAAAAAGTCGGACTCTCCGTGTCATTACCGTATCCAAATACTTCGATCGGATCTCCGCTGGCGATATTATCACTGGCTCCGCCGGCAACAACATTTCCATCTATGTCCAGTAAATAAATGTCCAGATCTGAAGAAGCACCCACACCACTCGCGGTAAAGGAAGACTGATCCCATTGAAATGAACAAATAAATGTACCTCCGGGCGGAATATAGATGGGCTGGCCATACACCGGCGGATCTCCCGGAGCACTGAAATTATGTGCCGTACCGGCTCCGGGTCCCAACACCTCAACATCAGAAGGCTGAAAATTATATTCATAAGAGCGGAGACTCTCATTGCCGGCGGAAGAAAAATAAGCAACTCCTTTTTTCTTCGCCAGGTCTACGGACTGGGCAATGATCCCGTCCTGGAAAAATGGTTCCGCAAAATATAAGACGTCGTCTCCAATTACCTGGCATCCGCGGTCAGCAAGATCCTGAATGCCCTGTGCAAAATTTGCCTGACCGAGGTTTGACGTATGAAAAGCCAGTTCAGAGGCCGGTGCTACATCATGCATGATTTCAAGCATGGCCCTTCCTTCGTCGGTGCCTCCGCTATCCAGATCCTGCAACACGTCCACTGCTTTATTGTAGTGGAAGGGATTTCCGGGCCCGGGCAGTTCTCCATGACGAACTCCTTTTTTTGCTGATCCCAGATTATCATAGCTGTCAGACAGGGCACCTATTTTTACTCCCTTCCCCGATACATTATATTTTTTCCTGGCCACTTCGGATCGCTGTGCAGTATCTCCCTGGCTGATCACGGGGTTATCATCTTTGCCGTGTTTATTTCCTTTGTCTTTAGTACCACGGGATTTGTCAGGATGGAAAGGTTTGAATGCGGGTCTGGCATATTGGATAGAAGATATTGATTCCAGTTGCGGCAAATTGGCAACGGGCATGATGCCCGAAATCATTCTTCCATATACACCGGTAACCTTAAGTCCCATTTTTTGCAAATCTGCCTTTGCAGAATTTATATTTCCCCTCACGGTAATATCTATAACGATTCCGTTCCCCTGCATCTGCAGATATTTATCGAGGGCAGAATTGGCCGGAACAGGATTTGCCTGAACACTGAGACTTCTAAGCGCGGGACCATTGTTTTGATCTGTAAGTTTTCTTAATTCCGGACTTAACCTGGTTGGCGATTTATCCGGGCTTACTGTTGTAAGAGAAGGCGATTTTAGCTGGGGATTGCCGGAGACCTGGGCGTAATCAATATTCCAATATAACAAACACCATAAACCGAAAAAAAGAGTTAGTAATTTTTTTTTCATAAGCTGAAGGTTTAAGATTTAGTAGTTAAAGGCAGGAGGGTTCCTCAAATCAATTTAGCTTTTATTTAAAAGATTTCCGGAATTTTTTATTGAATGTGGAAAAATGCAGGACAGAAATTGGAAATTCAATGAAGAAGAAAATAACAACGTGTTTGTCCGACAATATCAGGAATTGCAGTCAGGAATCTGATTTTTATATTCCTATAATACGGGCTCTGTCCGTCTTGTCCTTAAAGTGAATGAATGCTTCTGCAACCAGTACGCCTGCTTCCAATCCCCTGAATTCTTCCAAAGGTTTAAAATATGAATTGTACGTGCCTGACGGATCCTGTGTCTTATGCGCAAACATGGCTTCTTTTTTCAATTCGCGAACACTGGTGATATCAACGTAATCTGTCGGCGTAAAATGCATGGTCTCGCTGCCGGTATTCACTTCATAAAAATAAAGCTGGAATTTTCTGTCCGATCTGATCCAGGTGGTGAGGGTTAACATGCCGGTAACCTGGTGGTCGGGATGGGAATCCATTGGCCATTGGGTGAAAACGAGGTCCGGGTTCTCTGACATAATCAGTTTCGTCATTTCCTCGTTTTTTATTCTGTTCAATTCTGTATTGCCGTCGGTTTGTCCGGCGAAAACAGGTTTGGCATGAATAATTTTGCAGGCGGTTTCTGCTTCCCTGGTTCGCAGGGCAGCTGACTCTGCAAATGATTTTTGCGGATCTCCCGCTTCACCCCTGGTCAGGTAAATAAATGTCACCAGGTGTCCTGCCATGGCAAATTTTGCCATAGTACCCCCGCATCCGAATTCCGGGTCGCCGGGGTGAGCGCCAACACAAACAATATTGAGTTTTTTTTCATCCTCTTTGATATTGGATGAAGAAATTTCCGCTCCGGTTGCCAGGAATGGAGCAGCTGCCAGGCTGCCCAAACCAAGGGAAGCCTGTTTAATGAAGTTTCGCCGGACCGATTTTTTGTTCATTGTGTGACTACAGAAATTCTCAGGGCGCTATTGTCGGAACCGCTGTTGCCTTCTCATCATCTTTGTGCATATATTTTTGTATGAGCCCGGGTAAGGCAGCTGCAATTGCTCCTGTGATGGCGGGTGATAGTCCAAATTTGCCTGCCAGTTTGCCCACCAACCCTCCTTCCAGGGCGCTGGTCACCATACCGCCTGAAGCGAGGCTGTTTTCCAGCTGGGATAGTATTCCGCCAAATCCTGCACTTTGTGTCTCAGGCTGCTGCTGTACTCCTTCGTGAATATGTGTCGCTATTTCGTGGTGAATGGCATCAGCCTGATCAGCGGGAATATTTTCTGCGACCTGTGGATTATTTCCCAGGTGTTCTTTAACCTCTTTCAGAATTTCGTCAAACATAAAATGGTTTTTTAGCGTGAAAAATAAATGATTACCGGTTCGTAAATATTCATACTGAAGTTATACCTTTTATATTTCCAAAACAGGGAAATATACGGGAACTGATCTATTTAAATCCGGTCTTTAAAATGGGCCGGATGCAACGGTTTACATCTATAAATTGTCAGGTTAACAGCACATGGACCAAAGCAAGTTGCTAAAAGATTGTCTGAAAGGAAAGGCCTCTGCACAAAGGGAGCTGTACACGCATTTTGCCCATGCCATGCTCGGCTTGTGTTATCGCTACACCAAGTCTATGACGGATGCCGAGGATGTGTTGCAGGAGGGCTTTATAAAGGTTTTTAAAAATCTGCACCAGTTTAACGGCACTGGCGAGCTGGGAGCCTGGGTGAGAAGAATTATGGTGAATACAGCCATCAACTACCTGAAAAACGAAAGCCGCTATCAATATGATCTTTCGTTTGTTGGTGAAAACCTGCACCCGGTTTCAGACGAAAATCCTGAACTGATTTTAAATGCAAAAGAACTTGCTGATCTGATCCGGCAGCTGCCCATCGGTTATCAGACGATTTTCAATATGCACGCTGTAGAAGGATATAGTCATGTGGAAATCGGGAATATTCTGGGTATCAATGACGCTACATCCAGGTCGCAGTATTCGCGGGCGAGGGCTTTACTGGTCAGCTGGATAACAAAAAATTCTTTGGATAAAAAAACGGGCATATATGCACGAAAATAATTTTGAGAAACAGGTCCGTGAAAAAATGGATCAGCTGGGCTTTAACCCGGCGGATTCCGTATGGGAACGGGTGGATAAAGAAATTAACAGGGAGAAAAAACACCGCAGACCGCTGTTCTGGCTATTCTTCTTTTCCGGTCTTGTCCTGGCTGGCGGAGCTTATTATTTTTCAGCTTATAAAAACTCCTCAACACCGGATAAACTAAATGTTCAACAGACTGACAGGGATAAAAAACAGGATGGCGAACCCGGCAACAAACCCGGAATCAAAGAGTCTGTAAATGGTAAAGAGACGGTGAATGAAAAATTATCAAAATCGAACGATGTCGCGGGAAATGAAAATGAAAATCCGGATGATGCATTGTCAAAAAGCAGCGCGCAACATACAGGGAAACAAAAAGCCATAAAAACTCCGGGACTAACGAAAGACAATCTGAACCAAAAAGCCGGTGAGGGAAATGATCAAAAGACAATTGATGAATCAGGTGGAAAGCGGGCGGCAGAATCGGAGGCTGTAGTTGGAAAAAAATCAGATCCTGTTACTGAAATTAAATCTCCGGCAAAGGATTCTGTCAGCAACGAGGCTACGACGGCTAAGAAGACAGAAAAAAAGAAATCAGGCGGTTGGAAAATCGGATATACCGGATCAGTTGGTTTTTCCAACGTCAACCAGGATTTATTCAAATCAATATCATCTTCCAACACCGTGAACTATGCAGTTTCCGCACCGGGAACTCCCACAGGCCCGCCTGTATCCAGTAATAACTATTCATCCTCTGAAGTGAGCACAGGTTTCTCGTTCGGCGCCGGAGTTTTTGTGAACCGGGATTTATCCAAACGCTTTTCGGTTTCGGGCGGTCTGGGATATCATTATTATTCTACCAAAATAAAAACGGGAACATATGTGAGCAACACATATTTGCTTTCATTATCAAACGCTTCAGTAAATTCCTTTTATACAAACGGCAACACGAAGGCATATACCAATCAATATCATTTTGTAGAATTACCGGTAACCCTCAATGTTCAATTGAACAAGAGTAAACAAAGGCCGGTGATATGGGAAGCGGGTTTATCCCTGTCCTATCTGTTCAGCACCAATGCCCTGTATTATGACCCATCACACAATGTTTATTTTGAAAACGACCAGGTAATGAACAGGACCCAACTGAATGGTATAACTGCAATCATGGTTGGATTTCCAGTGGGAAACTCAGCACTGCAATTGGGGCCGCAACTACAATATGGATTTACCGGCCTTTTAAAAAACAGTTCCGGAAACCCGGGCCATCTGATCTATTATGGATTGAAGATTTCTTTCATCCCGGGTAAAAAATAAACTTTCATGCAACGTTTTGTTTTGTTAGCCAGTCAACTTCAAAACGCTTCTTATGAAAGGGAAATTCTGGTTTATCAAAAATTTTGTACTACCCGGTTTTCTTGCCATCCTGTTTTCGGGATGCATGAAGGATAAAATTTCAAGAACCTATCAAATCCGAACGCCCATCTACGAAGTACTCACTAAATTCCGGGAAGGAATAAAAAGCATGCCGGCCGATAAAATTGAAAGTACCGGTAAAATAGCGGTAATAGGAAACTATATCTTTTTATCCGAACCGTACAAAGGCATTCATGTCATTGACAACAGCAACCCTGCCCAACCGAAAAATGTTTCCTTTATTAATATACCGGGGAATGAAGACATGGCCATCAAGGGCAATACGCTGTATGCGGATGCCTATGGTGACCTGGTAACATTCGATATCACCAATCCCCTGGAAGTGGTTGCGAAAAATTTTGCAGCGAATGTTTTTCCCGATCACAGCATATATTATTTCAACATGTTTGTTAATCCGGGAGCTGCCATTAATCCGGATTCCATCAATGTGGTTGTAGGCTGGAACACCAGGGACACAACAGTTGATTATGATCCGGGCACAAATTATTTATATTCCGGTTGTCCATATTGCTCTTCCATAGCTACCGCCATGGCGCCTGCAGCGAGCCCCGGCAGCCAGGTTGCAACCAATGGTTCCACAGCCAGGTTCAGTATTATCAATAATTTTCTCTATACAGTAGGTTATTCAAACCTCACGGCTTTTGATATCAGTAAACCCTATACGCCGGCTTATGCCAGCACGGTAACGGTTGACTGGCACGTGGAAACGATTTATCCACTGAAGAATAAATTGTTTGTCGGAACCAATAACGGCATGTATATGTATGATGTCCAGAGTTCTCCTTCGAATCCTTCATTGATCGGATCCTTTACCCATGTTCGCGCCTGTGATCCGGTGATTGCCGATGATAACTATGCTTACGTGACGCTGAATGATTCGAGTGCCTGCCTCGGATTCCAGAATGAACTGCAGGTCATTGACATTAAAGATATGAGCAAACCTTTTGAACTGAAGTCGTACCAACTTTCCCACCCTGTAGGGCTTTCAAAGGACGGCGGTAATTTATTTGTTTGCGATTGGAAAGAAGGACTTAAAGTCTATAATGCTGCGGATGTAAGTAACCTGCTCCTGCTAAAGCAATTTAAGGATGCAGTCGCCTATGAGGTAATCGCGGAGAATGGGCTGGCCATAGTGGTGGCTAATGACGGACTGTATCAATATGATTATTCTGATCTGAATAATATCCACCTGCTAAGCAAATTATAATTCTCATCTTATTTATATGAAACGACTCTTCATGATATGCTGCCTGCTAACCATTGCCTGCATGGTTTCAGCACAGCAAAAAAATTCAGCCGGCTCCTGGCGGTTTCACTCGATTAACAGCGTGGGACTGATGGAAGGTGAAACGGGATCTGCCTTTCAATTGCAAACCGTCAATGGTGCCGGCTATAAATCATGGTTTGGAGGGGTAGGGATCGGCCTTGACTACTACCGTTACCGGACAATACCATTATTCTTTGATCTCAGAAAGGAATTTGGTAAAAACAGGAGTAAGGTATTCGTATATGCCGACCTGGGTACAAATTTCTGTTGGCTTACCGACAATCAGAAAATGAGTTATCGGCCCGATGACCATTATGGCAATGGCCTTTACAGTGACGTGGGCCTGGGGTATAAAGTGTTGGTGGGAAAGAATAACGGATTTTTACTAAGCCTCGGATACTCGTATAAAAAGATTACAGAAACCTATAAGTCATATTACTATTACACCATACCTTATATGAACTTTACCGATCCGTCCAAGGATTTTCCCACGGAAAAAATAAATTATGGCTTAAACCGGCTTACTATTAAAATGGGTTGGGAGTTTTAGCCAAACCCTTTCTGCAACACCGGTTCATTGTTAAGACCTTAATATCTGGCAAAGCTTTAATTTTGCTCCTGTAAGCAGGTGAAGAATGATTCGCTTCAAAAAATATTTGCAGGATAATTTTGATTTCACCGACCGGGAATGGGAGGATATTAAGGAATTTGCCGAACCTGTTACGCTCCATAAACAGGAATATTTTTTACAAAAGGGTAAGGTATGCCATAAGCTGGCATTCATTGAAAGCGGTGTACTGCGGTTTTGCATGAACAGGGACGGGGAAGACATTACCTGTTATTTTGTTTATGAAAATGGATTTGCCGGTGACCCCGATTCATTCTTTTCGCATCATCCGTCCGACAAAACCATTCAGGCTTTGACGGAGTGCGAGTTGATATGTATATCCAGAACCAACCTGGAAAATATTTTTAATGCCTGTCCGAGGTTTAAAAATATCATGAACCTGATTGACCACAGGGTAATGATGGAGCTCATGACCCAGCGTGAGTTCCTTATACAGACTGATGCGGCTACAAGATATCAAAAGTTCATAGAGCTCTATCCGCAGATCCTGCAACGGGTTCCGCTTGGTTATATTGCGTCCTTCCTGGGCATCACACAACAATCCCTCAGCCGTTTACGAAACCAGATCTCCTGAAAATTTCCGGGCCGCTGATTTTTTTACCAAATGTGAAATATTTCTTCTGCCGAAGGATTGAATTTTGGGTTGATTACTCACAATAAAATCAGCCGCGATGAAATCAAAAATTCAATCCCTGAACTGGCTGGCATTAGGCGCAGTCCTGATGCTGTTTTCAAATGGCAGATGGATCATCCCTGCCGCCACCTGGTTGTATCCGGTTTGCCTCCTTCATTTCATGAGACAGAATGAGCCCGGACGCGGATTCCTGTTGATCGCGCTGGTGTCAGCCATAATCAATTCTATTTCCTGGTGGAAAATGATACCTGTTCCAATACCTGTTTATTTTTTAATTACCGGGGTTCTGATTAATATTTTTTCCCTGGCTTTCCTGGCCGACAGGCTGATGGCACCTAAAATAAATGGATTTATGTCAACATTGGTTTTTCCGTTGATTTGGTGCAGTCTTGAATTTCTCACCTCCCTGACTCCAAAGGGCAGCTGGTTTTCGCTGGCATACACCCAGGCCGGGAACCTTATTCTTTTACAGCTGGCATCACTCACAGGGATCTGGGGAGTTAGTTTTGTGATAACCTGGTTTGCGTCGGTTGTCAACTGGGCACTGACTCACCGGTTTGACTGGAAAAAGATCCGGATAGGCGGAGTAGTATTTATTAGTGCGCTTACATCTGTAATCCTGTTTGGTGTTTTACGGATAAATTTCTCTTCTCCCGGTACACAAACAGTACGCACGGCTTCGATTGTCAACGACAGAAAAATAAATACAGCTCTTGCCGGCTGTAGATGGACGGATGCAAATTCAATACAACAATATAGTTCTGCAGTGGAAGAAAATCTCCTGGAGAAAACGAAGCGGGCGGCGGAAGGTGGGGCTAAAATCGTGGTCTGGCAGGAGAGTGCGGGTTTCCTGCCACGACTGGAAGAAGAAAAATTGATTCAGCGTGCCTCTTCGCTGGCGGTTGCGAAAAAAATCTACCTGTTAATGACGCTATGGTAAGTCCCGGAAGATTTTCCGGCACGGTTGGTTGAAAACAAATTGATCATCCTGGATACCACAGGGAGGATACAATTAACTTATTTAAAAAGTAATCCAGCACCTCCTGAACCCATACTGAAAGGGAATGGTCGTCTGAACGTAATGGAAACAA
>Ga0163162_10006411_pt1 | contig 11394 bp, 6 predicted proteins | sample S55metaG_FD_115310 | JGI IMG/M metagenome (GOLD analysis project Ga0163162, IMG submission 115310) | Switchgrass rhizosphere microbial communities from Kellogg Biological Station, Michigan, USA - S5-5 metaG | ecosystem: Host-associated > Plants > Roots > Rhizosphere > Soil | place: USA: Michigan...
CTGGCAGCTGAGCGTATTTGTTGATTGGTATGCGCGAGCGAGGGAGATCAGCCTTAACGAAGTAATGCTGCCTCAAACGATCGCGCGTCGACGTATTCACGCCTGGAACCTAAACATTGTTCAGGGGCAATCAAAAGTAGACTACGTCCGCGCGATCAAAGCCTCCTTGGACCGGCGTCGCCGCCGCGACACTCTTTAACTCTTATGTCGGCTCAAATGGATGAGCGGCCAAGCGCTTTTGATGGTGCCGGCCAGCCACTGGAAAGAAAAGATTCCCGGGCGGTGAAGATCGCACCTGGGGAGATCCTCTGTTTCATGTGTGTAAGGAACGAGTCGCTTCGGCTGCCCTATGCGCTCTCGTACTATCGACGCCTCGGGATAACTGAATTTTTCATCGTGGAAAACAACTCGACTGATGACACGCTCCATTGCTTACTCGCGCAGCCGGATGTTCACGTCTGGCACGCCTCAGGCTCGTTCAGAAATTCGCGTTGCGGGACCGATTGGATCGAACTTCTGCTCCGGGCTTACGGCGTCAACCACTGGTGTCTCATCGTCGATGCCGACGAACTGCTTTGTTATCCCGGCTCCGAAACCCGCCGGCTTCAGGCGCTGTGCGCCGATCTGGACCGAGCCGGAAATAAGGCGTTCTTCACGATCCTGCTCGATATGTATTCAGACAAACCGATCAAAGACACGCACTACCAGCCGGGAGAAGACTTTGTTAATGTCTGCCCATTCTTTGATCGCCAGGTTTATCACTACAAGACTGACGATTTTTTCGGGCACAATGAGCATCCCAGCTATTTCGGCGGCCTGCGGCAGCGGGTCTTCGGCGGATCGGAACCAGGCAAAGACGAAAAACATTTTTACTGCGTCAATAAGATTCCCCTGATCAAGTACGACCGATCATTCGTGCTGAGCGCCAATTTGCACTGGACGAACTGCCGGGAGCTCGGTGAGGAAACCGGATGTCTGCTCCATTTCAAATATTTTTCCCTGTTCGTGAATTCGGCAGGCAAAGAGGCAGCCCGAGGAGAGCACTGGAATGGCGCCATTCAGTATGCGCAGTACGAACGGATCCTCAAGAAGAATCCTGAGCTGGTGCTGTTCTCCGAAAAGCATTCGGTTCGGTTCCGTGACAGCCGGCAATTGATCGAGCTGAAAATCATGCGTGAAACCGAGGAGCCGGTGAAGCTACCGCTTAGCAATGGAACCAACGGCAATTCCGGGCTTCAGGAACAGCCGGTCAAAACGGACGCGTCATCGGGAGCGCGGCTCCAGCGGCCACCGCTCTCGATGCAGCAGGTACGTAATCTGATCCGCTCACACAAGAAAGATACGGGCCATCCGCATCTGACGGGGAGCGCGTTGTTAAAGGTGGGGAGGCTCGAAGATGCGGCCGAGGCGTTCCGTCGCTCCATCGAGCTCGATCCCGAGTTTTCGTGGTCGCATCACAGTTTAGGAGAGGTCCTCGCGCTTCAGCAAAAATGGGGAGAGGCGATGGCGGCATTTCGCCGCGCCATCGAGTTAAATCCCCACTTTGCACGCTCGCACACTAGCGTGGCCGAGCTCCTGATGAGAGAAGGGAAAACCGAGCAGGCTGTAGTGGAGTACAGAACGGCGCTACAGCTTCAGCCCGATCTGCCAAATGTCGCAAAGAACCTCGCCCGCGCGCTCGTGGAGCTCGCGCAGAATCACGTCGAAGAAGCCAAGCAGTGGTACCGCGAGGCTCACCGGTTGAATCCGGACGATGCGGATATCTACCGCGATGCAGTGTCGCTGCGGCCGGTGGATCCGGACCTGTGCGTTCAATTGGCGGACGCCCTAGTCGCCAGACACCAACCCGCGAAAGCGATCTTCTTCTACCAGCTTGTGTTAATGACGCGACCGGATGACTCATGGGTCCTGATCCAGCTGGCCAAAGCGCTGAAAATGGAGCAGGAGTTGGACCAAGCACTCACGTGCTGTCGCCGCGCAATTTTGTTGAATCCGGATCAGAGTGCGTATTATCGCCTCTTGGCCGAATTGCTGTCCGAGAAGGGAGACATGCACGAAGCCACTCTCATGCTGGAACGCGCGGTGAAACTGGAGCCCACCAGCAGCGAGCTTCTAAAGCGGCTGGGAGATCTGCTGGCTCAGCAGGGCCGCATCGATGAAGCCAGCGTCACATATCAACGAGCCATCGAACTGGGCTATAAGAACTACTAATTAAGTGCCCAAGGTTTGATCTCCGCCGTAAAATTCTGGGAGCGATTTTATAGATGGGGGCCTTTAGACAGGCTTACGCCCGGCTATACGATATTGCTTGCGGTTCCCGGGGACTTGCCAGTCTTTCTGAAAATTGCGTTGGAAACGTGCTCTCTGCAGGCGGCGGATCATTTAGTCGAGACTCTTGTCATTCCAGATTGTTTAACGTCAGGATTGCCGGAGCTTTTGGAAGCTTGGGCTAAAGAGTATGCCCTCAGTCCAGTCCGCCTAGTGACGCTGACACCGTTAGATCAGCTTCTCGCCCGCAAGCTGAACCACCCAAGTGTGAATCACTGGTTTCAGTTGTTTCGAGGGGCGATGGGTACGCGGACAACACATGCGGTGCTGCATGACGCCGACCTCTTCATCATTGATTCGAGGTTTCTCAAAAAGCACTACGAGACATGCCTCCAACGTAATTTGGCATGTCTTGGGGTGAGCCCCATCTGGGATAATTGGTTCCGCGAACAGAAGATTTATCATGTGGTACCGACATGGGAAATGATATTCGAAGTGACCTGGTTGCGAAGCTTCGCGGCATGGGAGCATCAGGCGCACGAGGATGTGATCGCCGGCAAATGGCACGGGTTTGATACAACACTCTGGACGCAGTGCAAGACGGCGCCGGAACGCATCGGCCGGCACGAACAAGAATCGGAATTCGTTCATTTCGGCCATGTCATCTCCGGCTATCGCTGGTTCCAACAGAGTCCACGTCCGTACGAAGATCAGCAGTTCCGATTGTTGCTGATCAGATTGCTCCTTGACGTCTACGATGACTCCGGATGGCCATGTCACGTTCCGTTGGCGCGCGATCTGCTGAAGGGGCTCTCGGTTAAGTCGAGCGAGGTGACCTACCTCCGGGATTCGACTCGGCAATCCTATCCGGGATTTCGTTTCACCCTTCAACGCCTGCTCGCGAGCGGGCTACTCAGCGAGCAAAGAGCTATCAGGATCGAGGAAGCCATAGAGCCCTTCGATCGCGCTTTCGCGTGAGCAATCAACGTGTACTCGTCATGGAGCGGATCCGACTGATAGAAAACGACAGCGAAGATTTTTCTCCTCGGTTACAGCAGTATTCACGCAGGAAACAGGTAAGGCCCGCGAAAGTTCAAGAACACGACATGGGACAGCAAAACGATCGGGATCTCCCGGCAATTTGTACGATCACAACCCGGTCACATATCAGGCTTGTCCAATGTTTGATGGGTTCCTTTCTTAGAAATCATCCCACTGGAATAGGGTACGTTTTGTACGTTGACGATGTCACTGAAACAGATGAGCTTCGTTCCCCGAGACTGCGGTCGATCCGTGTTCAGGAACTCCGCATCGCCGAGTTTCCTTCGATGCTGAACCGCTACAACACTTTCGAGCTATGCAACGGTTTGAAACCGTTTCTACTTCGCTACTTGTTCGCTTCCACTGATCATCGGAAACTTTGCTACTTCGACAGCGACATCTTCATTTTCGATTCCCTCGATAAAGACGTGTGGGAGGCTTTGGAGTCGTGTTCGATCCTGCTGACGCCGCACTTGTGCCGTCTACCGGAAGAAGATCCGGACCTGGTGTGGCGCGATCTGGCCGTGCTGCAGCACGGCGTGTACAACGGGGGGTTTATCGGGATGCGGCGGTCGGCGGAAGCGAATGAATTTCTGCGGTGGTGGGCAAGCCGGATCATAGCGTGCGGGTATAAGAAGCTGGAAGAGGGGATGAACTGCGACCAGCGCTGGCTCGATCTAGTGCCTGGGTTTGGATTGAACGTTCGGATCAGCCGGCATCCGGGGTTGAACGCGGCGTACTGGAATCTGCACGAGCGGCAGTTCGAGTTAAGAGAGGGGCGGCACGCCGTGAATGGGGAGGGGCTCAAGTTTTTTCATTTCAGCGGGTATTCGGTAGATAAGCCTGAGGCAATCACGAAACATTGGACGCGATTTACGTTTGAGAACCGGCCGGACGTGAGAAAGATTTTTGATGAATACCGGGAGCATTTAACGCGCGCATCGCAGGCATCGGTTGCCATGAAAGTGACCGAGGGGCCGCATGTCTTTGCTGCGCCCGGGGCGGGAACTGTGTCGAGTCATCATCCTGAGGCGCAACCGAAGGATCGCAACGTCCGTGGATCGCAGCAAGAGCGAGATTCTTCGGCGGGATCGATCCTGAGCGCCGATCAAGGTGCTCGGGACGACGTTGACGTGATCGGACAGACGCGCTGGGAGGGTGAGGAAAAGGGAGTGGGATTCTCCCGGCCTGTTCGAAAGCCGGACGGCGTCCCGTGCAATAAATCCATATCGCCCGAGGTAAGCATTGTCATTCCCTCATTCAACGCCGCGCGATTCATTCGTGAGGCGATCGAGAGTGTTCTGAAGCAGAGCTTGCGTAACTGTGAAATCATCGTGGTGGATGATGGATCGACGGATGAGACGGCGGCAATAGTGGCTGGATATGAGGAGCGTGTTCGATATCTCTCGCAAGCGCATGCAGGTGTGTCGATGGCACGTAACTGCGGCATTGATGCCGCCCGCGCGCCGTTCGTTGCTTTTCTCGACGCGGATGACTTTTTCGTCATGCCATCCAAGCTGGAAGAGCAACTCACATTTTTCCATCGAGAGTCTGACCTGGGAATGGTTCACACCGGCTGGCGCATCACCGATGAGCGCGGCACGCTTATTCTCGAAAAGAGCCCGTGGGTAGACGTTCCGGAGCTTACTCTCAAGGACTGGCTCCGTTCTCCAGTTGTTTTTCCGAGCGCGATGATGTTCCGACGCGATGCTCTGCGCGAGGTTGGGGGTTTCGATTCCAGGCTGGATCCACTCGAGGATGTGGACCTCGTGCTGCGCATTTCGAGGAAAGGCTACACATCGACCTGGCTGAAAAAAATCACCGTCGCTTACCGTCAGCACGACGCAAATGCTTCCTCGAAAGTCAGCAAGCAGGACGCTGCGCTCCGAACCGTACTCGACCAGTTCTTTGCGGAGCCCGATTTGCCCAATGACATCCGGAGTTTGGAACGGGAGGTTCGCTACAACACGCTCGTATGGACGGCCTGTCGGTATCACCGCGCCGGAAATTACGGCGAAATGGCGCGCTCCCTCGTGCATTCGCTGCGCTATTCGCATCTCTCGCCGAGTGAGGCAATGCTCGACTGGATCGAACGATTCAAAAAAACTTATGCCGATGACCACGGCATTCGGTTGAGCGTTTTTGAGTTGTTGGAGCTTGATGAATTGCGCCAGATCGTTCGCTCACAGTTGCTTGAGATCAGTCCCGACGAGGCTTTCTTTCCTTCATCGCGAAAAAAATCGCCGCTCAAGTGGACGGTACCGATTGCGCCTGCTGCCGCGGGCTACAACGGAAAGCGCGATCCCGCATCGTCCCGCGCGATCAGTGGGACGGGCGGTGAACGATTGGATGACAGCGACTTTCCGGCAAAGCTGAACCTCTCGGATGCGCTGCGAAGAGACTATGGCCGGCACCGCTCCGGCTGGCGTTTTGCTCTCGAAACCTTGCGACCCTTACACGATTCGGGCGGAATTTACGTCGATCCATTCCCCGAACATACCTTTGACGAAGTCACCGCGAAACGGGCAGCCCCACACGGGGAACCGTGGATCGGATTCTTCCATAATCCGCCGGCAATGCCATCGTGGTTTGTGAATCAGCAGTCGCCGCAACGGCTCTGGGAGAACGAAGCGTTCCAGCAGAGTTTGAAGTATTGCGTCGGCGCGTTTTGCCTTTCGCGCTATCACAAGCAGTGGCTTGAAGAACATCTGAGTGTGCCGGTTGTGTCGCTGCTGCATCCCGCGCCTCGTCCTCAGCGGACCTTTTCGGTGGACAATTTTCTCGCCAATGCGGAGAAAAAGATCGTTCAGATCGGTTCCTGGCTGAGGAAGCTTCATTCAATTTACCATTTGCCCGTGACGCGATTGAAGCGCGCGATTGTGCATCAGCACATGCCGTACATTGACGAGCTATTTGCGATAGAAAAGAAGGAATACGGGCTTGAACCGGATTACGGCGCCGTTCAGGTACTGAATTTCCTGGCGGACGATGAATACGATGAACTGCTGTCGCGCAACATCGTTTACCTCGAGCTGTATGACAGTAGCGCCAACAATACGATCGTCGAATGCCTGGTCAGAAGCACTCCGGTGCTGGTGAATCCGCTTCCAGCCGTCAGAGAATACCTCGGTGAGGAATATCCGTTTTATTTCAGCAACCGGACCCAGGCGGCGCGAAAAGCTGAAGATATTGGATTAATCGTAGAAACTCACCAATATCTTCAAGCACACCCGATTAAACAGAAATTAGCGCCGGCCTTTTTTCTCAAATCAGTGGCAGAGTCAGAAATTTACGGGAAATTACCGTATGCGGACCAATCGGCAAGCAGCGTTTCAACGACCGTATGTGAAAATGCGCCTTCGGCGCGATCCCATAATCGGCATCTTTTGCGCGACTTCGAGTCGTAGTACGAATCGCCGATTCCCCAAGCGGTAAAAGGAATCCGCCGTTCAGACGGCTCGCCAGATTTGTGGCGCGCGAACATGGCGAAACCGAAGCGTAACTTTCCTCGCCATGGATTCCTCTTTGACGAAATCCGAATGTTTTGGCAAATGATCTACGGGTAGCGATGTCGTCGAACTCATTTCCTACGAAAGAGCAATGTTTGCTTCTGCGCGCCGCGCTCGGCTCGGGTGCTCCGGCCGTTGGGGCGTGGGGAGAGTGGCAAGCGAGCGTCGATTTCGATGGTTACCTGGACGCGGAGTCGTTCGCTCTTTTGCCTCTGCTCTACGTGAACTTGCGCCGGCACGGCGTAATGCATCCTTTCATGCACAAGCTAAAAGGAATCTATCGCCGCCGATGGTGTGAGAACCAGGTTCAGTTTCAAGATATCGAGGAGGTCGTTGGCCGGTTCCGTCTTTCTCGGATCCCAACCATGCTCGTGAACGGCGCCGCTTTGAGTTTGGTGCATTATCGAGATAGCGCGCTACGAACAGCCAGCGATACTCAGGTGCTTGTTCCGGTAGGAAGAGCGGAAAGGGCTCTCGCACTGCTCAGAGAAGGCGGCTGGACACCCTTATCGAGGATCTCTGCAGCGCAATTCCGCTTCCGTCATCCCGTCAAAATCAGGAATGGTTTCGATCGCCGGCTGGAAATTCGATGGGATCCATCCTTCGAGAACCGCAAAAGGGAAAGCGGGAGTGTTTTCTGGCGCGATGCAGAGTCGAGCACGCTAGGCGGTCTTCCGGTTCACGTGCTCAATGAAACGGCGACTCTCCTGGAGATCCTGCTTCGCGGAACGAGTTCGCACCTCGAACGGTCCATCGGTTGGATTGCCGATGCCATTACGGTACTGCAGTCTCGCCGATCAATTATCGATTGGGCATGGCTAATCAGCCAGGCGCGCAAACGCCGGATGGTCATCCGTCTAATGACTGCTATTACGGTATTGCATGAACAACTCAACGCGCCGATTCCCGAGACCGTTCTGACCGCGCTAAGAACCATCCCGATTTCTTTTTTGGAACGTGCCGAACTCAATGACACGAAGGTAAGCAAGCGCCGCAGAGAACGCATTTTGCTTTCAATGTCTCTTTACCTTCTCGAATACCTGCGGAGCGTAAGGGGTGGTGCAACACTGACCGCACTCGGAGATCTGCCGGATTACCTCCAATATAAGTTAAACGCCCGAAATCGAAAGCAGCTCGTTGTTTCCCTTGTGGTTGAAACCTTTAAAAGAGCGAAACAACTCGTCTGAATCGTTAAAATCCTCCTCACGATAAGACGTATTGCCCACGAGCAGAGAAACTTGCCCGTCGTCAGTGTCCGTCAATAAGCCGCATACCAAGAATTTCGTCAGCAGAAAGCCCGACGGTAATGTTGCGCTTTTTATTCCAAGCGCGGCGAGTCCATCCTGTTCTATGACTGGCCACTTGCCGAAGCAGACGTAGTCGTCAATACCGCCGGCAGCCAGCTAAATGCAATCTAACATGGCGCAGAAGTGGAGCCGCACCGAGGCGATTACCGGGGCAATCCTGTTTCTTTTTTGCCTGTTGGTTGCTCTAACGCAAATCGTGAATCCCTTTCCTCATGACGGTTGGTTTGCCTCCCAGTATCGGCTTCTCGAGCGCTCTCCGGGGGCAGACAACTACACTCCGGTATCGGTTCCGGCTTTACTGTACGCATTACTACATTTCATAGCCGCCCGTTTCGGCCGGGGGTTGGGCGCAGAGTTCTACCTCGGCAGCTTAGCGCACCACCTTATGCTGTTTGCAAGCGGAGTTTTTCTGTACCTGTCTCACCGCTGTCTAAAATTGCAGAACGCCGGTTTGTTCGTATCCGTTTGTCTTGTTGTGTTCATCGAATCTACGTTAATGCCCCAAGCCTTCTGGTCGGAGAACGTGACCCTCTGTCTCATGTCAGCGGTTTTATTCGTTGGCTTTTTAATCGTGACCACTCCGGCGTTAGGTAACAAAAGCTTTTTCGCGCTCACAACAATTTTCGGTTTGCTCCTCGGCGGGCTTACGATCACTCGTTTAACCCCGTGCACCATCCTGCCCGGCATCATTTTACTTTACTTCTTTCATCTTCCGCGCGCCCGGGTTATCTGCTTTGCACTTCTCGCGACCGGTGTCGTGCTTGTGGTGGTCCTCGCCACGATGACTGCAAACGTCTACCGTTACGGCCGGTTCGAACTGACCAATTCCGCTGGGAGGCACTTGTGGAATGTCATTTCCGTCCGCTCAGATGAAATGCTTGCCGGGTCTCGCGAGTATCAGCTCCTTAAGCGAGGGATATCCGACACGCAAGGAAAGTTTTGGTGGGACATCGACCCTGGCAAGATCGAAGGCTTGAAGCACCTGGCGCGCGAAGAGTTGTTTCAAATTTTGTCGAAGCAAGCGATCACCAGCCATCCCATGACTTTCGCAGCGATAGGGATGCAAAATACCCTATGGCTTTTGGCGAGTTGCCCCGGAAGAATCGGGCTTTCATGGGCTTTACACTACAACCCGTTGCGGCGCGATACCATGCTGCCGCCGCTCGTCGATTCTTTTCCCGTTTTGGAACACTTTCTTGAGTTGTTTCACCGGATGGCGGCAAAAGTCTACCCGTATGCAGTGTACGGGGCGCTTATGCTCGGGTTTCTTGCTACTTCGGCGGTAGCAATCTTTTCAACGCCTTCTGCAAAAAAGGAAGTTACACTGCCGAGCGCCTGGCTGTTCCTGGTCGGCTCCTTTTTTTCCATGCTGTATTTGACTGGCCAGATCGAGCGACCCGATGGCCGCTACGGCATACTGCATCTGCCGCTGCTATTGATCATCTCGTCTAGCGCGACCGGCATGCTGACCCGGATTTGGGCAAAAACAAGTTGGAAAGCACTCAGGGGATGGCGGCTGTTGGAAAAGGAGAAAACCGCCCGCTCCGTCTGAGCAAGGGATGGGAGATTCAGCGGCGCCGATCGCAGCCCCGGTAGGTTTCCCGGTTGGGTAATGAAGCTCTTGGAAGCAGCGCTCGCCAAGGTCACCGGCGTCGAATCACGACTGGCGAACTATGTCCTGAACAGATCGGAATATTCGTTCTCACAGGATTACGTCTCTGATCGCGCACCTGCGTGGATTGAACAGCTGAGTGAGCTCAAAGTCAAAACGCATTTACAAATGCTCGAGATAGGCAGTTTCGAAGGACGATCGGCCATATGGTTTCTAGCAAACGTTTTAACCGGCCCATCATCGACCATCACCTGTGTGGACCCTTTTCTCCACCGCATCACGGAGTTGCGGTTCGATCATAACATCAAAGTTTCGGGCTCCTCGGCGCGGGTCATAAAACTCCGAGGCCGATCCCAGCAGATTTTAAAACTGTTGAAAGAAAACAACTACGATCTTGTATATATCGACGGTAGCCATTGCGCCGGTGACGTCGAAACAGATGCGCTGTTGAGCTGGCCTTTAGTCAAATGCGGAGGCATCGTCATCTTCGACGATTACTTATGGAATCCAAACTGGCCGGTGGAAGACCGGCCTCAAATCGCAATCGATCGCTTTATGGCTGAATTTCGCTCGGAACTGGAAATTCTTCACAGAGGATACCAAGTCATGGTCAGAAAAGTTGCCGCGCTGCGCTGATTTGGGATGGCGACATCCGATTAGCGGAATACGGGAAGTAGGCAAAACAGACGAAGCTATAACGAACTTATCTAGGCAGGCTCGATGCCTCATGTGCTCAAAAAAAAGGCCCGGCGGAATACCCGTCCGGGCCTTTTGTTTGTAACAAGGACGGGCCCCGGCATTGAGCGCTGTGCTCCGTGCTCCAGCTGACGAGAGGAATGGAAAAGGCGGACCGCGGATGCGGTCGGTTTTGGTTTTACGTTTTACGGAAAATGCAGTAGCGAGTTGGGATGTGGCAAGAGAAAAGGCGAGGGACGCGCTTCTTTTCACTTCCCCCTTTCGGGGGATTGGCCGCTAGTATAGCCGCTTCGGATCATTTCTGTTTTGGAGCGTAGCGCAACATTCTTGCAATTGGCAAGGAAATTTTTGAGTCCAGCAATCATGTCGAGCTCACTTTCACACGAGCGTAGATTTATAACCCAGACAAAAAGGGGATTTTTTATGAGCGTATCGAAAAAACGACGAATAGAAGAAGTGGTTGATGCTGCATCGCCGCGCTGATCAGAACGCGATGGAAGAACTCGGACGGGTGATCAATCTTGCCTCGAAACATTGTGGCTAAGGATTCGGCGCTCCAGTGGCGCTTGTTAGCGAGTTTGCAAAATCTCCGAAAGTCACTTGGCGCATGGTCCTGTGCCTTCCTTCGCTCCACGTGTACAGAAAAGTGGGCGAAAACAGCAGGGCAGGTGAGAGTAAAACCGAGAGGAAGCGGGGCAGGGGACTCCGAGTATTTCCCCTATTGTGCCCTTTGAGGCATCATTGCGGGATTGTATAGCGGGACTCGAAATCAAGTTTACCCGTGAGGGTAACGGGGGTTCGAATCCCTCCCTCTCCGCCAAACTTCAAATACTGAAGCGACAAAGAGTTTTTTGATTTCCAGTTAAGAGTCTGTCCGGGAAAAATCAAGTGCCTGCTCCTGCGATTACCTAGCGTTGTCCGTGAATTGTCCGGGTTCATTAGCCAGCCTGGCGTAGGGGAA
>Ga0163162_10006412_pt1 | contig 11394 bp, 4 predicted proteins | sample S55metaG_FD_115310 | JGI IMG/M metagenome (GOLD analysis project Ga0163162, IMG submission 115310) | Switchgrass rhizosphere microbial communities from Kellogg Biological Station, Michigan, USA - S5-5 metaG | ecosystem: Host-associated > Plants > Roots > Rhizosphere > Soil | place: USA: Michigan...
AGGCGCTTAACAATTATATCATCGGAACTGCCAGTATAGGGAGATTTAAAGATTTCCCTCTTATGGCAAACATCCACGGATCCATCAACATGTCAGATATCAAACAATTCTACCCGCTCGACAGCTTCGATATCGGAGGATTCTTGAAGTTTGATATCAATTCAAAAGGAAAATATTCTCCCGCGAAAAAAATGTTTCCAAACACCACGGCAGATATCACCTGGCACAATGGATCCATCCAGACAAAATATTATCCCCGCCCGATTGAAAATATTGAACTCTCAGCAAAAGCATCGGATAACGATGGCACATTACAAACCCTGAACGTTTTAATTGAACCAGCTTCGTTCCAGTTTGAAGGAAGTCCATTCACGATCACTGCCAATTTGAAAAATTTTGATAATCTCATTTATGATGTAAAAGCAAAAGGAGAAATTAACATTGGTAGGATCTACCAGGTATTTTCTCAACAGGGAGTTGACGTGAAAGGATATGCGAAAACTGCCGTAACGTTTAAAGGAAGACAAAGCGATGCAACAAATGGACGCTATCAAAACCTGATTAATTCAGGAACCATCGAGCTAAAAGATATCCGGCTTAACCACGAATATTTTCCGTTGCCATTTGTTGTAAAAGAAGGGCTATTTAGTTTTCGCCAGGATAAAATGTGGTTTGATAAATTTCTTGCGACTTATGGAAAATCAGATTTGCGCCTCGACGGATTTCTTCAAAATTTCATTGATTATCTTTTATCTGATCATGGTCAACTCAAAGGCAATTTTAATCTCAATTCCAATTTTATATCTGTTGATGAATTCTCTGCATTTTCATCTCCTGCCACTGAAAAAAAACTAATGCCGGAGAAAAGAGGTGATTCAGTAGCGACAATTCAGTCCGGCGTTATCATGATTCCCACCAATCTTGATCTCATCATCAAGGCCGATGCAAATAAAGTTTCATATAATGGACTCGATATTCAAAATTTTTCAGGCGGCCTCGCCATCAGCAACGGACAAATTCATTTGTCGGAAACAGCATTTACTTTAATCGGCTGTAGCGTTAATATGGATGGCTTGTACGGAAATACCAGTCCAACCCGCGCCATTTTTGAATACCATATACAAGCAAAGGATTTTGATATCAATAAAGCATACAATGAAGTGAAACTATTTCATGATCTCGCGACATCGGCGGCGAGTGCGCAGGGAATTGTTTCGCTTGATTATAATTTGAAAGGACGGCTCAATGAGAGCATGGCGCCGATATATCCTTCACTAAGTGGCGGTGGCGTATTGTCTATTAAAAACGTTAAACTAAAAGGATTAAAACTGTTTAATGCTGTTAGTTCCACAACGGAAAAGCAAGACATCAAAGATCCGGATCTTTCAAAAATTGATTTTAAAACAACTATAAAGAATAATCTGATCACACTCGAACGCGTAAAATTCAAGACTGCCGGTTTCCGGATTCGTCTCGAGGGACAAACATCTTTCGACAATAAAATAAATCTGAAAATGCGATTGGGTCTGCCACCACTCGGCATTATCGGAATTCCCATGCGCATCACCGGTAGTTCCGATGATCCAAAAGTTAAACTCGGGAAAAGCGATAAGGATGAGTTGGTGGAGAAGGAGGACACGGAGTGAGCGTGACGTTAAGGTTAAGGTTAAGGTTGAGGTTAAGGTTGAGGTTGAGAAGTTGAAAAGTCGATATCGCAATATAATACTCTCAACAATTATTTTATCAACCTTTCAACCAATCAACTTCTCAATCTCAACCTTAACCTCAAGCTCAACTTTTACCTAAATGAAATCAACGCCGGCGCCTGCAATGCAAATACGTTAAACCCTAAAATGGATATCGATGTTATCTGGAAGAAAAAAGATTTTGGGCCGCCTGCCACAGGTGGAAGATAATTTGCCGCAAACGACAAAGTATTGAACGCAAGATTTTCGTTGCGAACCTGGAACCCCAATCCAATTCCGGAATAAAGAGGACCGTTAAAAAGATTTTGTTTTTTCTCAGCAAGCAAAGACGCCTGGAACAATGCAAAAAAATTAAATTTGAAACCGTAAATGTTCACGGGGCTATAGTAAGTCGTTTGTGTGCCCAGGTTCAGTCGCTGGTAACCATTGTACAACGTGTTTCGATAACCGAAAATTCCAAACTCTTTATTTATGTTTACCGGCTTATACAAAACAGGATTCAAACAAATAATATAATCGCCATGGATGAATTGGCGCAGTTTCGGTCCATTTAACCGGAACAAATTACTATAGTAGTCCGTTTGCAAATGAAGTACAGCATCTTCCGATTTCCCATTGTACCAAAAATTACCAAATCCAAACGCAGTACTGATCAGGTTCTTTCCTTTCAGCCAAAACTTTTGTGCTTCGATGGCGGTATAAGTTCGTTTTCGTCCAACCCAATCGTCCACGCCAAATGATACACCCGCATTATATCCTAGAGGAATATCTTCCGTTCTGCCGAATCCAAAGAAATAGTTTGTCTTGAAGAAGTCCTGGTGAAACACAACAAATTTACTTAGCAGGTAATGATGATCGTTATAATTTGGATTGTCGTTATACTTTGCCTGGTAAGGCGTTTTGGTGAAATTTACATTATAGCTTCGTAACTCCACGGCGAGGTTTGGCTTTTCTGAGTTCAGCCCATTATTTTTAAATTGGGTCCTGAAATTATATCCGCCCCATACATCTTCAACGTTATAACGATAGCTGGCGTAGAGCGAATCGGGAAGCACATTGATGTTGACGGACGTGTTATATGAAAATGTCAAACCACCCGTAAATCTTGCCCAGGAACTATAAAGTGGGCGGTTTGCTGTTACATAGTACGAACGTTCGTATACGCCGGTGTCTGCAAGGATCCGGTCATTTAAAAAACTATAACCAACTGCTATGTCAGTGAATGTTCCTGCCAGGTTATACTTGCTGTATCCAATACCGGTTCGCCATTGCGGGGAATAGCCTTCGTCCCACTTGAATCCAAATGATATTCTCTGTCCGGCCCCAAAGGCGTTTGTATTAAAAACAGAAGCAGCGATCGAAGACGGGTTAAACTGCGAAACCGTTCCTCCATATTCGAAGATATCCTTCGTCACAACCACGATGTCAATCGAATCCGAATTTTGATAGGTGTTGATCACATAAATTCTCGCATCCTGGATAAAAGGAAGACTACGCAGGTATCTTTCGTTGTCCACCAGTTTGTAAGCATTGACCGTATCATTTTCCTTGAAAAAAAGCGATTGACGGATCATCCACTCCCGGGTATCGAAATGCAGCCTGTTGGCAAACCTGACAATCTTTGAAGGATTGTATGAGGTATCTTCGATCAGTGTACCGAACACTTTTAGCCTGTTGAAATAGATGTACCGGATCACGTTTCCACGATAAGGTGTGAAATTATTCTCTCGTCTCTCCCACAGGATGCTGTCAGAAACCGGGGCAGGCGCATTTTTCTTCGACAGTTTGGTAAACAGCGAATCACGTTGCTGTTTATCCGTAATAATGTTAAAGTACCGCGCGACCTTGCCTTTCTTCTCAGGCGTAGGAACCGAATCCGCCTGTGTATAAGCATCGTTTCGCTCATCGGCCAGCGCCGAAACAGGTAAAATAAAAAATATAGTGCAGAGAAACACAGATGCTGCGAATCTCGTAACTATATGATGATATGCTTTCAAATTATTATGAATACAGTTTCACTTGATTGCGATTGTGATTTTCAACAGGAAGGTGTAAGATCGATATTAAAACCAGGCAATAAAAAATGCGGTTAAATATATTAATCTGTAAATAAAAATTAATTTGGTTGATTGCGAAAATAATTCTTGTTAAATCTCGTACAGAACTAGCTATCAATTTTTTAGATACTAAAATAATAAATTGGAAAAATCGTTTCTAACATTATTTTCCCAGACACGGCACTACTGTAAAGCATGCTATTTTTACATATGTTCTGAAAAGATCATGCCCACAGATTTGACCCAGATTGGCGATGCCTCCAACAAACCGTAATGAAGCATTTTTGTATTTTGACCATTTGCTGCTGCTTTCTTTTCAAATTTTCGATGGCGCAAAAGCCAACGAGCCCACCTCATTTCAAAAACGGATTTCTCGATAAAAATAAAAACTTACTTCAGAAGAAAATTCAAGGTTCAGCCCTATTGCGAAGCCGCTTAAACCAAAAGTATTTTCTAATCATTCAATTCGAGAATTTGCCCGATTTGAACGCGCGACAGGAATTGGCATCTCATGGCATCAAATTATTTGACTATCTCCCAGCCAATGCGTTTCTCGCAGAACTGAGCGATAGCTCGCAGATCAAGGACTTAAAAAGCCTTCATGTAACAGGAGCATACAGTCTTCCAACCAATCTTAAAATTGAAAATAGAATTTTGCAAAATGCATCACAATCACAGTCTGACGTAAATGCAATTGCAGTAAATTTTTTTGGTTCGATAGACCGGTCACAGGTCGTGGAAACATTGCAACACCTGGGTGCGAGAATGGTAAAAACAAAAATTCAACCGCATCAAACGATTTTCATCAATGGTTCGACAGACGTTTTGCAAAAGATCGCAGCGCTTCCCTTCGTTTCATTTGTAGCCACTCAGTCACTGCTTGATGTGCCACTTAATAACAATAACAGGGGAATTCATGCAGTCGACGCGCTCAGTGCATCAACAGGAAGAAATCTTTGGGGAAAAGGTGTTGTACTAGGAATCGGTGACAACGCGGATCCTTCTTCACACATCGATTTTACGGGAAGGTTGATCCAAAGAAATCCAACAACATTAAGCGCTCACGGAACGCATACTGCGGGAACTATGGCCGGCGGCGGAATTTTAAATCCACGATACAAGGGCATGGCGCCAAAAGCAACGATCCTTCCACAATATTTTAGCGATATCATTGCAAACACAGCCTTGTATTGTAGTGACAACAACATGGTGCTCACAAACAACTCCTATTATACCGGTGCAGATTTTTGCCCTGGTGATGGCCAATATGATGCACTCAGTAGCTACGCCGATTACCAACTCGATTCCATAACGTTTCTCTTACATGTTTTTGCCGCTGGGAATGACGGTTCGCGCACATGCTCCCCGTATCCCCTTTCTTTCGCAACTATTAAGTCGGGATTTCAATGCGCAAAAAATATCCTGACTGTTGGTGCAATGAGCAACGTAACATATTCAAACTGGGTAAACACCAGTAAAGGACCAGTTAGCGATGGCAGATTAAAACCAGAAATAGTTACAAGCGGACAAGGCATAACCTCCACTATACCTTTTAACAATTATGGCTCAATGTCCGGAACCAGTATGGCTGCACCAACTGCTACCGGCATTCTTGCATTGTTATATGAACGATACAGGCAGCTTCATGGCGGATCGAATCCTCCCGGGGCTTTGATCAAATCGATTGTATGTAACAGCGCAGACGATCTTGGAAATACCGGCCCCGATTTTACATATGGCTTCGGAATGTTGAATGCGAGGACTTCTGTTGAAACGATGGAAAAAAATCAATATTTCTCCGGCTCTGTTTCAAACTCGGCGACAAACACGCACACGATCTCGGGAATTCCTGCCGGAACGCGGCAGCTAAAGGTTATGTTATATTGGCCAGATGCGCCGGCAGCACCTTTCGCCCCAACTTCATTGGTTAATAACTTGGATCTTACTGTGACGGCACCGGATGCCACCATTCATCGCCCGCTGATCCTCGATCCAAGTCCCACTGCATTCAATAACCTTGCAGTAGAAGGAACCGACAACACAAATAACATCGAACAGGTCGTCATCAATAATCCGCCTGCCGGAAATTTTACCATTTCAGTCACAGGTGCGAGTGTCCCTTCCATATCACAAAATTATTTTGTCGCATATGAAATAATTGATCCGGCAATAACTGTTGAATATCCTTTTGGGAGCGAAACGCTCAATCCAGGCAATGTCGAAAACATTCGGTGGAGCGCCTATGATAATAGCAATAACAGTTTTACGATTGAGTACTCTACGGATAACGGCTCAACCTGGACGCTGATCGACAATAACGTTGGTGCGGCAAACAGGTCATTTGCATGGACCGTTCCCGCCGTCGTAACTAATGCTGCATTGATTCGCGTTACACGAAACGGTGGAGGAGCAAGTGATGTGAGCGATCAAAATTTTATCATCCTTGGGCAACCAACCATCACCGTTAGTAACCCTTGTCCCGGCTATGCACAAATTGACTGGCCCGCGATTCCTTCCGCTACCCAATACGAAATCATGTTATTGAAAGGGGATAGCATGCAAACTGTCAACACAACGTCGTCAACAAGTTTTATTTTACCAGGATTGAGTAATGACAGCTCGTATTACATCAGTGTGCGGGCAATCAACAATACGTACGCCGGACTAAGATCCAGCGCGCAGTTTATCATTCCGAATAGCGGCGCCTGCACATCTGCATATTTTGACAATGATTTTACATGTGACTCTCTCATTATGCCGGTAAATGGTCGTCAATTCACATCGTCTCAGTTGGGAACAAATCAAATCAAGGTTCAGATCAGCAATAAGGGAAATGTTATATCGTCCGGTACTTTCAACGTTTCATACCAGGTTAATGGAGGACCCACTGTTATTGAAACGAGTTCGGATATTATACCGGCGCATGGCGGTGAGAACTATACATTCTCTCTTGCAAACAGCTATGACTTTTCAGCTCCCGGAATTTATGATATAAAAGTGTGGGTCGATTATCCGGGTGATCCCAGGTCTGTAAATGACACGCTGCATGCAATAGTTAAGAATTTGAGGAATGATCCGCTCGTTTTAAATTCCACTTTCTTCGAGGGATTTGAAAGCGCTACACAACAAACACTCGTAACGAACACGCTTGGATTTGAGGGACTCGATCGTTTCGATTTTTCTACGAATAACAGCAATGGCCGTGCTCGAACATTCGTCAATACTGGATTTGCACGGACCGGGAACCGTTGCACTACGCTCGATCAAAAACAAAACCTCGGAACATTTAGTGTAGATAGCCTGGTTGGGACCTTCAATCTATCAAACTATTCATCAACCGATCATATCTGGCTAAATTTCTATTATAAAAATCATGGAATCGATTTCGCAACGACTGAAAACAAAGCGTGGATAAGAGGCAACGACCAGGCAGCGTGGATACCTGTAGATACTTTTTCAATTGACCCGTTTGAATTCGACATTTATCAGCCATCAAAAAATATTGATATCAGTGGAATTTTATCATCAGCGGTACCGGCGCAGACAATCAGTAGCAGTTTCCAAATAAAATTTACAGAACAGGGAAAGACATCGGCAAATTCGGTTGTACCTGATGGTAACCTCGACGATGGTTATTCCTTTGATGATATCGTATTGACAAAATCCGATAATGATGTAGCAACGCTCTCATTACTACAACCGAATGTATCGGCTATCTGTGGCCTGTCCAACGCAGAAACGGTTACCGTGCAGGTAAAGAATTATATGAGTGTTACACTTACCAATGTTCCCGTCACCTATGCAATCAATAGTGACACCGTCACTGAACTTGTACCTTCACTATTACCGAACGAGACTGTCAATTACAGTTTTTCGCAGAAGGCAGATTTGTCGCCTTATCAACATTACACGATAAGAGCATGGGTAAATAACCCGGGAGACACCTACCACAAAAATGATACATTGCAGTCAATCGACTTTCAAACAACGCCGGTCATCAGCTCATTTCCCTACCTCGAAGGATTTGAAAATACTAACGGGTACTGGTATACGCAGGGAATAAACGACGACTGGACATGGGGAACACCTGCCAAACAAATAATAAAAAATGCCGCAAATGGTTCCAAGGCATGGGTAACCAATTTATCCGGCAATTACAGCAATAATCAATTATCCTATTTGTATTCTCCTTGTTTCGATCTGACCAGCTTGAACAAACCCGTATTTTCATTTAGTCATATTTTCCAGACGGAAGACAATTGCGACTGCGATTATCACTGGGTTGAATACAGTACGAATGATTCGCTTTGGATCAAATTGGGTAATACTACGTCAGGAACAAATTGGTACGATAATGCAGCAAGACAACGATGGCAATTGTCTGACACCTTATGGCATGTTTCCAGTATCGATATTCCTGTTAAGGCACCCAAGGTCAGATTCCGAATCGTCATGTCTAGCGATCCTGCATCAAATTATGAAGGCGTCGGAGTGGACGACATACATGTTTTTGACAAAGCGCCCATTTACGATTCAACAAATATCAGTAATGGCATTTCGCAAAATATAAACGGAAATAGCTGGATACATTTTGATGTAGCCGGGAAACGAATTGCATCAATAAATCCTAACGGACAAGATCTCGGAAACACCACACTGAAATTATTCATTGACAAATACGCCGTTCGCGACACAACGAATCAGTATTACCTGGAAAGAAATATTGTCATTCAGCCAACGCAGCCGCCGACAGCAAGTGTTTCAATAAGATTGTATTTTTTAGATAATGAGGCCATGGATTTGATCAATGCTGTAGGATGCACCAGTTGCACTTCAATCCATGATGCATACCAGGCCGGAGTTACACAATACAGCAGTTCAACATTGGCTGAAGAAGACAGCACATTGCGAAACAACTTGTCTGGCGAGTATCGTTTCTTCGTCCCGCAAAAAGATGTACACGTAATCCCGTACGACAATGGTTACTACGCAGAGTTTAGCGTCAGCAAGTTTTCGGAATTCTGGATCAATGGCGGCGGACCAAATCAATTACTCCCCATCGCCGCATTTCTGCAATCGTTTACGGCAACCAGAGTTGATTCGAGTGCACTCTTACAGTGGACCACCGCTTCTGAAAAAAATATAAAAGAATTCGTGGTTCAGAAAAGAGTTGATGGAACCGAATTCGCAGATATTGGTACGATTTCCTCGATCGGCAATACCGATACACCGAGAAATTATCAATATACAGATAGGAACTTGCAGAATGGAAACAACTACTATCGACTCAGAATTGTTTACTCGGATGGTCATTACATTTATTCACCGGTGAGAGTTATTTTATTTGATGTAGACGGATTTATCGTATCAATTTTCCCAAATCCGGTGCGGGATAATTTATTCATCAACACATCCGTCAATTGCACGCAAATAGAATTGTTTGACGCACCTGGCAAACGTTTGCAATCATTGAATGTTTCCGGGTTCCAAAATATTCTCCCAATGCGAAACCTTGCAAAAGGCGTATACTTCGTAATTATAAGAACGGAGATGGGAAAGAGAATTCAGAAGGTCGTCGTGAATTAGTTTTATTATTCGTTCTTCCAATTATCCCTTTGCGTGCAAAATTTCTTTTTCAACGGAAAACTAACTACGTAAAACTGAATTTATTGCTTCTCCACCTTATCACATTTCTACACTCAAATAAAATTATTTTAACTAAATTACTGCTCCCCTTATCCAACTCACTTTTCAATTCCATTTCCATGCCAGGCGATTCTGTCAACATTAATAACAAAGCTGCAAAACAAAATAGTTTCGACGCGATCATTGTGGGTTCGGGAATTAGCGGGGGCTGGGCCGCGAAAGAACTTTGCGAAAAAGGATTGAAGGTACTCATGCTTGAACGCGGCAGCAACGTGGTTCACCCCTCCTATCCTACTGCTACACTCAATCCGTGGGACTTTCCACATCGTGGGAGATTAACAAAAGAAGATAAGCGCACGCACTTTGTACAGGCGCGACATTATTCATATCGCGACGACAACAAAAACTTTTACATCAACGATCTTGAAAATCCCTACGAAGAAATCAAACGATTTGACTGGGTGCGTGGCGATATTGTTGGTGGTCGATCACTTCTTTGGGCGCGCGCCTGCTATCGTTGGAGCGATTTAGATTTTGAAGCAAATCTTAAAGACGGGATAGGAGTTGATTGGCCCGTACGTTATAAAGAAATTGCGCCCTGGTACGACTATGTCGAGAAGTTCATTGGTGTGAGTGCGCAGGCAGAAGGGCTTCCGCACCTTCCCGACGGAAAGTTTCAGCCGCCAATGGAAATGAATTGCGTTGAAAAATATTTTAAGTCCCAGGTAGAAGCAAAATTTCCAAACCGGAAAGTCACGATCGGTCGTACTGCCAATCTAACGGCGCCGGTTAAGGGAAGAGGTACTTGCCAGAACAGAGATCTTTGTCACCGTGGTTGTCCATACGGCGCATATTTTAGCACGAATGCAAGCACTTTACCAGCAGCGTTCGCAACAAACAATCTCACCTTGCGTCCACATTCGTTAGTCAATAAAATTCTGTATGACGAAAAAAAAGGAAAAGCAATTGGCGTTGAAATCATCGATACCGAAACAAACAAAGTAGAGGAATTCTATTCACGGATCATTTTCCTGAATGCAGCAACGCTCGCGACAGCGTTTATCTTATTAAATTCTTCAACGAGTCGTTTTCCAAACGGTTTAGGAAATGGAAGTGACCAGGTCGGGCGAAATCTGATGGATCATCATAAGACAACGGGGATGGGTGCGTCCGTCGACGGATTTGAAGACAAATATTATTTTGGGAGAAGACCCACGGGAATCTATATCCCCCGATATAGAAATGTTTTCGAGAAACAGCCTGACTATGTTCGTGGATTTGGAGTCCAGGGAAGTGCCGGTCGCCAGGGTGGCCGCCGCTCCTCCGGGGACGTAGAAATCGGGTTGGCATTAAAAGAATCTTCCGTTGAACCAGGTGAGTGGGGAATGGGATTTACTGGTTTTGGAGAGTGTCTTCCATATGCAGATAACCGGGTTACATTAAATACGAATAAGAAGGACCGGTATGGCAGAAATACGCTCAGCGTGGACGCCGCCTTCAGAGAAAATGAAAAGAAAATGCACCGCGATATACTCGCATCCGTAAAAGAAATGATGGAGCAAAGCGGATTCAAAAATATCAGGATCGAGGAAGGGATGTCTTTCCCCGGCAATTCAAACCATGAAATGGGTACATGCAGAATGGGCAGGGATCCGAAAACTTCTGTCCTGAATGCGTTCAACCAAATGCATGAGGCAAAAAATATTTTTGTCACTGACGGGTCCTTTATGGCCTCATCTTCCTGCGTCAACCCATCCCTAACCTACATGGCGTTCACTGCAAGAGCTGCAGATTATGCTGTAAATGAACTAAAAAGAGGGAATATTTGAATAAAAATGTGAGAATGTGGAAATGTGGAAACGTGAAAATTCTGAACGTCAGTCTTCGATTGTAAATGACAACTTGCTTATAGTCGAAAACTGACCTTCAAAATTTTCACATTCCCACATTTCCACATCTCCACATTCACACATTTCCCTTCAAAA
>Ga0163162_10006413_pt1 | contig 11394 bp, 9 predicted proteins | sample S55metaG_FD_115310 | JGI IMG/M metagenome (GOLD analysis project Ga0163162, IMG submission 115310) | Switchgrass rhizosphere microbial communities from Kellogg Biological Station, Michigan, USA - S5-5 metaG | ecosystem: Host-associated > Plants > Roots > Rhizosphere > Soil | place: USA: Michigan...
GGGTTGGCTTAAATTCAGTTATTAAATTATTAACTTCCTCCTTATTTAATAAGTCTGCTATTTTAAATGATATTAATACCTTTTTATAATGAGAGATGCTAAATGTGGGCTGATGTTTGTCTGTGCCCAGTATAGTTACTTTCTCAGTGTTTTGTTCCAGAAAATCAATAAAATGTTTGCTTACGAACCCTGAAAAACCTGTAATAAATATCCTCATTAAGTTACAATATTTTATAAGACATGAGCATCTGCCTTCACTTTCCTTGTCCGAAAATCCATAAGTATCCCTCCTAATAACAATATCACTATGATAATTGAGGCTATATAAGCGATTGTCCTGCCGGTATAGAAAGATGCAGGCTCAAAAATGAATTTTATTTCATGCTTACCAGCTGGTATTGATAACCCTCTCAATACATAATTAGTTTTGCAATAGTCAGTCTTCTTCCCATCAACATAAGCATTCCACCCGTTTGCGTAATAAACTTCACTGAATACTGCAAACTGATTAGATGTCCCGTTGAAGGCGTATGTCATTGTATCATTATCAAAATGGGTAAGTCTTATACTTGCTGCACTATCGGGTTGTGGCTGAGTAATTGCATTCCTAAAACTCTCTTGAACTACCGCGGTATCTTTTAAATTGGTGTTACCGATCTCTTGTATTTCCTCCACTGCATCCTTAACAACCTTTACCCCTTTTACTAGCCAGCAAGCTCCATAAGCATTGATATTCAGAGATACTTCAGGCTGATTTGTTTTAGGATTATTAAAGATAATATACTTGGCATTTAGCATATTAAGGATATTCTCATCAGGCAAACCTCCGGACATATACTTCTCAATAATGTCCTGATATAACCGGAGTTTTGCTGGATGATATCCCCCAACTGATTTATGGAAATACGAAGTCCTGGATTCCTGAGTCCATCCTGATTCATTATTAAATACTCTGAAATCTGGATCTTTATCTTTCTGAAGAAGTTGATCAACTCTCGTAGGAGTAAATTGCTGAGCAGACAATTCATCTGCAGAAACAAAGTTATCAGCGTTCAAATATTCCTTGTCTATTCCAAATAATTCAATTGTACTTATTAATCCTATTAAGATTGTTGCAACAATAGGTTTTAAGATACTTCTGATATATAGAAACAATACCCCTAAAAGAAGTACTGCAAAACCAAATGCTCGTAACATGTCTTTTCCAAACATAGCCTTCCTGTCATCTTTCATGCCGGCAAGAATAGCTCTTGCCATTTCATCATTTCCATCTTTTTGAGTATAAGCTGAAGCTATATAATGATCAATCGCTGAAGAGTAGGATTGCATTAAGTACATTATCAACAGTAATACAGATAATCCTCCTACTCCGTAAAGTATCTTCTTAAAGTCAGCCTTAAGCATTTCCTTACTATGTTCTCTATAGAGTAAATGTTGAATCCCAAGAACTGCCATTAAAGGCAAAGTAAATTGTGCAATTACCAGCGTCATAGAAGGAGCCCTGAACTTATTAAGCATTGGCAAATTGTTAAACAGGAAAGCATTAAATCCTGGAAAGTATTTCCCCCATGCCATGATTATTCCAAGGATAGTAGCTGCCAGCAATCCCCATTTCATTGGATGCTTCACTACGATAAAACCAATTAATGCAAATAAGCATATTATAACTCCAATATAAGGAGGACCCGATGTAGTTTCATTGGGGTCCGACATTCCTCCCCAATAAGCTGGTAAATTAGTAGCAAGTTGTGATGCGGAGCTCTCGGGAACACCTTTATTTACGAGTTTTTCAACAACATGAGAATTTTCATCAAGCAATTTACTGCTGCTTCCGCCAAATGCATTAGGCATCATAATTACTGCAGTTTCAGGCATAGAAATACTCCATCTGAAGGCATAAGACGTGTCCAGTCCTGAAGTATTTATTTTTTTAACAGCTCCGTTTTCAATATCAATTGTTTTTCCGCCACGCATTGTTGATTTGGCATATTCATAAGAGGTAAATAGCGTCAAGGCACATCCAGCGACTCCAACTAATGCTGCTCCTCCCACAATAGCGACCGAAGTGATCATATGTTTCCATTCTTTACTTTTTATCCACTTGATAGCATAAAAAACCGTTACTGATACTGCCACAATTAGAAAGTAAAAATTGATCTGAGGATGGTTTACAGCAATTTCCTGGTATGCCCCTAGAGTTGTTATGGCAAGACCTAACCAGTATCGTCGTTCATAAGTTAATATCATTCCGGCCAACAATAAAGGCATAAAGTCTATTGCATACATCTTTGTTTCATGACCTACTCCGATAATAATAGCATTATAAGTAGAAAAAGCATAAGCTAGTCCTCCCAATACTCCAATTATAGGATTAATTCTAAGCGTAAGGCAAAGAATATAAAAGCATATGCATGCAAGAAAGAAGAAGTTTATTGGTTTCGGAAGCCAAAGGCTCATGATTTTACTAAAATCGGGCAATACACTTTTACCCTCCATAGCAGTCTGGTAATTCGGCATTCCACTAAAAAGGTTTGGATTCCACAAAGGAAAATGCCCATGTGTTTCCCGATATTCAAAAGCATTATGCGACATCCCCTTCCAACCTGTAATATCATGTTGATTTAATACTGCGCCTTCTAATGCAGGCTTGCAATAAATTGCTGAAACAGCGAGGAATATTACAATTGCAATAATATGCGGTAATATCTTCTTTATATCAAAATTCTTCATGCAGTTTAGCTTTAAGTGCAAAGTAACTGAAATTATGAATGAAGTAGCATTTTTCAGATTGTTTAACTATAAACTATTTCATCTAAGGCACGTCTTTTGCAATTATCCAATTATTCTTAATCTAAATTATTAATAATGAAAAAGATACTCTTTGTTTTGACATTCTTTTTTGCAGTTAGCACAGTAACTATTGCGCAGGATGATCAAAAAGATAAAACCAAAAAAACTTCAACAGTTCCCCAAAAGGTAAAAAACACAGTAAGTAAGCATAAGCATTATAGCGGAACAAAGACAAAGCACAAAAGCGGTGACCAGAAAGTAAAAGAAACTAATGGAGGAGTAAAAGAAAAGAAAGAATAGAATTGATCAGAATAAGGGGGAGTGACTCCATACTGACTCCAGATTGATTCCATTATGATTCCATAGTGACTCCATGCTCTGGATCAAGTAGAAGTAGTATAACGAGCATTTCAATGTACTTACTTAGGGAGGTACTTGTTTATAATGCTATCCGGAACAAGCTTTGTCCCACTAATAAACTTATCGTTCTTCCTCTTAAACATGTTGAAAGAGCCTTCAAGCTGGTGCATCTTTGCTTCATCTTGCTGAGGCTCCAGGTCCATATTATTCCCTATTTTGAATAGCTTGTCATCATTTAGCATATACATACCCATAATAAAATCTATCAATGTATTCTTTGTCTGCATTAATGGATAAGAATGTATATTCCGGAATGATGCGGATGCATCTATTCCATCTCCAATCCAATGGGCCATAGTAGGGAGTTTTATTCCATAACTGTTTCTGAGCCACATAAGCAGGGTAGGGGTAACATCAAAATGGGTAGATATAGATTGAAAAGTGGCAGTCTTCTTCAGTAGAGGAGAGTAAATAATAAATGGCACATGATACCTGTCTATCTTGGTGCTCATAGGGATTTCAGGCATCCTGTGATCACCTGTAATAATAAATACAGTATTATTAAAGTCAGGTCTCTTCTTATACTCGTTAATAAAATACCTTATGGCATCATCAGTATAAAGAATACTTGCATAATTGTATTTATAATTTCGGGCTTCATTCTTCTTCCCTTCATCAAACCTTAGTTCATTCATCCGCTGTTCTACTTTCTTTAAATAATAATCCTGGTCATTAACCAAGAACGGGCTATGAGTTGAAAGTGTCAATAATACATTTACAGATGGTCCACCAGAGCTTGATTTTGTACTTAAATATCTCCTAAATAGTTCCTTATCCCCATATCCCCATGAGAATCCTGCCGAAGACGCCGGCATCTTAACATACCCTGAGGGACAATTATTCAGATCATTGATAGAAGTAATATTATTCTTCGTCATATACAGATTCAAATTGTCAAAATGAGAATCCCCTCCGTAATAGAAGTGAGTACTGTATCCGTTATACTTTAATAAGCTTAATAAGGAGAGATGCTTTGGCATATTATCACCAAGCTCGTTAAAGCCATTTTTACCAAAGGGCAAAGATCCAAGGAGAGATGGTAGCACAGCAAACGTTCGTCCCCCTTCACTTAAGAAATTTTCCCAATAAAGGCTATGCTGGGATAAAGAATCAATAAAAGGCGTCCAGTTTCCGAGATAAGCTCCTCTATTTGTAAAAGCTCTGCCTAATCCTTCGACAAGAAGAATGACAATACTCGGAGGTTGTCCTGCTTTATTAAAGTAGGGGGATAGAACATCCTGGCTTCCGTTAATAGTATGCAGAAAAGGGTAATTGCCTGGGTCAACCAATCGAATGGAGGGCTCTACAACTGAATTAGTTACAGGAATCACTGGAGTTGTGCTGTTGCTACTTGTATTGTCAGTAGTTGTTGTGTTCGTAGTATTTATTGCCGTATCCGCTCGGGAAGTGCTATCTGTTAATGAAACTGGGCCAGTTCCTTCTCCGAAATAATTGTCTGAGTAAATACTCATCTCCTCATTTGGTGGAAATGCAGCTTTAAATGACTGTTTATAGAAATACCATGACTTATTGAGAGATAGGTTATTACTATGTTCATCCTGTCCTGGCAGCCATTTTTCATTCACAGCTGAGGAGATAAAGAATAGGCAACCAATGCACAGAATCAGAGCCAAAATAGAAAAAAGTTCCTGGATTCTTACTTTGGGATATAGATATTTGAAGGCATATATTATCCCTACAATGACAATAATGAAAAGAAAGATTGTCCAGAAGTTGAGGGCTCCTGATGCTCCTACTGTTGTTTTGATATCTTCCCATGAATAACCCCAAAAATCTCCTCCTAATGGTAGCAATGTTGTAATAAAATATTTGCTAAGGGAGATTTGAATAAGTAAAAAGATGACAGAAAAGATTATGAAGAATATTTTTGCTCCTTTTTTATTAAACGAATGAATAATAGCAAAGGGAATAAATAAAATAATGGAGTAAGTAAGAAAAAAGGCAATGTCTTTTACGAGACTCTGAAACACTACTGCTCCAAATAATTTGGGAGTTCCGTGCTCTGCTATATCATAGGCTAATTCAAATACAGTGCAGACTATAAAGAGTAATAGAAGAACCAACGTCAGCCGTATGAATTCTTTAAAAGTATTATATACTATTTCAACTGATCTGGCCGGCATGAGTGGTTACAGAATTTGGTTTGGTTGTAGGTGTCGATGTTTGTGTAAAACCTTCTCTTGTCATTTCTCCCCACCCTTTCTTTTTTCTGAATAGGTCAAAGTACCCTCTTACAGTACTAACGACAATATAAGGATGGAAATAAAATGGCTCCGTAAAAGAGGTAAGAATAAGCTGTAATACATCTTTTCGTTTTTTATATTCTTTGTCGGTATATACATCCATGTATATCGCAAAAGCAGAATAAGTATAAGCAAAGAATATAACGAATAATATCAGGAGCAATGAAAAGTTCCAGTCGATCATTCCTGTAAGAGCAAAAACAATAAAAAAGATAAAGCCAAAGAATTCAACAAGTGGTCCTCCCAACTCAAAAAAGAACCAGAAGGGGTAACTCAACATACCAAGCAGCCTATACTTAGGATTAAAGAACATTCGCCTATGCATTCTTAGCGTCTCGTATAATCCTCTTGCCCACCTGTTCCTTTGTCTTCCCAATATCTTGAATGTATTAGGAGCTTCAGTCCAACAAAGAGGATCAGGGATGTATACAACTTTATATTTCATTTTTTGCTCTTCAAGATAACGCCTCATACGTACTACAAGCTCCATATCTTCTCCAACAGTCTGAGTGCTATACCCTCCGCATTTGATCACTATCTCTTTATCAAATACCCCAAACGCACCTGAGATAAGAAGCAAGCCATTTAACCTGCTCCATCCCATACGCCCTAATATAAATGCCCTTATATACTCAAGGCTCTGCATTCTTGGCAGATATTCTTTCTGCATAATTACTTTCACCAATCTCCCATTCTCAACAATACATGAGTTAGCAATACGCAATACTCCTCCACTCGCTATTACCCTCACATCAGTCTGCTCTAGAAAAGGCTTTACCATCTTTAACATCGCATCCTGCTCCAGCACGCAATCCGCATCAATACATACAATATAATTATTGGTAGAAACATTGATTCCGGCATTCAATGCATCAGATTTTCCACCATTCTCTTTATCAACTACTATTAATTTATTAAATAAAGGGTTCTTACTTTTATAAACTCCCTTTACATTTTCAGTAGATATCTGGTAATGAATAAAGTAATCTACCTTTTCTAATTCATAGGCATTGATAAGTATTTCCATACTATCATCTTTACTGCCGTCATTGACTACGATGACCTCTAAACTACTGTAATAAATTGCAAGTAAAGAGCGTACATTCTCTACTATTCCTTTTCCCTCGTTATAAGCTGGAGCTATTATGCTAAGAGTAGGGGCATATGATGAGGATGCCAATACACTAAAATCCGTAAAAACATTCTTGTGTATGTATTTATCTGTTTCTCCAATTGAATAAAGGCTAATCCCTAAATAGGATACCATCAGGAATATGGCATACACGAATATCCCAAATAGGAAAAAAGTAAATATTAAATGTACTATATAGCTCCAACTCATCTTGCCATTTCTCCTTTAATATGTAAATAGATTTGTTGATAGGGAACAGCTTGCAATTGCCCTGCATGTTCTAAGGTTTTTAATCCTTTTGAATGGCACTTAGCCAATATCCTGGCAGCTCTTAATTTTAAAGTATCGTTAGGCTCCTGCAAAAGTCTTGTCAAAAATTCACTTTCCTTTTCTGTAGCTATATCCTCTAGATTATTCAATATATTCAGCTTATTGAAATATGTTTCTTTGTCATATTGTGCAATAAATAATTGAGCGGTATTTTCATTTTGTATTCTATGAAGTGTATTTACAGCTTGCTTTCTTACCGGCTCAACTTCATGGGAAAGGCAGGCTGCCACATTATCGTATTCACTATATCGGTGATATCGGTCAACCAGTTTCATGGCAAACATAATTACTGTCTCATTTGGCGACTTTAGCCAACGCGGAATGTCGGCAGCAAGAATGTCTTCATTTAAAGGGAATTTTGACAATTGGTCAAGAAGCTTAATCTGTTGCCACTCGGTAAGTTTGTTATCAATCACATTCAGGAATCTTAAACCATCAAAACCAATAAGGTGAATGATTCCTATTTGAGCCTCCATTCTTATGAATTCGTTTTGGCTATTTACATTCTTATATATTCTTGGCAAAGCCTCTCTTTGTTGCATTAAGTAAAGCTCCTGTATCGCTCTGGCCTTCACATGCCATTTATTACTCTTCATTTTTTTAAGAGAAAAGTCTTTTAATCCCAACTGGACATATAATACAGTTATATTCTTAGCCGCATCTCCCCAAAAGGTTCTTTTTAAGGCAAGTAATTCATTAATAGTCAATTGTCTTAAAATTGGATTTTTTAGCAGTAGCAGAAATTTTAAGGTTGGTAAGGCTACAACATTTTTATCCGCATCTTCAATAATTCCGGTGCTCAACCAATCTTCAAGATTCTTATGAAGGTACTTTTGATATACAAATTTTTTCTTCTTAATGTAAAGAGTACCATAGGTAAAGGCAAGAATAATGATGATACTGAAAATAAATACCTCAATTCCCGCAATAAGGGTATTTTCATTCAAAAGCTTGTATATAATATTAGCAGTTATATAGGGCAAAACAGATATTATTAATGAAACACTGGAGTGAAACCGTTAGTTATGGCTTAAAAGTAAGATATTTTTCTATACCAAGGCTATGAGCTTGCCTGCTTTTGGGCAAGGCTTTTAAGTATTGAATTCCTGGCAGAGGGGGGTAATGCTTGTGCTAGCATAGTAAGATGTTCCTGGTTTCTGATAAGCCTTTTTATTCTATTGACGAACAGGCTTAAATTGTAAGGCTTGGAAACATAATCATTTGCTCCAAGTTCAAATGCTTCTTCAACAACCTTTTCTTGCCCGATGACCGAAACAATAATTACCAGAATCGAATATTCTTTGTCTTTAGCAGCTCTAAGTATTTCAAAGCCGGAAGCCCCCGGAAGCATGATATCTGTGACAACGATATCAGGCTTTTCAGAATCCATTTTCTGAAGTGCTTCTTTTCCATCTGAACATGTAATAACCTGATAGCCCTCATTTCTGAGCTTTACCTCAAGCGCTTTAAGCATTAATGTATCGCTATCTACTACAAGTATTTTCGTTACCATCCAATGTTATTTACGTTGGTATTCTACAGGATCATCGGATTTATTACAGTAAGTGTAAACTTACAGGTACGGCTAAATGCGAATATAAGCAATATTTTAAGCAGAACAAATAAATGTCTACCAGATAACAGCTAAATAAAAGCTATCAATTTTGCACTACTTGTGTAAGAACACCATTCATATTTCTTACAGCATCAGCGCTCTTATTAAAGGCTGCTAACTCCTGTTCATTCAGCTTAAAGTCTATTATCTTTTCCCAGCCATTCTTTCCGATAACTACAGGTACTCCCAGGCAGATATCACTTTGTCCATATTCCCCTGAAAGGCTTACACAGCAAGGCATAAGCTTCTTTTCATCTCTAACGATGCTTTGTACTAGTTCAGAAGCTGCTGCGCCTGGAGCATACCATGCAGAGGTGCCTAATAGCCCTGTTAATGTAGCACCGCCAACCATAGTGTCGGCTGCTACTTTTTTAAGTGCTTCTTCACTCAATATATTTGAAACAGGTGTTCCATTGTAGGTAGCTAGTCTTGTCAAAGGTATCATTGTAGTATCTCCATGTCCTCCAATCACAACTGCCTGAAGGTCATTAGGAGAGCAGCTCATGGCTTGTGATAGGTAGAACTTAAAGCGGGCGCTGTCTAAAATGCCTCCCATGCCTATTATCCTGTTCTTTGAGATGCCTGTTTCCTTTAAAGCAAGGTAGGTCATGGTATCCATGGGGTTACTGATAACGATAATTATCGCTTCAGGAGAGTGCTTCAGTATATTTTGAGCAACCCCTTTTACAATACCCGCGTTAATGCCAATCAACTCTTCCCTTGTCATACCTGGCTTACGTGGGATACCGGATGTAATAAGCACAACACTGCTTCCGGCGGTTTTGCTATAATCATTTGTACTACCGGTAACTTTTGTGTCAAATCCATTTAAAGTAGCGGTTTGCATCATGTCCATTGCCTTACCCTCTGCAAGACCTTCCTTTATATCAAGAATTACCAATTCATTGCAAAGCTGTTTTCTTGCGATGTTATCTGCACAGGTTGCTCCAACGGCTCCAGCGCCTACTACTGTAATTTTCATTTTTTCTGACTTTTATTAATTAATGATGTTTTTAGGGGCTCAAAGTTAATTGTTTCGGGTATTCAATAAGAACTAATCTTGGTCATATGAAAATAGCAAAGGAAAGAGATGTAAATTATTCAGGTATTTGAGGCCAGTTACCATTGAGCTGGTTTTAGACCAACTGGAAGTTTATTGGGGGTTTGTTCCTGTTTTATAAGGGGTTCGCTCTGTGGTTGCCCACTATAACTTCACTGTAACTTCACGATAACTTCACTATAACCCCTCAGGGAGAATTGATTTACATATAGTTATGTAAATCAGATTGAGGTGATTAATTCACCTTTTTTATAAGCCGGGCCACTTTTACTTAAATAATGGTTTTTAAGATTTATTACACTTTTACTTACATCTTCCTTAACTATATGTGGAATAATTTTATACAGAAGCTACCCAATTGGCTTAAATCCTATGAAAAGATACTTATCCCTACTGATAATTGCTTTGCATGTGTGTGCTCCATTTCTATTGAGTGCGAAAGCATTTACCCAATCTGTAAAGCTTGAAGCCAGCTTTGATAAGCAATCCTCTACTATTGAGCTTACATGGAATATGGTAAGCCATTCTGCCCGCACAGGATATGTGTTGATAAAAAGTACAGATGGGAAAACATGGACAGAAGCAGCAAGGGATAAAATGCTTAAGAATTACTCAGAAAAAGATATTTATTCTTACAATGACAGGCTATTTACCGAAGGTGGTAAAGCTTCTTATCGTATAAAAATCTTTGATGAAGAGAATAACACTGTTGCGCTTTCTTCAATAGTGACAGTAACACCTAAAGCACCTTCTCTTGTCCCAAGATCGGCAATACCAACCAGTTCGTCATGGGCTGTTTATCCCAACCCGGTTTCCGATGTTTTGAATCTTGCCTGCAAAGGGACTGAGCGTGTAAAAGGAATAATAAACGTAGAAGTTACAGATATGACCGGCAAGCCCGTAAAGAAATTTCGAGCAGCCTCTACAAACAGGTCTTTACAAATCCCTGTTGAAAATCTTAGAAAAGGTATTTATGCAGTTGTAGTTACTATCGAGAACCAAGTGGTTCTGTCAGATAAATTCATGAAGCAATAAGCTGATTTGATTATTTGGTGATTTGATAAGTTGAAAATTACAGATAAGCGTCTAGAGGCTTTCTATGATCTTTTCAATCTTTACGCTTCCTTCAAACGCCTTCTTAAATTTCCCTCTCTTATCATAGATAAAGATTGCAGGCAGATATCGAGTATTAAAAAAAGTATGAAAGAAGTAGATGGGATCGTGCCCCATTGTAATTATAGGATAATTAGCAATTTTAAACTCTTCGTAAAATAATTTCATCTGGTCATAAGCCAGGCTTGTTATCATTATAATTTGAACTTTGCTGAATTTATCAATTGCCGCTAAGAGATCTTTTGTCTCCTTTTGGCAATGGTCACAATCCGGGCTAAAAACAATAAAGACAGTTTCTTTCCTCTTTTTAAGGTCATCCCTGGTAAAAGCGCTACTATCATTTGCCTTGTTAATAGTGAACTGAGGAATAACAGGGAACCTTAAATAAACTGGCTGAATAGTATCATTCTGGGCATATGAGTTACTTCCCAGGCAAATACATATTCCAAACAAGAAATATTTTATTATAGTGTTTATCATAAACCGCAAATTACAGTTTTCATTTATATAACTAATTCTGTTACTTTTGCTCGTTCCAGTTTAAACTATAGAATATTATGGGAGGAAAATATGATTTTTGGATAATCGGATTACTTGTTTTACTGGTTACATTCATGCTCATTTCACGGCATTATGATGATAAGTTACGCCGGAAAAGACTATTATTAAA
>Ga0163162_10006414_pt1 | contig 11392 bp, 6 predicted proteins | sample S55metaG_FD_115310 | JGI IMG/M metagenome (GOLD analysis project Ga0163162, IMG submission 115310) | Switchgrass rhizosphere microbial communities from Kellogg Biological Station, Michigan, USA - S5-5 metaG | ecosystem: Host-associated > Plants > Roots > Rhizosphere > Soil | place: USA: Michigan...
AAACGGGCCAAAAAGATTCCTGTGTTCGCAGACGTTCCCAGGCTGAGGAAACTCGTCGGCAATCCACAGCTGTCGGGCCTGGTGACGACGCTTCTTCGAGACACCGTGAATGAGCTGCAAGAAGTGGTCGCCGCGAGAGGCGGAGAGATTCGAGACTGGCGGCAGGCCATCGATCGCACCGACCTCCGCGCGCTGGAATTTCAGGAAGTGATCGCCGCGCGTGGCGGCGAGATCCGCGAACTCTGGAATCGCATCCACCAGATGGAGGAGGACGAGCGGACGCTGCAAGGCGTCATTGCCGCGCGGGGTGGCGAGATCCGCGATCTGCGGGCCGATCTGGCCTCGATGCAGCACGCGAAACCCGGCGCCGAAGGCCGTCGTGGCTTGACGGAACGGCTGATCGACTCGCAGCGGGCCACGGGCAGTGAACTCCGCGTGGGGGTTTTCGGTGTGGGTGAGGGCGGTCGAAAAGTGATCGAGGCGATCCTGACGCTCGACTGCCGTCTCGAGTGGCTGTCGGACAACAATCCCAAAGCCCATGGCCGGACGCGCGGCGGCCTCTACGTGGTGGCTCCTGACCGCATTGCGGAATCTCCGGTCGACGTGATCGTGATCGGCAGCGCCCACCGTGATGCGATCCGCGCGCAGTTGCTCGCGATGGGCATCGCTCCCGAACGCGTCGTCGCGCCGGATGTCTCCCAGTCGGACGCCGAGGTGCTCGACGAGCTTCGGCGCTTGTTCGACTCGCGGAGCTAGATTCATCTCGCCGCCGCCTGAGGTTCCCGTGCCGGGATCGCCGGCACGCCCGTGCCGGACGCGATGCGGCGAAGCTGCTTGTTCTCGCCGAGCGTGGCGCGCACGACGCGGCGCATCGTCTCGAGTTCGGCGGTCAGCCGCTGGAGGTGCTCGCCAAGCGCGCCGGCTCCGGCGGCGGGCCGGCCGCCGCCCGTGTAGTACTCCCGCAGCAACGGCAGAAAGCGGTGGTGCTCGGCGATCTGACGCGGATACTCGCGCCGGAAGAACCGCGCGCCGGCTTCGGCATGCGACGAGGACCGCAGCATCCACCAGGCCGCGTGGTAGAACGCCTCGAGCCGGGCGCCCTCGTGCCATCCGTTCGAGTGGTAGCTGTTCGTGTAGGCCGCCGGGTGATGCGTGTACAGCATCAGCTCGCGGTCGAGGCACGCGATTGGAGCGACGAGGCTGAGCTTGAGGACGAGCAGCCAGTCCTCGGCCTGGTGCGCCATCAGTGTGGGGAAGCCGCCGACTTGCTCCAGGGCGCTCCGGCGAATCGTGAGCGACGAATTGGCGATCGGATCCACGCGCCACAGCTGATCGAACGTGAACGGCGGGTTCAGGCCGTTGCCGAGCGCGCGCCACTCGCCGGCGCGCTTGGTGCCGTTGTGGCCGTTGACGGAGGCGCCGTCATTGTCCACGTTGCGGCCGAGGCTGCAGACGGCGGCGCCGCCGGGATCGCCCTCGAGCGCGAACACGGTAGCCTCGAGCCGCTCGGGCAGAAATACATCATCCGCGTCCAGCAGCGCGATGAACTCCCCGGTTGCTTCCGTTGCCGCGAGTTGCCGCGTTGGCGACACCCCGCGATTGCGGCCGCCTTCGTGCGCGAGCACGCGCATACGCACGGGACTCGCGGCCTGGAGCCGCTCAGCCAGTGCGCGCGTGCCGTCGGTCGACCCGTCGTCACCGACGAGAATCTCGATACGCTCCTTGGCGTACGTCTGCGCCCAGACGGAGCGCACGGCGCGTTCCAGAAACGCTTCCGCGTTGTAGGCCGGGATGATCACGCTGACACGGCCGGGCACATTAAAATGGCGGCACTGCAACGATTGCTCGGTCAGTCCCAATCCGTCGCGGAGCAGAAACGCATGGCCGGACTCCGCCCCGCGCGCCTCGGCCTCGGCGAGGGCCGTGCGCAGCCGCGCGTTGTCCGCCTCGATCGTGGCGAGCCGGCGGTAGAGTTCCGTCGTCTTCGAGTCGTCGCTCATCGTTTTCTCGTTCCTAGAACACGTCAGACAATTTCAGTTGGCACGCCAATCCGTCGTTCGGATCCCGGAGGCTCAGCAGGTCAGTGCGGCCGCGCCGTGATTCGGGCCGGGTGTACCCGACTTCGTCGCCGGCGATATCGACGCGGTCCCACGAGACCACCTCGCGATAGTTGCGCGCGACCTCGACCATGCTTGGATGGGCCTGCTGATCCTGCCGATGGAGCCACAGGTCGTCGGTCTTGATGTGCGGTACCGCGCGGCAGACGAGCCCGAGGCGCACGAGCGGGCCGACCGGTGTGTCCCACTGCGGCAGCCAGGCCACGTCGAGCAACTCGAGCCGCGCCATCCGGCACTGGTACTCGAGCATCGCGGGCGTCGGGAACCAGTAGTTGCTCTGCTCGGGCTGCGGATAGAAGCGCCCGCTGGCGTTGAAATGCATCGAGAAGCCGGGTGCGTCGATCGCCGCGGTTTCGATCAGGATGATGCCGCCGTTCCTCACCATGTTCCGCGCGGTGAAGAGTCCCGACATCGGATCGAACATGTGGTACAGCATCCCGCCGAACACGACGACATCAGCCGGCGGCTGCAGGCGCGGGAGTTCGCTGAATGCCGCGCCGGTGATGAATGTGAAGTCCGCGCCGGTGCACGCCTTGACGAGGTTGATCTTGTCGGTGCAGTCGTAGCGGTCGTAGGTCGTGACCCGGCCGCCGCGCCGGCACATCAGGACGGACGACAAGCCCTCCATCGAACCGATGTCCAGGCAGCGCCGCCCGGCGACGTCGATGCCGCGGAGCAGGTCGCGCACCACGGAGATCGAATTGAAGTTCTGGCCGGGCGTGAATCGGCCGGGTTCAATCTCAATCGAGTAGTACCACCACTGGTTCAACGTCTCGTTCCGAGTGGCCGCCTGGGTGGCTGCAAGGGTTGAGCTGGTCATGGGGCGTAGGGCTCCTGAATCCGGGTGGTCAGCGCGCGCCCTGCGCGCGCTCGGGAATGAGTGGCTCGGACCGCAGTTCGGTCCGAGCTACGGAGATCTGGATCGCGGCCGCGAGGTCGCGCTGCAGGTCGGCGATGGAAACGGTGACGTCAGGCGTGAGAATGGCCGGCGCGGGCACCGACAAATCCAGCAGCTGCTTGCGGATCGCATCGCGGCTCATGCTGCCGATGACGATGGCGTCGAACGGGCGGGCCGGAATGTCCAGCGGCGCGATGACGTCGAGGCCCAGCAGGTCGCGGCCCTGCTGTTGGGGATTGTTGTCCGCGAACCATACGGCGTCCGCGCCGTCCATGCCGGCGAGCACTTCCCACACTTTCATGGCGCCGGCGCCGGTTCCGAAGATACCGATGCGGAATCCCTGAACGAGCGGGGCCGATGCGACCGCGCCGGCCATCACATCCGGGAACATCTCGGCGACAACCTCGCTGAGGAACTGATCGCCGTCGTCAGCCGGACACTCGACGATCCGCCGCGAGCCGACGCCGGCCGCCGCCAGTGGAAACCGCCAGGCGTGCGTATCCGCGCCGGACACGGCGATCAGATCCCACTGGTTGTCGCGCAGCCAATTGACAGGATGGACCGGCGTGCCCAGGAATGTTCGCTCGTGCCGCCGGGCGTCGGGATCGACGAACGCGACGACCTCGACGGATGGCCGCCGGACGAGCGCTTCCCATAATCGGCGTCCTGTTTCTCCCGCGTCGAAAATGACGATTCGCTGCATTCGGAGTCCTGACCTTTCCTTCTCATTGCCGCCGGCGGCGGGCCGCCGTTCCCTGGCCATCGTCGCGCGCAGGTGATTCAGCCGGCCGTGCGCGTCTCGCAACTGCCGGCGGTCGGCGTGGAGCGTTTCGCGCGTGATGCGCCACTCGTCTGCCATGTCGCGCAGTTCGCCCTCGAGGCCGGCGATGCAGGCGCGCAGGCCGGCCAGGGCGGCGTCGTTATCGGTGAGGCGGCTCTGCAGAAAACGAAGGGCACGCGCGCTTTCGGCCGGCCGCTCGTGCAGTACTCGCGCGTACATGCGCCCGGCGGCGTCGTTCATTGCCTCCTGGTTCGCGCTCATGCTTGCGGGATGGATGCGGTACTGACACAGCCGGCGATCGACGAAGTGCTGCGTGGCTCCGGTGAGTCCCACCTGCATCCAGAACGCGGTATCGGCCCAGCCAGCGACGCCCCGATCGGTATCGAATCCACCCGCGTCGACCGCGACACGCCGCCGGAGCAGGGGGATCAACGGCGGAAACTGGCCGCCTGAGAAGAACAGCTCGAACATCGGCGCCGGCCCGGCCAGCCGCCGCGAATCCACGAGGCGCTCCATCACTTCCCGGCCATCGGCGTCGACGCCGCTGCCGTCGCAGAGCACGCAATCGATCTTCGAATTCTCGTCGAGCACCGCGCCCTGCACGGCCAGCTTCTCCGGTGCGAGCAGATCGTCGGCATCGACGAAATTGACGTACTCGCCCGAAGCGCTCGCCAGCCCCGCATTGCGCGCCGCGCCGACGCCCTGGTTGTCCTGATGGATCACACGAATTCGCGCGTCACGCTTCGCAGCCTGCTCGGCGATCGCGCGCGAGCCGTCTGTCGAGCCGTCGTCCACGACGATCACTTCCAGGTCGCGGGCGGTCTGATCCAGGCACGACTGGATCGCGGCGGCGAGCCAGCGTTCGGCGTTGTAGCAGGGGATGACGATGCTGAATCTGGTCATGAAGGCTCAGTGGAAGAAACCCAGCCAGAGCCGCGCGACGGTGCGGGCGGCATCGGCATCGGCGAGGTTGGCGGCTCCGTCGAACGCATGGGACAAGGCCGCTCGCGCCGCGTCGCCGCGAGCGCCCGGTCCTCCCGGCCACGCTCGCAGCACATCGCGCACGGCGAGATATACGGAAACACCGGTCGAGGGCCACGAGGCGTCGCCGCCAGAGGGCGTGAGGCCAAGGCCCGCGGCGCGCTGGAGCCACGCGGGCGAGAAGGGCAGGTGCCGGACGACGGCTTCAGTCAAGACCGCAGCTGCCGCCGCCGGCCAGCTGAGCACACGATCGAGATCGTCCAACGCGTGGAGCACGTCGGCGACCGGGATATTCAGCAGCTCGCCATCCGGCAATTGACCGAGCTTTGCGGCGTAGGCGCGATCGATCGCGTCACGGCTTCCGGCGCGGAATCCGGCGGTGTGCGCCAGGTCCGCAAAGCGCCGGCGGCGCACGGCGTACGAGACGCTGTAGTCGCCGGTGACGATCAGCCAGGCGTCGGCGATGGCGATCAGCAGCTTTGAAGTCTGTCGCGATCGGTACGCGGTTTCGTCGCCGGGCGCGGCATGCTCGCCGGTCAGGCCGAGCAGCATCCCGCCCATCCGATTGCCGACGAGAAACGCGGCTTCGACCAGATCGAGTTCCGCCGGTGCGAAGGCTCCAAGGCGTTCAACGATCGTGGGGTCGCCCCAGAGCACCTTCGACCCGTATCGCAAATCGAAATCGCCCAGCCGTGAGACCGGGCCGCGATCGAGCGACCGTCCGCCTGAGATGTCCACGAAGTCCATGTGGAACTCGCGCGCCAGGTCGTCGCCGAGGCCGGCCACTTCAGCGCCGTCGATCCCGAGCACGAGGATGTCGTAGTCGTTCGACGGCCGCGCGTCCGGTCCCGCGCCGGCGGGCGTCCCTTCTCCGCGGCCGAATCCACCGGCGAGGACGACGGCCGTCGCAGACGGCGCGCGTTCGCGAATCGCCGTGACCGATCGTTCGAGCTGCGACGCAACCAGCGTATCGACCGCCGGATCGGCCGACACGAACCAGCGAGAGCGGGGCGCCGTGTGATCGGGCGCCGACACCGGCTTGGCCGTCGTGAAGTCAGCAGGATTCCAGCCCAGCCACTGAAGAAACGTCGGATACAGCCGGCGCGCCTCGACCACACCGACATCTCCCGCGTGCTGTTGCCGAGGCCGATGCGCGAGAAACACTGCCTGGTTGTCCGCCACGTCGGGCGCATAGCCGTGCATGCCGCGCGGCGGATACCGGCCGGTCCAGTCGAAAAAGCTCGGCGAGAATAGCACGCCGGGATCCGCCAGGAAATATTCCTCGCCGTTGCGAGTATCGATGCCATCGATCTGCCACTTGCGCTTCTCGTCCGGTGTGACCCAATGACCGCCGCCGAGGGCGTGGAGCGCGCCGGTCGCCGCCGTTCGCGCGGTCTCCGTGAAAAACCAGCAGCGCACCATCGTGGAGTCGATGAAGAACGCGAAGTCGTGTCCGAAGCGCAGGCCCGTGCGCGCGAGCACCGCCGCGGCGTCGACCGTGCGAACGACGGGCAGCATCCCGTGGTCGCCGATGAACACGATGACGGGATCGCGGTGGAGTTCCAGCGCGCGGGTACAGATCATCTCGCTCAGTCGATCCGTGCCGTCAATTGAAGTCTGCAACTCGCGAGAGCCCGGGCCATGAAGATGTCCGTTGATGTCCAGATCCGGCAGGTGGATGAATGCAAAACGGTGCTGCCGGCCAAGCCGCGCGAGGGCCTCGCCGGTGACGTGCGCGCTGCTGAGCGGACCTCGCCAGCCCGCATACGGCCACGAGATCTGCATCCAGGGAGCGCCCACCTCATCCAGCTGATGGAAGAGCGATCGATAGCCGGCGCGCGGGCTCCACGGCGCTTCGCGTTCGGTGAAGTCGAAGTAGCTCTGCCACTCGAGCGGAATTCCCCACGGATTGATCGCCGCCGCGGAGTAATCAGGCAGTTCCGCCTGCGCGCGTCGAATGATTTCCGGCAGCAGCCTGCGCCCCGTCGCGTCGTTGTCAGCGCCGGCGGCGTCGCGGGTCCAGCGAAAGATGCTGCGCGCCGGGTCGTACCGGAACAGATGCGTGTAGCCCTGCTCGGCCATCGTGAGCCCGGCGAAATAAGCCCCGTGCGGGCAGAAGCCGAACGGCTCTTCGAGCCGGCCCGTGAGACTGCGCGTCGCAATGTCTTTGAGAAAACGCGTCCGGCCCAGGTAGTCGTGGCGGAATGCATCGAGCAACACGAAGATGACGGCGTCGGGCAACGTGTCCGGCGTCATCGGAGGCCCTCGAGAACGTCGACCAGGCGCTCGAACAGCAGGATGTCGCCGTCGCTCGTGCACACGACCAGCGACCGGCCCGCCCACGCGACCATGAACGGGTAGTAGCAAGTCATCGAGAACGACGCACCCGACGCTGAGGCGATCCGGATCAGATCGGCTTCCGGATGCGCGATCGCGGTCCAGTCACCGCGGACCGATTGTGATGACACGGAACCGAACGGACCGAGCGCGACGGATTCTCGCGCCGCGCCGCCGGTGACGCGCCAGCCTTCATGCGAGAGGCGTCGCAGCGTGTTGCCGCTCGCGTTTCGTACTCGAGGATGTAGCACCAGGCCCGACGCGTCGGCGTGCGCGGCGTACAGCGTGAGGTCGGGCGCCGAGAATGCCGGTTGTTCACCAGGCGTCCACGTGCCCAATCCGAACGGGAAACACGTCCAGTGCAACCGGCCGTTCGCCCAGGCCCCCACGGACGGGCCAAAGGGCAGGGACTCGACGGTGATCGGTTCGTCAGGACCCGATCGATACATGACGTAGCCGGAGCCGCCGTTGGGCCAGGTGGCCGACCCGACGCTCCAGGCAACCGCGCCGCCGTTTCCGAACGGCAGTTCGCCGTTGATCGGCCGAGGCCATTCCGAGTGAGGCTCGATGGATCCGTCCTCGCGAACGAGCACGCTCGATCGCTGGTTGAGCCCGGCGCACACCGCGCCATCAGCTGCGGAGTACGCGAAGACCGATCGCGCGGCGCCTTCATCAGTGAGCACCCTCGGGATGACAAGCGGCCGCGGAATCAAAGGCGTCGCCGGCGCTGGACCATGGCCAAACCGCACGGTGGCAGATGCGGGGCAGTCCGGAGCGGTCAGGTGAGCCAGTTCAATCTCAGACCACTCGACGGGCTTCGAGGAATCGTCGCGGGCGATCGCCCCCGTCAGAACCCGCGCCAGATGTGCGTCGTCAGCCGGGCACGGCAGTTCGACGGCGTCCATCGCGGAGGACTTCAAGAGCAGAACCGCATGACCGTCCGGATCTGCGGGGCCGCCGGGACGCGCCAGTGCTTCAGCAAAGCCGCGCCACCAGTGGCTCGTCCGATCGCGTTCGGCCGGAGACGCGTGAAGCTGTCGCGCGCACAGCAGCCACTCCAACACCAGCGCTGCGCACGCCTGATCGGCGTGCGTGATCGCGGTTGCGGCCGTCGCGCGGCCGGGCCGATTCGGCGATCGTTCACGCAGGGATACTGGCCGCGAAAAGAAGGATGATTCGGCCGCGCGGGCGAGCGGCGCCGATCCAGCCGCGCCGAGCAAGCCTTCGAACAGCCTGACGGCCCAGCCGGCGTGCGGCGGCCACGCCAGCAACGCGCCGAGCGGCGCCCGGCCGAGTTGGTGCTGATCGACCGCGACCATCGAGGCCAGTTCGCCGGACCGTACCGGGTTCGAGCAAATGCGGCACAGCAGCGCGAAGGCGTCCGCCAGCCAGCGTTCGCGCGTCTGCGGTGCGTCGTTCACCGCTGGGTCAAGGGATGTCTTCGGGCTCGCGCCGCTGAGCGCCGCGCGGAATCGCGCCATCGCCTCGGGCAGTCCGATCAGGGTGTGCTGCGCCGCGGCCGATGTGCTCAGCCCGGCCCACAGCGTCGAGGCGCGTTCTTCATCTCGTCCGGTCGCCCGGCGATCGAGCGTCCGCTCGGCGCGATCGAGGGCCGCCCCCACGGCCTCAACGTTGAATCCGTCGCCAACGAAGTCTCTCCACCGATCGATCGGCGCGGGCGCCGGTTTACCCGCAACGCCGCGACGGACTTCGCGGAGTCGCGCGGCAATCACCGAGGGCACCTGGGCCGAGGGCGGCACGCGAGTCACGGCGTCGAGCGATGGCAAGGTCGTCGAGCTCGTCAGCGCGTCGAGCAGCGGCATCTGCTCGATGCCTTCACCGAAAAAGATGCCGTCGCCGGTGGCGTTAATCACGCGGCGTCCGCTCTTCTGCGCGCGCGCGACGAGCCAGTCCCTGAAGGACTGGAGATATCCGGTGGTGCTCGTCTCGCCGCCGCGCAGATTCGGCACGCGGATCTGCTCATCCGGTTTCAGGAAGGGATGCCACGCGCGGTCCATCGAGTGGCCGTTGGCCGCCGCATACGCCCAGTCGAACTCATACGTCGTGCCGCGGCAGTACGGGCGGCCACCGGTGAATGAGAGATCGGCTCCGACCAGGACGATCGGATCGCAGCCGGCGAGCACGGCGACTTGAAAGGCCGCGGTGAGGACCGATCCCCACACGTCGACGCGTCCCACATCGATGCCGAGCTCGTGGTACCACGGCCACGGCTGGTGGTCCGCCACGCGGAACCAGAACGTCCGGCGGTCGAACGGCGCGATGACGGTCGGATCAATCGAGGCTTCGCCAACCAGCCACGTGCGCGAGCAGTCGGGTAGCGCGTGAAAGTGCCGCGCGTTGAGCGCCTGCGGGTCCACGGCCACAACCATCTGCGGTGACAACCCGTGGTTCAGGAGCGGCCGCAGCGCTGTGTCGGCCGCGATGAGCACGGCGCGATCGCGCGCCTGGCCCAGCGCGGCGGCCACCGCGTCCAGCGATGGACCAGCGCCGGCGATGATGGCCGGCTGTCCCGCGTAGAAATCGGTGAGGCCGCGCACGTCGTGTCCGGCGAGAATCTCCGGGAGATTGTGCAGTGTGCCCGTGAGGTAGCCCGGAGCGAAGCGCCGGCGTGCGTCGGCATTCGCCTTGGCACCGAAGATGATTTGCTTGGCGACGCGCGCGGCCCGCACGGCGCCCGCGCCGCCACTGCCGGCGGCGGCCGGCCCGACGACGAGCTTGTGCGCGTCGGGAGCGGAGGGAAACATGCGCCAGGCGTCGTCCGCTCCGGCGTAATCGGGATCGACCAGGTAGGTCAGCCGGCCGGCTTCGATCCAGGCGCGTCCCTCGGATCGCTCGAGGAACAGACGGGCCGTGGCCTGATCGGGTTCGAGCGCCAGCACCCGGGTATTTGGCGCGCGCCGGTCGAGCACGTTCAGAAGTGCGCCTGTGCCGGGGCCGATGACGATCAGCAGAGGGGGCGCGGGCCGGCCGGCCAATGCCGCGTCGAGCCAGCGTCCGGCGCTTTCGGCGCTCTCGCTGCCCTCGACTTCTTCGGCGGTGCGCGCTGAAGGGATCATTCGCGCAGTGGCGTAAAGCAAGCGCCATGCCCAGCCACCGGTTGGGGTCAGGTCTTAGATCGAAGCATTCGTGGGCAATTTTGCTCACGAATGCTTCGATGTAAGACCTGACCCCAACTTACCCACGTCGGCACCCCGTCCCGGTGTCGGGCCGCCGACAGGGGGAGCCACCCAACTCAAGGTGAGACCCTCCGGGCCGATTTCCTCATGTGTCAGTGAAGATCGGCTTCAACTCTGGAGTTGTGCCTCCGCTCGACCAGGCGGCCGAGGGCCGGCGGGATCGGGTGCTTTTTGCCCTGGCCGAGATGGGGATTGCCTCGACATCCGGGGTACTTGCCTTCGTCGGGATGGTGTATCGATTTGCGCCCGAGCGCCTGTCGCATGTGCAGCGCGTGGCCACGCTGGCGGTCGGGACCGGAAGTCAACTCGGCCTGCGGGGGACGGAACTGGCGGAGCTCGAACGAGCCGCTTTGGTCCACGATCTGGGCAAGCTCGTTCTGCCCGATCCGCCTTCGTCGAAGCTGGTCGAATGGGCGCCCGAGCGTGGGCTGGCGACGCGGCAGGGGATCGTCGCGGCGGACCTGCTTGCGTCCGTAATCTTTCTGCGGCCCGCGTCGAACATCGTGCGGGCGATGAACGAGTGGACCGACGGATCCGGGCAGCCCCGCGGACTCTCCGGCGAGGCGATTCCGATCGCCGCCCGGATTCTTGCCGTGGCCGACGCGCTCGATGTGATGACGGCCGTGTGTCGCGACCTGGCATGGCCGCGGGACCTGGCCGTCGTGGAGCTCGTCCGTCAGGCCGGCGTGCGATTCGACGCCACCGTGATCACCGCGGCGCTCGAGGTCGACGACGTGCCGCCGGTCGAACCGTCGCCGTGGCTGTCCGAGCCGCGCGGGGTGGTGTGAGGAATCCATGTTGCTAATTGGCGGCGCGCTCTTCGTGCTCATCTCGGTGGTCGTGGGCTACCTCCTCGAAGGTGGCAACATCGACGCCCTGATACAGCCGTACGAAGTGCTGATCATCGGCGGCGCCGCGATCGGGTCCGTCATGGTGAGCACACCCGTGACCGTGCTCAAGGACACGATGAAGCAGCTGCACCGGCTGATGACGCCGGGCCCCAGCCGCGACGACTATACGAAGCTGCTCGCCATGCTCTACCAGTTGTTCCGGCTCGTGCAGCAGACCGGCGTGATGGCGC
>Ga0163162_10006415_pt1 | contig 11392 bp, 7 predicted proteins | sample S55metaG_FD_115310 | JGI IMG/M metagenome (GOLD analysis project Ga0163162, IMG submission 115310) | Switchgrass rhizosphere microbial communities from Kellogg Biological Station, Michigan, USA - S5-5 metaG | ecosystem: Host-associated > Plants > Roots > Rhizosphere > Soil | place: USA: Michigan...
AAGGAGAGGTGCGCCGCTCATTTGTCGGTGGTTATAGTCTGATGTAAAAGGAAGGTTATATGATCGGCGGCCTGCAGCTAATGGCACTAAGAACTGAAATAGTGAACAGTAAAAAGATGACGGTAAAACAATTTCACGATGCGGTAATGCACGAAAACAGCATGCCCATAGAAATGCTGCGCAATATACTTACCAACCAGCCGCTGAAGGAACCCTATGAAACCAGCTGGCGCTTCTATAAACTGCCCTGAATGTATTGAAACATGAGCTTGTAAAAACGCACAGCAGTCAATAAAAAGATGAAACCTTTATTCAAAATATATGCAACCGCTCTGGTCATAGGCATGCTGCTCTTTACAGCGGGCAAATTGTTGTTTGTGCATCTTTTTGGTTTCTTTGAACCAACCGTTAATGGCATCTCCTTTCAGATAACAGAACGTCCAGGAATAATAAAAACGTCCACCTTATTTGCCAGTGCCCTTGTTCTTATGCCGGCGCTTACGGCAATGATTATCCGGTTTGCGCCAATTGTTTCTGCAGGCAGAAAAATGGCAGCCGTGGCAACTGTGTTGATTTTTGCAGCACTGGCTATTTTAGTGAGGCACCAGGAAGTGAAATCTTATTTTACCTACCTGGTAAATAACAGCAATTTGCTGCAGGGAAAGTCGTCTGTTATTTACCCCATAGACCCCGTAAATTTTGTATATTATATGATGGGTGGTTTTTCTGTGGGCTGTATGGTTGCGTTCTTTTTATTTCGCAGGCGAAAAATGAAAACAACAGGAAGGAATGGAACACGATAACAACGGAATGAAGGCTAAGTATAAAAATTAATAGCCAATGGCACCACACAAAGGCCAGCCTTGTTCTTTGCGCCGGCCCGGTCTTCCGCATTATTTGATATAGGGCAGGCGATTAGAATGTGCATTAAAATTTCATTAAACAGCTGTCTTGTAGTATTGCAATCGGCGTGAACGGTACACACTAAAATGCAAACATTTCTATCAAAAGCTATATTTTTTTCATATAACCTGCTTGTACGACCCCTGTAAAGAGTATATTTGAGTACAAGCTAATTGCATGAGATTTCACTGGGCGGCCAGCTTTTTTTTATTAACGACTTTCCTTTTTTTGCAGGTTATCTCAGTAACCGCACAGTCGGCCGCCGACGATAGTACGCTGTATAAAAAAGCGGTGAGCAATACAATAGCATTGTATTATAAATCTGCGGGCGATCAGTTGGGTTTATACAACGGCATCCAATATGGCGGTTACCCTTTTTCATTTACCGAGGGCCATCCTTTTTTTTACAGCAACAAGCCCGATACCGGATCGGTTGTTTATGATGGCTTATTATATCAACATCTTTCCATGCAGTATGATGAAATAGCGGAAGCACTGTTTATGCAGGATAGTGCACGCCGCATTCAGTTGCTGAACCCTCGTATTGAAAGGTTTACCCTGTTCGCCAATAATTTTATACGGATTGTGAAAGATACTGAAAGCGCAGCGCTGGTAAAGACCGGCTTTTACAATATTTTATACGAAGGAGGCACCAGCCTGTTGAAAAAGGAAGTGAAATTGATCCGCGACGATGTAAGCACCGGGGAGCTCCGCCATTTTGTTGATGCAACTGAATACTACTACCTGAAAAAAAACAATGTGTTCTTCAGTATCAGAAGCAAAAGCGGATTTCTTGATCTTTTTAAAGACAAAAGAAAGCAAATTAAACAGTATATAGCAAAAAATAAACTGAGTTACAGAAAAGACAGGGATAATATGCTTGCAAAAGCAACTGCTTACTATGACCAGCTAACACAATAAAATGATATTCAGGCATACATTAATATTATTATTCGCAGGCGTTTTGTTTTGCGGCGCCCTGTGTGCGCAAAAAGATACCGCTGCACTGATAAGCCTGAATGTGCTGGATGTAACGGTTGAAAAATTTGTGGTGGAAATCGAAAAACAGGCGGGAGTGCATTTTTACTACGACAGCACCCGGTTCGACAGCACCAGCATTAGCGTTGTTGTAAAGGACCAGCCTTTAAGAAAAGTGCTGGACCAGGCATTTGCCAATGCTGGTGTGTATTATACAATTGATAAGGAAGGGCACATTTTTCTCACCAAAGACCACGCATTAAACCTGTTGCTGCCACCTGGTTTTTTTAGCAACGGTAAGGTAAATAAAGCCAATCCGCCCCCGGATGCCAGCCTGTTCAGCAGCACCGCAGATACCGATGATGATACCAGGACAATACAAAAAGCCACACTGGAAAATAAACTGTACGAGGTAGGCGACAAATCGGCCGCCAACCAGCCAAGGGTGGTTACAATGGCCGGTTACATAAGAGATGCAAAAACCGGAGAGCCTGTAGTGGGTGCATCTGTTTATATCGACAACCCCCGCATTGGTGTGTCAACGGATCAATTTGGATATTATTCGCTGTCTTTACCCAGGGGCAGGCATATCCTGAACATCCAGAGCATCGGCATGCGCGATACCCGCCGGCAGATAGTGCTGTACAGTGATGGTAAAATGAATATTGATTTGCAGGGTACGGTCATAGCACTGAAGAAAGTAATTATTTCTGCCCAGAAATTAAGCAATGTAAAAGGCACCCAAATGGGCCTGCAGAAAATAGACATCAAAACCATTAAACGCGTACCGGTTGTATTTGGCGAAGCGGATATATTAAGGGTGGTAACTACTTTGCCGGGTGTAAAAACAGTGGGCGAATCCAGTACCGGGCTGAATGTACGGGGTGGTTCGGCAGACCAGAACCTTATCCTGTTTAATGATGCGACCATATTTAACCCGGCGCATTTTTTTGGTATGTTCTCTGCCTTTAACCCGGAAGTAGTAAAGGACGTTGAATTATATAAAAGCAGTATACCTGCCCGTTATGGCGGCCGGTTGTCTTCTGTACTTAATGTAAACAGCAGGGAGGGGAATAAAAAAAATATCACAGGGTCTGCCGGCATTGGCCTGCTTACCAGCCGGCTGGATGTGGAGGGCCCGCTAATCAAAGACAAATCTTCCTTTATACTGGGCGGACGCACTACCTATGCCAACTGGCTGCTGAATGCCCTGCCACAGGAATACAGGAAAAGCAAGGCTTCCTTTTACGACGTAAACCTTAATATAAGCCATGAATTCAACAAGAAGAATACGCTTTACCTGACCGGCTACCTCAGCAACGATAAGTTCAACCTGAACAGCGATACGGCTTACGGCTATGGAAACAAAAACATTTCTTTAAAGTGGAAACATATTTTTAACAATAAGCTTAACAGCCTTGTTACGGGTGGTTATGACCGTTATGACTACAATATTTCCAGCGACAAGCTGCCACTGAATGCGTATCAGCTGGCATTTGATATTAACCAGGCCTACCTGAAACTGCATTTTAATTATTACCTGAGCAGCAAGCATACGCTCGATTTTGGGCTGAATTCAATTTTCTATAAACTACATCCCGGCAATTACCGGCCATTGGGCAAACAATCATTGGTGGTGGCCGACCGGGTAGCTCCTGAACAGGCGATTGAAAGCGCCCTGTATATAAGCGATCATTACAATATCAGTTCATCACTGAGCGCAGATGCGGGCATAAGATATTCAATGTTTAATTCGCTGGGGCCGCAAAATGTGAATGTTTATGCGCCCGGTTTGCCCAAAACAGAAACGAATATCGTGGAAACTGTTCCCTATGGCAATGGCAATTTTGTTAAAACCTATGCAGGTCCGGAGTACCGGCTGTCTTTGCGGTATGCCTTTACAGACAGTTTCTCTGTAAAAGCCGGCTATAATACCCAGCGGCAATACATTCATGTGCTCTCGAACACCACCGCAATGGCGCCCACTGATATCTGGAAATTGAGCGACCCGAATATTAAACCGCAGTGGGGCGATCAGTATTCACTGGGCTTGTACAAGAATCTGAAATCAAATACCATCGAAACATCTGTGGAAGTGTATTATAAAACCATAAAAGATTACCTGGATTATAAAAGCGGCGCAGTCCTGGTAATGAACCATCATATCGAAACGGATGTGGTAAGTACAAGAGGCAAGGCCTATGGCGTGGAGTTGCTGGTAAAAAAATTAACGGGTAAACTGAACGGGTGGATAAGTTATACATGGTCGCGCGTGCTGTTAAAACAGGACGATCCGGCAGCTGGTGAGATTATCAACCGCGGTATGTATTACCCTGCCAATTATGATAAGCCGCACGATGTTACGGTGATTGCCAATTATCGCGTCACACACCGGTTTAGCCTTTCTATGAATGGCACTTACAGTACGGGGCGGCCCATTACACTGCCAGTTGGCATATTTTATTATGCCGGTGCGCCAAGAACCTTGTATGCAGACAGGAACGCTTACCGCATACCTGATTATTTCCGCATGGATTTTTCTATGAATTTAGACGGCAATCATAAAGTGCACCAGAAGACACATAATTCATGGACGGCTGGCGTGTATAACCTCACTGGCAGGAAAAACCCCTATTCTGTTTATTATGTTTCGGAAAACGGCGTTATAAACGGGTATAAGCTTTCCATTTTTGGGAATGCCATACCCTATATCAATTTCAATATCAGTTTTTAATTATTACATATGCAAAAGCTTTTTTATTGTTTGATAATTTTGCTGATAGCCGGTTGCAGGCAACGGTACGATTCGCCGGTTAAATCGCCGGTCACCGGCTACCTGGTGGTGGACGGTGTTATTAACAGCGGACCCGATAGTACCACGATTACCCTTAGCCGCACTACTAAATTCGATAATAAAAGTATTGTATATGAAACCGGTGCTGCTGTAAATGTGCAGGGAGAAGACAGCAGCGTGCACCTGCTTACCGAATCTGGAAAAGGACTGTATGTGGCCGGCAACCTACACCTTAACAATGCACTCAAATACCGCCTGCGCATCAGCACCTCCGATGGCAAAAAGTATGCATCCGATTTTGCAGCCATAAAAAACAACCCGCCCATCGACAGCATCAGCTGGAAATTGGAAAATGGCGGTCTGCAACTCTATATTAATACACATGACCCCCTGAACAACACCAGGTATTACCAGTGGTATTTTGACGAAACCTGGGAGATTCATTCCTCTTATACATCTTCTTTAAAATATAAAATTGTACAGGGCGGCGGCGTTATTACCTACAGCGTAGTGTACAGGGATTCAAGCACGTTTTCCTGGGACCCCAGCATTATCACCTGCTGGCAGTTTAACAAGCCGTATAATATTTTTATCAGTTCAACTGCCAAACTGAGCCAGGATATTATTTATCTGCCCCTGCAGTTTATTCCGAAGGCATCCGTAAAGCTCAGTGCATTGTACAGTATGCATTTGAAACAATATGCGTGGACCAAAGAAGGGTATGAGTTTCTTGACAGGATGAGGAAAAACACCGAAACCACGGGGTCCGTTTTTGATCCCCAGCCTTCTGAGCTGAACAGCAATATCCACAATATTGCCGATGCCACCGAACCGGTAATTGGTTATTTCAATATTTGCCCGGTACAACAAAGCAGGATTTTTATCAGGAACGGCGATGTGCCCGGCTGGGGCTATTCCAGCAACTGTACAAGTGTTGAAATTGAGAATATCAGCGACAGTATTATGCGGAAGGGCATCGGGCTGTTGCCCACCGAAGTGGTAAAACTCAGTCCATTGGGAACGATTGCCATTTTTACTGCGGCAACACCGGAATGTGTGGACTGCACATTAAGGGGAACCAATAAAAAGCCGGCATACTGGCCCTGATAATTTTTTTAACTGCTAACCATGTTATGAACATTTTTACCGATTTATATAATCATGCATAAAAAAATGGGCCTGCATACTGTAAAACTGCAACTGCTTATAACAGTTATGATGCTGGTGGCTGCCACTGCCCTGCACGCGCAGGATCTGCGGCAGCAGTTTGCTGCTTACCAGCAACAGGTAATACAGGAAAAATTGTATGCACATACCGATAAAAATTATTACGTAGCAGGCGAAATCTGCTGGTTTAAAATCTACAACGTGGATGCTTATTTTAATAAACCACTTGGCATCAGCAAACTGGCTTATGTAGAAATGCTGGATAAAAACAAAAAGCCTGTGCTGCAGGCAAAAGTGCCGCTAAAAGATGGCGATGGCAGCGGATCACTGCAGTTGCCTGTTTCACTTATTTCCGGCAAATACACCCTGCGCGCCTATACCAGGTGGATGAAAAATTTCAGTCCGGCATACTTTTTTGAAAAGCCCATTACGGTTATCAATACCCGTAAAATATATGAAGCAGATACACTGCGTCAAAAAAGCAGGTACGATATCCAGTTTTTCCCCGAAGGGGGCAATTTGGTAAATGGTTTGCAAAGCAAGGTGGCTTTCAGGGTAGTGGATCAGTACGGAAAGGGGAAATACTGCACCGGGCTTATAATTGATCAAAAGGCGGATACGGCCGCCAGGTTCGCCAGTTTAAAATTTGGAATGGGGAATTTTTTATTTACCCCCCTGGAAGGACATACCTATAAAGCAATTGTGATACTGCCAGACAGCGCCAGGGTGGAGCAGTCTTTACCGGCTGCATACAACAATGGCTTTGTGATGCAACTGGCCCGGACAGAAAAAAACCAGGTAAAAATAGCCGTGCAATCAAATGCCGGCAATTCATCAGGTACTGAGCTATATCTTTTTGTGCATACCCGGGGCGTAGCAAAGACCGTGCAGGGCACCGTTTTACAAAACGGCTACGCTGAATTTTTTGTTGATGCGGATTTACCGGGCGATGGGATCTCTCAATTTACCATCTTTAACGCCGCCCGCCAGCCCGTGTGCGAAAGACTGTTTTTTAAAAGACCTTCAAAAAGACTGGAGCTAAGCGCTGCTACCGACATTGCGGAATATGATACGCGTAAGAAGGTAACAGTAAAGGTAGCGTCTGCCAGCCAGGATGGTAAGCCTGCCCCGGCAAACATGTCTGTAGCGGTTTACCGGGTGGACTCATTGACAGATCCGGACGAAACCGACATCTGCAATTACCTGTGGTTAAGTTCAGACCTGGTGGGAAATATTGAATCGCCTGGTTATTATTTTACCCATCAGACAGCAGCGGCAGACAGTGCCCTGGATAACCTTATGCTTACCCAGGGCTGGCGCAGGTTTCGCTGGGAAGATATTTTACAAAACAAAAAACCCGTTTTTGAGTTTGCACCCGAGTATAAAGGTCATATTATAAAAGGAAAAGTTGTTAATAACGCTGACGGACAACCGGTAAGAGAAATTGAATCTTATCTGTCGGCGGCAGGCACACGATCGCAGGTAAGAGGAACCTTCAGCAATGACAGTGGCCTGGTAAAATTCGAGATGGACGGGTTTTACGGCAACGGCGAAATCATTGTACAGACAGCCGGTAAAGACAATGGCAGCAGGCATATCGAATTAAGCAGCCCTTTTTCGGATAAATATTCCGGTAACCCGCTGCCGGCTTTTTCTTTGCCCGAAAAAAATGCAGGGCAGGTGTTCGACAGGCATGTGTCGGTACAGGTGCAAAATACATACAATGGCAGCCAGCTTAATCATGTGCTGGCGCCTGATGTAGATACAACACCGTTTTACTCAAAGGCCGACAATGTGTACATGCTGGATGATTATGTCCGGTTTACAACAGTGGAAGAAATTCTGCGGGAGTATGTGCCTGATGTAAACGTACGGAGAAGGAACGGCAAATTCTATTTGCCTGTATTTGATAATGTGCGCAAGGATTTTTTTACAGTAGATCCGTTGATACTGCTGGATGGTATACCGGTACTGGATCCTGATAAAATAATGAGTTATGACCCACTGAAAATAAAGAAACTGGAAGTGGTGGCACGACTGTATTATTATGGCAGCATGTTTTTTGGAGGCATTATTAATTTTGTTACCTATCACGGAGATTTGCCGGGTTATGAACTTGATCCCTATGCAACTGTCATAGATTACGATATGCTGCAGATGAAGAGAGAATTCTTTTCTCCCGTGTATGAAACACAGGAGCAGGCCGCCAGCCGGCTGCCCGATTTCAGGAGCCTGCTGTATTGGTCGCCTTCCGTTAAAACCAGCCAGGAAGGAAAACAGCAGCTTGTTTTCTACACGTCAGACCTTCCGGGTACCTTTGCAGCAGTATTGCAGGGAATTACAACCGATGGTCACGCAGGCAGCAAAACAATTTATTTCCAGGTCAGGGATAATACTTCTTTCACGGGAAAGAAATGAAGCGCCTTAACTTTGTATATATTCAATAATCAGCCGGTTCCCGTTTAGCTCCATCCTAAGACAAAATTTATGAAAAAGATCTGTTTACTATGCTTTGTATTAACAGCAGCGGGCGCTTTTTGCCAGAGCTATGTGCCGGAGTTTAATAATCCCAAAATGAAGGTTAGGCCGGTGGTGCCTGTGAAAGCTTATGCATTTAATATCAGCGATGTAAGAATAACCGGCGGCGTTTTTAAGAAAGCCATGGATCTGGATGCTGCCTACCTGCTGCAGATTGAGCCAGACCGGCTCTTGCACCGGTTTCGCGAGTATGCACATTTGCCGGTAAAAGGTGCATTATACGGCGGCTGGGAATCGGAAACAATATCCGGGCATACACTCGGACATTACCTTTCGGCCTGCGCCATGATGTATGCATCTACCGGCGACAAAAGATTTAAAGACAAAATAGACTATATAGTTAGTGAACTGGCGGTTTGCCAGCAGGCCCGCAAAACTGGTTATGTAGGCGGCGTACCCAACGAAGATACAGTGTTTGCCCAGGTGGCAAGGGGAGACATACGTTCAAAAGGATTTGATTTAAACGGTGCATGGGTGCCCTGGTATACCATGCATAAAGTAATGGCAGGTTTGCTGGATGCCTATCTGTATTGCGACAATAAGCAGGCTATTGACGTACTTACAAAAATATGCGGCTGGATTGGCAATGAATTGAAAGATCTGAATGATGAACAGATACAAAAAATGCTTGATTGTGAACATGGTGGCATGAATGAAGTGCTGGTGAATATGTATGCCGTAACGGGCAACAAAGATTACCTGCAGCTGTCTTATAAATTTCATCATAAAGTGGTGCTTGATTCCCTGGCAAAGCAAAAAGACATCATGCAGGGAAGGCATTCCAATACCAATATTCCCAAGATTATTGGCGTAGAAAGAAGGTACCAGCTTACCGGCGATCAGAAAGACAGCAGTATTGCGGATTATTTCTGGCATACCATTGTTAACCATCATACTTATGTAAATGGCGGCAACAGCAATTATGAATACCTGGGTACCGAAGACAAGCTGAATGACAGGCTGAGTGATAATACAACGGAAACCTGTAATACCTACAACATGCTGAAGCTGACACGCCAGCTTTTTGCTTTCAACCCGGCACAGGAGTATGCTGATTTTTATGAACGCGCGTTGTACAACCATATACTTGCCAGCCAGGAACCAGACAGTGGTATGATGTGCTACTTTGTACCGCTTAGAATGGGAGGAAAAAAAACTTTTTCGGATAAATTCAATTCTTTCTGGTGTTGCGTAGGTTCCGGCATAGAAAATCATTCCAAATATGGTGAAGCCATTTATTACCGCAGCAACGATGGCGGATTATTCGTAAATCTTTTTATTCCATCTCAGTTAAACTGGAAAGAAAAAAATATCACCATTACCCAAAATACCTCTTTTCCGGAAAGCAATACCAGTTCAATTAAAATAGCCTGTTCCAAATCATTATCATTTCCGATGTATATCCGGAACCCCTGGTGGGCCGGCAACAACGCTGTAATAATGGTAAATGGAAAAGAAATAAAAGCTGGCAAAGCCGCCAATGGTTATTTTATAGTAAACAGAACCTGGAAGAATGATGATAAGGTGACGATTGTTTTTGACATGCATTTATATACGGAAAGTATGCCCGATAATAAAAACAGGATAGCGCTATTGTATGGGCCGGTTCTGCTGGCGGGCGATTTGGGTGATACTATGCCCGACCCTGTATACGGCACGCCCGTATTGCTTACCAGCAACCACAATGTAACAGAATGGTTAAAGCCGGTGGCCAATAAACCACTTACATTTAAAATGCAGGGCGTGGGTAAGCCTTTTGATACTGAATTATCTGCTTTCTATGCAATGCATAAAAACTATTACAGCGTGTACTGGGATTATTTTACCAATGAAGAATGGGCTACAAGGGAAGCCAGCTACAAGGAAGAGAAAGCACAGCAAAAAGCAATAGACGAAAGAACCGTAGATATTATGCGGCTGGGCGAAATGCAGCCCGAACGCGATCACAACCTGAAGAGTTCTATCAACTCTTACCCGGGCAATGCCCTAACCCGCTCGGGAAGAGAGGCGAGGGCCGGGGGCTTTTTTTCGTTCGATATAAAAGTGAAGCCCGGTGTACCCAATATATTGCTGTGCACTTATTTTGGCGATGATAAAAACAGTGCATTTGATATTTTGATAGATGATGTAAAGCTGGTATCTGTGGAATGGAAAGGGGGCGAAACCGGCAGATTTTATGATAAGGAGTATCCCATCCCTGAAGCGCAGACAAAAGACAAAACATCAGTTACCGTAAAAATATCGGCCAACGCGGGCAAAACCGCCGGAAGGGTTTTTGGTTGCCGCATTGTAACACCAGAAGCCGGCAAATGAGTAATCAATGCCAGTAACAGGCTAGTTTGCCGGCAGTTGCTGGTGGTACTCTTTTATAAACGCGCCGGGAGATTTTTTGGTGATGCTTTTGAACACGCGGTTGAAATTTACTACGTTGTTAAAACCAGACTGGTAGGCCACGGCCGATATGCTGTTAAAATCTTTCTCCATAAACTTTTTGCATGCTTCATTGATTCTTATTTCGTTTAAGAAATGAATATAGGTTTTAGAAGTATGTTTTTTAAAATACCGGCAAAAAGAAGGGGGTGTCAGGTGAACAAGGGCGGCCACCTGCTGCAGGGTAATGTTTTTGGTATAGTTGGCGATGCTGTACTGGTACACATCGTTAATACGCAAGCCTTCCGTATCTGTTATAGCATATTCAAAAGCCGCTGTTGAAAAATGTTTCCATTTTTTTTCATCTGCCATTACCTGCAGTAATTCAATAAATGCGGCCAGCCGTCTGCCTCCCGGGGCGAGTTTTATTTTTATCAACTGGTCGGTAATGATTTTACTGCTTTTGGCGGGGGCCTGCATGCCATGTGCAGATGCCGTAACAAATTTTTTTACGCCCCGCATTTCCGGAAGCAACAGCAGCGGCGCTATGAAGCCGGCAGGGTTAAAAAAAATATTGAATGAATGGATCTGTTTTTTGCTATTGGCAATAAGATAAACCGGGTCGCTTTTGAAAAGATGCGG
>Ga0163162_10006416_pt1 | contig 11391 bp, 10 predicted proteins | sample S55metaG_FD_115310 | JGI IMG/M metagenome (GOLD analysis project Ga0163162, IMG submission 115310) | Switchgrass rhizosphere microbial communities from Kellogg Biological Station, Michigan, USA - S5-5 metaG | ecosystem: Host-associated > Plants > Roots > Rhizosphere > Soil | place: USA...
CGCACTAGCTCCCCGCCTTTGCGATGATGCTCCGCGGTGCTCAAACGGGCCGTGAGCTCGTGCCGCTCTCGCTCTAGCGCCTGGATCTCTTCCGGGAGTGAGCAGAGCTCGCGCTCCTCCTTGTAGCTCAGTTTCGTCCGCGGTTTCGGACGCGGGACGGGCGCCTCTCTCTTCGGGCGTTCGTCGGGAGTGGAGGCGGGCGCCGGCCGCTGGCGCAGCCAATCGGCGTAACCGCCGACATACTGGCGCCATACGCCGCCGCCCTCGGCCGCCAGCGTCTGGGTGACGACATTGTCGAGAAAACGCCGATCGTGGCTCACGAGCAGGAGCGTGCCCGCGTAGCCCTGGAGCTTCTCTTCGAGCAGCTCGAGCGACTCGATGTCGAGGTCGTTCGTCGGCTCGTCGAGCACGACGAGATTCGCTGGGCGCGCGAACAGGCGCGCGAGCAAGAGCCGGTTGCGCTCGCCGCCCGAAAGCATCTTGATCGGCGCCTTCGCGCGCTGCGCTGAAAACAGGAAGTCCCCGAGATAGCTCATCACGTGCTTGCGCTGCGCGCCGACCTCGACCCAATCGGATCCTGGGCTGATGGTGTCGGCGACCGTGCGTTCGGGATCGAGCTGCTCGCGGAGCTGGTCGAAGTATGCCACGTGAACGTTCGAGCCGAGCCGCACGCTGCCCGAATCCGGCGCGAGCGCGCCGAGAATGATGCGGATGAGCGTCGACTTACCTGCGCCGTTCGGGCCGATGAGCCCGATGCGGTCGCCGCGCATGATGCGCATCGACAAGTGGTCGACGATCGGCCGGTCCCCGAAGCTCTTGGTGACGTCGCTCAATTCGGCCACGAGCCGGCCGGAGCTTTGGCCGGCGTCCATCGCGAGGTTGATGTTGCCGAGCCGATCGCGTCGGTCCGCGCGCTCGACGCGGAGTTGCTCGAGCCGCTTGACGCGGCCTTCGTTGCGCGTGCGGCGTGCTTCGACGCCCTTGCGGATCCAGACCTCCTCTTGCGCCCAGAATTTGTCGAACCGCCGGTTCGCGACTTCCTCAGCGGCGAGCTCGTCATTCTTGCGCGCCTCGTAGGCGGCGAAGTTGCCGGGATACGAGCGCAACACGCCGCGATCCAGCTCGACGATCCGCGTGGCGAGCCGATCGAGGAACTCCCGATCGTGGGTCACCACGATGCACGAGCGCACCTTCGCGAGCAGTTCCTCGAGCCGCTCGATGCCTGCGATGTCGAGATGGTTGGTCGGCTCGTCGAGCAGCAACAACTCGGGGTCGAGCGCGAGGGCGCGCGCCAACGCGGCGCGCTTGCGCTCGCCGCCCGAGGCGGTGTCGAGTGGGCGGCTAGGGGCGACGTCGAGGCGATCCATGTATTCGTTGAGCCGCGCCTGAAACGTCCAGCGCTCACCGGGGATACCGGCGGCTAGGCTCTCGCCGATAGTCGGAGCGGGCTCGAGCTCGGGCTCCTGCTCGACGAAGCCGATCCGCAGGCCGTCGCGAATCTGTAGTGCTCCGTCGTCGAGCTGCACCCGGCCCGCGATGACTCGCAGCAGCGTCGACTTGCCGGTCCCGTTTCGGCCGATCAAGCCGATGCGCTCGTTCGCCTGCACGGCGAACGCGGCCCCGTCGAGCAGCGGTCTGTCGCCGAACGCAATGTGAGCGTCGAGTAAAGTGACGAGCGTCATATCGAGATTGTCTAGGTTGGACGCGCGAGCGCAAGCTCGTCGAGCGCCGCGCGCTTCCTATCGCCCGCCTTCGCCATCAAGCCGCGGACGCCCGGCTTGCGGCACTCACACGCGCGTCCCAGTCGATCGTGTAGCGCTGCTCCGTGCCCATGGTCTGCTCGAGGTCCATGAGCTTGAACATCAGCGGTAGTGCGAGCGGCATGAACATGCGTGCCACGCGCCCCGGGGCCTTCGAGTGGTTGATCTTCGCGCCGCGCTTCGCGATGCTTTCGACGCGCGAGCGCCGCAGCGTCTCGTAAGCTTCGAATGCGGACTCGGCGTCCGGCATGTCGCGCACGCAGCGCGCGAGCTGCACGGCACTCTCGATCGCCAGCGAGGCGCCTTGGCCCGTGCTGTTCGACGGCGCGTGCACGGCATCTCCGACCAGCACCATGCGGCCGCGATGCCAACGTGGCACGGGCGGCATGATGTGCAATGCGCCGACGACCTCGAGATTGGCTGGCGTCGTGCAGAGTGCGAGCCGCGCGCCGGGATCGTCGTCGGAGTAAGTCGCTCGCAGCGTCTCGAGCCAGTGCTCGTCGGGCAGGGCGCGCGCGTCACGCAGCGTTAGCGGCTTTGCGCCCGGTAAGTTCGCGCCCCAGGCGGTGCGGCCGTCGCGAGTCGGCCAATAGAGGTAATAGGCGCGGCGGCCGAACGCGAACGTCATAGTGCCGGGCTCGAGATCGAGACCCGCGTCGACGGTTGCGCCGAAGCCGAGCAGCCCTGTGAACGACGCTCCCGGCGCCGCGGGGTCGATCAACGTGCGCACCTTCGAGCGCACGCCATCGGCGCCGATGAGGATATCGGCGGAAGCGCTCGTGCCATCTTCGAAGCGCGCCGTAATCCCGGCGCGCGATTCGTCCACACCGATCAAGCGCTTGCCATGCTGCGTGAGCACGCCCGCGCCGCGTGCGCGATCGTTGAGGATCTTGTGCAGATCGCCGCGCTCGATCACGTGACGCGGCGGCAGACCTGCCAGCGCCGGGATCGCGCCGAGCACTTTACCGCTGAGGGCGAGCATCGAGCGCGTGATCGGTGTAGCGACGGCGCGTACGGCATCGGCCGCGCCGATCACTCCGAGCGCCGCAAGGCCGTTCGGCTCGAGCGCGAGCGATCCGCCGATCCCGTCGCTCGGACGCGGATACGCCTCGAATACGGTCGCTTCGACGCCCGCCTTGCTCAGCGCGATTGCCGCCACGGGCCCCGCGATGCCGCCACCGATCACAATTGCCGTGTTTACGTTCGACATTGGTGCGATCTCCTTATCGACACTTTTGATTTGGCGCCGCGCTAGTGCGCGGCGATCTAATCCGACGTGCTGCCGCGTTTCGCAAGCTCCGCGAAACGGGCCGGGACTGCTCCGGTCGCATGCCAGCTGCGCCAAGAGGCGAGATCGGGGTAGTCACCGGAGCTCAGCTCGTCGAGCAGTGCGCGAACCCACGCGGCTTCCGCTTTCGTCATGGCGAGTGCGTATTCCCCCTCGACGAGGAACAGGCGCGGAATTTCGGCGCCGAGTTGCGCGAGGGTGGCGCGCCGCGTTTTGACCGACGCTTCGAGCTTCTCGAGCCGGCTACGCAGTAGCGCCGCGATCTCGTCAGGGGAGAGCAGCATCCAGACGGATAGACCCGCCGCGAACTGCGGATTCTCGGCGGCGGGTGAGCCGATCAGCTCGCGCGTCCAATCCAAGAGCTCCTCGCGGCCGCTCGCGGTGATGCGATAGATCGTCCGCTCCGGCCTGGCGCCTTGCCGGGTATTGCCGATGGTTTCGAGCAACCCGTGTTTCTCGAGATTCTGGACGACTGTGTAGAGCGAGCCCCACTTGATGGGCATGTCCTCGTCCTTGCCGCGAGCGCGCATCAGCGAGGCCATCTCGTAGCGGTGCATCGGTCGCTCGACCACGGTCGCGAGCACAGCAAGTGCCATCAAGTTATCGACCACGCGTTTCTTGGCCATGTCGCCTCGTCGCCAAATATTCGTACGCGAATATACGTATACGAGTGGGAGACCGCAAGGGGCCCCCTGAGACGCGACGGCGAGCGGCGCTCCCGTTGTATATTTCCGCTATGCGCACAGGGGGAGACCAGCAAATGCAACGCGCAGTGATCGGCTCGACGCTCGTGCTTGCGCTCGTACTCGGCGTCTTCCAAGCGGTGCGCGCGGCCGATTCCACCGCGTTGATCGACGCGGTCAAGCGCCACGACCGCGCGGCCGTCAACGCGCTGCTCGACAGTGGGGCCGACGTGAACGGGGCCGAGGGCGACGGCGCGACCGCGCTGCTCGTCGCGGCCGAGGTCGACGACCTCGCGCTGATCGAGGCGCTGCTCGACGCGGGCGCCTCTGCGACGGCCGCGAACCGTTTCAAGGTGACGCCGCTCGATCTCGCCGCCGGCAACGGTGACCGCGCCGCGATCGAGCGCCTGCTCGCGGCGGGTGCGGACGTGAACGCGACGTCGCGCGAGGGCCAGACGCCGCTGATGACCGCGGCCCGCACGGGCAAGCTCGACGCGGTCGAGGCGCTGCTCGCGCACGGCGCGACGGTCGATGCAGCCGAGACGTGGCGCGGCCAGACGGCGCTCATGTGGGCCGCGGGCGAGGGCCACCTCGACGTCGTGACGACGCTGATCAAGGCCGGCGCGAACGTGAACGCGAAGTCGAAGGCCGGCTCGACGCCGCTGTTGTTCGCGGTGCGCAACACGCAGATCGACACGCTGCGCTATCTGCTCGACCAAGGCGCGCACGCGAACGACATCGCGCCCGACGCCACGACCGCGCTCAACGTCGCGGTCGTCAACGCGTTCTACGAGGCCGCGTCCGTGCTGCTCGACTACGGCGCGGACCCGAACTTACCCGATGCACGCGCGTCGCCGCTGCACACGATCGCATGGCTGCGCAAGCCGGGCTCGACCGGCGATGCGGGTGTCGGCGATCTGCCGCCGGCCGCGCCTCGGCCGACCGGCAACGTCACGAGCCTCGAGCTCGTGAAGAAGCTGCTCGCTCACGGCGCGAATCCGAACGTGCGCGTCGATTGGCCCGAGATGCGTTTCGACACGGTCGGCGGCACGACGCGCAATCCGCCAGGCCTCGTCCTCGGCCGGCACTTGCTCACCTACAACGGCGCGACGGCGTTTTACGTGGCAGCCAAGAACGGCGACGCCGAGCTCATGCGCGCGCTCGCGGCCGGCGGCGCGAATCCGAACATCACGAACCGCTTCGGCATCACGCCGCTGATGGTCGCCGCGGGCCTCGACACCTGGGAGGGCGAGACGCCGGGCCCGTTCACGGGTGTGTCCGAGGCCGAGCGACTCGAGGCCGTGAAAGCGGCGATCGAGCTCGGCAACGACGTCAACGCGGTCGCGCGTTTCGGCGCCTACAAGATGATCGGCGACGCGGAGTACACGCTGCTCTACTACCCGCACAATATCGCGGACTTGCTCGACCTCGGCACCGGCGACCCGCGCTGGAGCGGCTGCACGGCGCTGCACGGCGCGATCCTCGCGAATCAGCCGTCGATCGTGCAGTACCTCGTCGATCATGGCGCGAAGCTCGACGCGAAGACCGACCTCGGTTGGACGCCGCTGATGATGACGCGCGGAGTGTTCCTCGCGAACACCGGGCGCGAGTTTCCGGCCGCCGAGAAGATCCTCACGAAGGCGCTCGCCGAGCGCGGCTCCCCGGTCACGAAGAACTGAAGCTTTCCGCCTCGGTCCATACGAACGGCGGTCGTCGGCCGCACGCTCGAACGAGAGACCGTCACGATCCGCGACCATCCTTCCGAAGCGTGGCATGCATGCTGCATATCTCTGCATGCTCATAGGGAGGAGCAGAAATGGTGAGAAGGCAGAGGGAATCCACGAAAATTCCGGCGACGGCCAAGCGGCGGGCGGCGGTGCAGAGGAATCGAGATCTCTACGCGGCCGAGTACCGCGAGGTCGAGGCCCTTTTCGATGCCTTCAAACGAGCCGGCGCGGCCACTCGCAAGTCGCTCGCGAGTGAGATTTGCCGGGCGCTGAAAGTCCATCACCGCATCGAAGCGGCTCTGTCCGGTCTCCGCTGACACGGCGCCCGGTGATTTTGCGACCCGTCGCTCGCGACCGGGTCGACGCCTCGCCTCGATTCCAAAATTTGGAAAATCAACTCCAAGAATTGAAGCCGAAGTCGAGCGGCAGGCCGACGTAGTTTTCGGCGAGGGTCCGTAAACCCGCCTCGGAGTGCAGCAAGTAGTCGAGCTCCGCACGCTGGAGCTTCGCTCCGATCGTGGTCTCGTCCTCGAAGCGGTGGGTCAACGCCGTGAACCACCAAGAGAAGCGCTCCGCTCGCCAAATCCGGCGCAGGCTTCGGTCGGAATAGTGCTCCACCCCTGAGTCGCTTTTCTCCTCGTAGTGCTCGATCAGGGCGCTCGCGAGCAGCTTCACGTCGGTCGCTGCGAGATTCAGCCCCTTCGCGCCCGTCGGCGGCACGATGTGACCCGCGTCGCCGGCGAGGAATAGCCGCCCGAACCGCAGCGGCTCGGCGACGAAGCTGCGCAGAGGCGCGATGCTCTTCTCGATCGAGTCGCCCACTACGAGGCGCTCGCGGCCGGGGTCGTCGAGTCGAAGCTCGAGCTCTCGCCAGAATGCGGCGTCGGTCCAGGTTTCGAGCCGCTGGGTCAGCGGCACCTGAAGGTAGTACCGGCTTCGCGTGCGGCTGCGCATCGAGCAGAGCGCGAAGCCGCGCGGGCTGTTCACGTAGACGAGCTCGTCGCTCACGGGCGGCGTCTCGGACAGCACGCCGAGCCAGCCGAACGGATAGACCTTCTCGTATTCCGCGATCGCGCCTTTCGGCACGCTTGCACGGCACACGCCGTGGAAGCCGTCGCAGCCCGCGATGAAGTCACAGTCGAGGCGCTGGTCGCGTCCCGCCTCGCGGTACGTGACGTGCGGCTTCGCGCTATCGAAGCCATGCACCGCGACGTCCGCGGCCTCGTAGACCGTCGGTAGGTCTTGGGCCGCGCGCGCCTCCATCAGGTCGCGCGTGATCTCGGTTTGACCATAGACGAGCACGTGCTTGCCGCCGGTCAACCCTGTGAGGTCGACGCGGTGCCGTTTGCCGCCGACAAGGATCTCGAAGCCGTCGTGCACGAGTCCTTCGCGGTGCATGCGCTCGCCGACGCCGGCTTCGTCGAGCAAATCGACGGTCACCTGCTCGAGCACTCCCGCGCGGATTCGGCCGAGCACGTAATCGGCGGTTTGCCGCTCGAGCACGACCGCGTCCACGCCCGCCCGGTGCAGCAATTGGCCGAGCAGCAGGCCCGAAGGGCCGGCGCCTATGATCGCGACCTGGGTCCGCATGGCAGTATGGCTGGCTGTCCTTGGCGCGGACGCCGCTCGCGGCAGAGCCCCGAGACCTAGTCCGTGCGCGGGAAGGATAACGCGTTCTCCATCGCTCGCGGGACGGGATGGCTCGAGGACAGAGTCTGCGTGTAGATTCGGACGGCAACGGCCGGACACGCGGCCGCGCGACAGCCAGAAAGGAGACGCGTCCATGACCAAACGACTCTTGACCGCCTGCGCGCTTACCGCGATCCTCGCGCCCGCACTCGCGCAGAGTCCCGCGCAAAAGCCGGCGCAGAAGCCGGTCGAGCTCACCGCGCTCGACTACATTCAGATCCAGCAGCTCGTCGCGAAGTACGCGCGTGCGATCGACACGTGCTCGAACAACGGCTACGACTACGCGGATCTCTACACGCCCGACGGGGTGTTCTTGCCGATGGTGAACGGCAAGTCGGTGCCGGGCATTCAAGGCCGCGAGAAGCTCGCCGAGGTATCGGGCGGCGGCTCGAAAGGCTGCAAGAACGTGCCGTGGATCGAGCAGGGTGTGCATCACCTCTACGTAAACCACATCATCACCGCGACGCCCGACGGTGCGATCGGCACGGTCGACATGATGATGATCGGCCTCGATGGCGACCCGAACAAAATCGAGAGCGACGGCTATTACGACGACGTCTACGTGAAAACCGCGCAGGGCTGGCGCTTCAAGCAGCGAACGCATCACGCGCTGCTCGACGCCGGACGCCGCGTGACGCCGGCGCCGAAAGACAAGCCGACGGCCTCTGCGCCGAGTGCGCCAGCTCAGGATCGGTGACCCAAGTCGTCGCCAGGCCGCCGACAGTCGGACCTTGCGGCGACGGCCCTCTCAGTAGTGCGGCGGGATCTCGGTCGCGTTGCTCGCGTCGCCCTGAGATTGCGTCTTCAGGCGCTCAGCGAGGCGTTGCACCTCGGCTTCGAGCTTTGCGATCGTCCTTTGTTGGCGGTAGACCTCGTCGCTGAGCTCGAGAATCGAGCGGTCTTGCTCGGCGAGCCGAGCTTCGAGCTCGTCGATGCGTTGCTCCGATCGCGTGCCGGATGATTCCATCTTGTCTCTTGCTGTTAGTCGCCCAACACGGGCGTCAGTAGTGCCGAGTGCGGACTTTCGCTATCGTTGGCCGCCCGCTAGCGCGGCCGATCGCGTCGATGGTAGCGCATGGCCAGCGGGTATCGGGGCAGCGCCCCCAAAGATCTTCACACAACGTCGAGGAGACACCGATTGACCAAGAAGCAATGGGCGACGCCGCCGCAGATGCAAATCGACGTCACGAGGACCTACTCGGCGGCGATCGACACTAGTCGCGGCACGATAGAGCTCGAGCTGTATCCGCAGCACGCGCCGCACACCGTGAACAATTTCGTGTTCCTCGCGGGGCAGGGGTTCTACGACGGCGTTACGTTTCACCGCGTCATTGAAGACTTCATGATTCAGACCGGAGACCCGACCGGCACCGGTCGCGGTGGGCCCGGATATCGGTTCGCGGACGAATGCAAAGGCAATCCGTTGAAGCATGAGCGGTGTGTCATATCCATGGCGAACGCCGGCCCGAACACGAACGGCAGCCAATTCTTCATCACTCACGTCGCGACGCCGCATTTGAATGGCAAGCACACGGTGTTCGGCAAGGTGGTGAGCGGCCAGGACGTGGTCGACGCCATCGAGCAAGGCGACACCATCGTCAGCGTCAAGGTTGCCGAGTGACGCGTGCGCTTCGCTCGGCGCTGCTCGCGGTTGCGCTGGGCGCAAGCCCCGCCGTCGTTCTGGCTCAGTGGCTCGACTATCGCACCCCGGGAATACCGCGCACCGAGAGCGGCGCGCCGGATCTCAAAGCGCCGGCGCCGCGCACGCGCGACGGCAAGCCGGATTTCTCCGGCATGTGGTTCGCGAATGTCCCCGCCAAGGATTACTGCAAGGAGAAGGACTGCATCCAGGAAGAGCGGATGGCTCGCGAGCAGATCAATCTCGGGATCAAGCTCGAGGGCGGGTTGCCCTACACCGACTGGTCGAAAGAGCAGATGACGAAGCGGCGCGCGCACGGTGGCCGCGACGACCCGCACACCTACTGCATGCCCCCGAATTTCCCTCGGGCGTGGACGCTGCCGCAATACATCAAGGTCATCCAAACGCCCACCGAAATGGTGCTGTTGCACGAATTCAATGCGGCGTACCGCGAGATTTTCATCGACGGTCGGGCGCTGCCGGAGAACCCCAACCCGACTTGGAACGGCTACTCGAGCGCGCACTGGGAAGGCGACACGTTGGTCATCGAAACGAACGGGATTCGCGACGACATGTGGCTCGACATCCAGGGCAGCCCGGTGACCGAATCCGCGCGCGTGACCGAGCGGCTGAAGCGCGTCAATTTCGGAATCATGCAGGTCGAGATCGCGGTGAACGACCCGAAGGCGTATACGCGCCCGTGGTCGGTAACGGTGGAGATGGCAATGCAAGTCGATACCACGATGCTCGAAGAGATTTGCCTCGACGACGAGCAGGACGTGAAGCTCTACAAATAGACCGGTAGACGCACCACCGCGACCTAAACCCAAGAGACCGTGATCATGAACAGCCGCTCGTTGACATTGCTGATGCTCGTCGGCGCGAGCGTCGCTTCGGCGCCCCCCGCTCGCGCGCATCACTCGCAATCGGAATTCGATCTGCGCGCCAAGATCGAGGTCGACGGAACCGTGACCAAGCTCGAATGGAAAAGCCCGCACGGACGGCTCTACGTCGACGTGAAGAACGAGAAGGGCGAAGTCGAGAGCTGGAACTTCGAGCTGCCGAGCCCGAACACGCTGATGCGCCGAGGCTGGACGCGCGACACGCTGAAGACGGGTGACCGCGTGAAGGTAGCGGGTGCCCCCGCGCATAACTTCCCGACGATCGCGATTGCGACGTCCATCAAGGACGCCAACGACAAGCCGCTGTTCACCGGCACGACGCAGATCTACGAGCCGGAAGCGGAGCCGAAGGGCGCCGAATAAGGCGAACCTGCCGGCCCAGCGCGGCGTCGAAGGCGGCGGGTGGCTCCGCGACGCTCGGCCGCGGGACTGCGCGGGCTCGGAGAGACCGCGGCCGCCAAATGTGAACCGCGTCACAAAACGGGCCGCCCGAGCCACGCATCATGGCGGCCATCGCCCCACCCGAGATTTGCGCCGGTCAGATGACGGCGGACGCGCACCACATCGATTCAGCCGTGCCGCAACGGCAGCAGCGGTCGAGCTTGCTCGATCGCACGTCGCTGTCGTTCCGCATGGGGCTCATGAAGGGCGGCTTCGTCGCCGGGATCGTCGCGCTCATGCTGGTGACGCATCAGGGGCTGCAGCTCCAGTCGGCCGCCACGGACCGGCTTGCGCGGCTCAGCGACGCCCAGAGATTCGCGGACGACGTCGGTCGCCTGAACAATAGCCTGCGCGGCGACCTCTACGCGGCGCTGCTCGGCCCTCCGAGGCCGTCGGGCGGCATGCGGCAACCGCTACAGAGCTGGCAAGCCGAGGTCCGCAGGCTTCATGACGAGCTCGACCAGGAAGCGAGGGTGCCGCTGCCGCCATCGCTCGAGAAGGCGGTCGCCGAGACTCGCGAACGCGCAGAAGAGTTTCTCTTGCGCAGCGAGGACCTGATGAAGGTCGCGGCGCGAGACAGTAAGGCCGTCTTACCGCTGCTGCCCGCGTTCGAGGAGCGGTTCGCGGATCTCGACAAGAAGTTCGTTACCCTCGACGCGCTGTTGTCGGACGACATCGCCGCAGCAACGGTCGATGCGGTCGCCGCTCGCGAGAGCGCCGATCGCCTGATCTTCTGGGGAGCGGCGCTGATCATCGGCATTGGCACACTGCTGGCCTGGACGATCACGCGCTCGATTCGCCGCTCCGTCGGCGATGTGTCGGCGGTTGCGCGAGCCCTAGCGGACGGCAACCTCGACGTGCGCTACGAGAAGACGGCCGGGCACGAGATCGGCATGATCGGCGCGTCGCTCAACGCGATGGCACAGAGTCTCGCGCGCACCCTACAGCGGATGCGCATCGACGCCGAGCACGAGCGCTTCAGCAAGGAAGTCACAGAGGCATTCGAGCTCGCGGAGTCGGAAAGAGCCGTTGCGACCGTTGCCGCTCGCGCGATGCAGACGATCTCCGCGGAGCAGCCGATGCAGCTCCTGCTGGCCGATGCCGGCGCCGTGGAGTTGAGGCAGGTCGCGCAGCACCCCACCGCCGGGTCGCCGGGCTGCGGGGTGCGCGTGCCGTCGAGTTGCGTCGCCATCAGGCGAGGCAGCACCGTGACCTACGCAGACAGCGAGCAACTGAACGCGTGTCCATACCTGCGCGGGCGC
>Ga0163162_10006419_pt1 | contig 11387 bp, 7 predicted proteins | sample S55metaG_FD_115310 | JGI IMG/M metagenome (GOLD analysis project Ga0163162, IMG submission 115310) | Switchgrass rhizosphere microbial communities from Kellogg Biological Station, Michigan, USA - S5-5 metaG | ecosystem: Host-associated > Plants > Roots > Rhizosphere > Soil | place: USA: Michigan...
CAACTTCAGGATCTTTAATATCGGCCTTAACTTTTTTAATGATGGCTTCCACAGCCTTGCTGGTAAACTTACGGTCGGCCAGTTTCGGGCGCTGGCTTTCAAAAGCCGGAGCCATTGCCGAAGCAAATGCAGGGGTTAAACCTAAACCGATACCGGCGGCGGCAACGCTGTTAATTTTTATAAAATGTCGTCTGCTTAATTTCATGGTTTTGATATGGTAGGCGTAAAAATAGAAAAGCGTTTTAGTTAAACAAAAAAGCTTGCTAAAATAATTTAGAAAACGTTTTATCAATGTTTTTGGAAAAATACTTTCACTAATTTTTCGAATTAAATCGAATTACACGAATTTTAAAATATCACATAACACGGTCAAAAATTCCCTCGCCGTTGTTGGTGTTGTCACCAACAACCCTACGCCATGCTCTTGGTATTACATTACGGATACGCGAAGGTTCAAACAGTTGTTGGTGACAACACCAACAACGGCGGGAGCTTACTAAAATAATTTAGGAAACGTTTTATCAAGGTTTTTAAATGTAGAGACGCATAATTGCGTCTTCCACAGGACAAGCCAACCTGTAACCGTAAATTGCACGCAGGAGACGCAATTATGCGTCTCTACAACAAAATCACTCACACAAGATAGCCCCGGATCATCTCCGGGGCTATCTTTGTTATTTGCCAGATATGCTATTAAGCTATTTCCAGTTTATTCTCTTTGTAATAACCGGCTTTCAACTTTTCGCCTATCGCGCTGTAAGCATCAAGGGTGCGCTGTACATCATCTAAACTATGTGCCGCAGTTGGGATCAACCTCAGTACAATTAAACCTTTAGGAATAACCGGGTACACTACTATTGAACAGAAGATACCATAGTTCTCGCGAAGGTCGCGGGTTAAAGAGGTTGCTTCATACAGATCACCTTTTAAAAATACCGGGGTAACCATAGTATTTGAAGCACCAAGGTCGAAACCGCGTTCCCTTAAGCCTGCTTGTAAAGCATTAGCGATCTGCCATAGTTTTTCGCGAAGCTCGGGCTGTGATTTCAGCATTTCGAAGCGTTTTTTTAAACCTAACACCATAGGCATTGGCAATGCTTTGGCAAAAGTTTGTGAACGCATATTATAACGCAGGTAATGGATAATATCCTGATCCGCAGCAACGAAAGCACCGATACCGGCCATTGATTTGGCAAAGGTAGCGAAATACACATCCACCTCGTTCAAGCAATCCTGCTCTTCGTGTGTACCGGCACCTGTTTTACCCATAGTACCAAAACCATGTGCATCGTCGACCAGTAAACGGAAGTTGAATTTCTTTTTGAGTTCTGCAACTTGTTTAAGTTTACCCTGCGCGCCCGACATACCAAAAACACCTTCGGTGATCAATAATATACCACCGCCGGTTTGTTCAGTTAAGCGGGTTGCGCGCTCCAGTTGTTTTTCGCAGCTTTCAATATCGTTGTGCTGGTAAACAAAACGTTTGCCCATATGTAAACGTACGCCGTCGATAATACAGGCGTGCGATTCGGCATCATAAACAATAACATCGTTCCTGTCAACCAGGGCGTCGATGATAGATACCATTCCCTGGTAGCCGTAGTTAAGCAAAAAAGCGGATTGCTTGCCAACAAATTTAGCTAATCCGTCTTCCAGCTCTTCGTGATGGATAGAGTTTCCCGACATCATCCTTGCGCCCATTGGATAAGCCATACCGTAGTCGGCAGCGGCTTGCGCGTCGGCCTGCCTTACTTCCGGGTGATTAGCCAAACCAAGGTAATTGTTAAGGCTCCATACCAGGTGCTCTTTTCCCTTAAATTCCATGTGCGGGCCAATCTCACCTTCCAGCTTAGGAAAAGAAAAATAACCATGCGACCACTTCTGGTGCTGACCTATCGGCCCACCCAAGCTTTTTGTTATTTTATCAAATAAATCCAAAATGAATTGTTTTTATAAATTTTAATGCAAATATAGCCGTTAAAACACCTTTAAACAATAGCTATAACTTTTTAGAATAGGTTATAACCTTTTGAGAAAGAAGCAAGAAGTCAAGAGTCAAGACAGTAAGATTCAAGACCCAAGATATAAAGGCTCAAGCAACAACAGGAAAATCAGATTAACGAATCAGGAGCAATAAAAGTATTCAAACAAAAGGGAGATCAACGCTAAGATGTAATTCCTTTGTTGATCTCCCATTCAATTATTGTGGTTTTCTATTCTTTTGTGCTTCTTGACTCTAAAAGTCCTGACTCTTTCTTAGTCAGCGTTCCCGTGCAGGTATGAGTTGTTATTCCTGATCTCTACATTACCTTCGCTATCCTGCATCAGGGAAAAACGTGAGATCTGGCTTTCGTCAGATGCAGGGGTATCCTGCAGTGCTATTTCCTTACGTTTGTAAGCCGGCACATTTTCTAACTCCTGGATATTACCTGTACGCAATTTCATGCTCAGGTCTTTCAGCCTCATGATACGCTCACGCGATTTTTTCAACTGCTCTTCAATCGACTCGTTGGTTTTGTTATCATCAGCGCCAACAACCGCCTGCGGTGCAGGAGTTGGCTCCGGTTCCGGCTCCGGCATGCGTGGCTGTTCCCTTACAGGTTGCTCGTAACTTACCGGTTCGCTCATTTTAAAAGTGAACCCGGCAGTATCCGGCTCGCTATCAGCTTCAGGTTCTTCCTCGTGCATCAGGCTATGCCTTACTACAGCAGGTTCTTCCTGGCGGCTGCCGGCAAACATATCAAACAAACCCGCCTGTTTAGCATCCTCTTTAGGAGCTTTAGCATAAGGCTCGGCAGGGGCATCTACTTTAACAGGTTTAATAAACTCATTAACCGGCCTTGCCTGCTGTGGTTCTTCAGGAACCAGCATTGAAACTATTTTCTTGTTGCTGTGCTCTTTTTCGCGCTCATCCTTGGTTTGAAAACCTGTAGCAATAATAGTTACCGATAATTGCTCACCCAGGTTTTCGTCAATACAGTTACCCCAGATCAGGTCGGCAGCTAAACCGGCTTCTTCCTGTATATAATCAGTAATTACGCTGATCTCATCCATGGTAACCTCTTTAAGGCCCGAGCTGATGTTCAGCAATATATACCTTGCACCTTCAATTTCATTATCCTTTAACAATGGCGATGCCAAAGCACCTTCCACAGCTTTTAAGGCACGGTTTTCACCATCGGCAGTAGAGCTACCCATGATAGATACACCGCTATCTTTCATCACTGTGCGCACATCTTTAAAGTCGACGTTTATATAACCCGGCAGGGTGATTATCTCGGCGATACCTTTAGCGGCCGTGGTCAATATATTATCAGCCTGCGCAAATGCCGAACTCATGGTAAGGTTACCGAAGATCTGGCGTAGCCTGTCGTTCGAGATCACCAGGAACGAATCAACGTATTTACGCAATTCTTCCAAACCGGCATCAGCCTGCATTTTACGGCGTTTACCTTCAAAAGAGAACGGTGTGGTGATGATACCCACCGTTAATATATCCATTTCGCGCGCTGCTTTGGCAATGATAGGGCTTGCGCCTGTACCTGTGCCACCGCCCATACCTGCTGTAATGAACAGCATCTTGGTATTAACGCCCAACATCTGTTTAATATCGTCAATATTTTCAATAGCCGAATTTTTGCCAACTTCGGGTATTGAGCCTGCACCCATGCCCTCGGTTAAACTGGCACCCAACTGCACCTTGTTAGGTATAGGGCTCAGCTCCAATGCCTGGGCATCCGTGTTGCAGATTATAAAATCAACACCGGTAATTCCTTGCCTGTACATATGGTTTACCGCGTTTCCACCACCACCGCCAACACCAATTACCTTGATGATCGACGATTTTTCTTTTAACATTTCAAAATGCATAATCTTCGTTTTCAGCTATATGTAAATCAACCAACATTAGATTTTACCATTGTAATAATAACACTTTTTCAACAAGGTTTTTCCACATTTGTGAGTAATGTGAATAAGTTTTACCCTTGTGAATAATTACTATTTCAGAAAGTCCTCATCCTTAATGTCATCCTTAATAAATGTGATGCTCTTTTTCAGCAGCCTGTCTAACAAGCCCCCTTCTTTAGTTTTAGCATCGTATTTGGGCTTAGCCGTTTTCACTTCGGCAGGGATTGCTTCATTCATGTATTCCACTTTCTGGATACCTTTAATCAACAAACCAATACCGGTAGCAAAAGTTGGGCTTTGCAATTCTTCGTACGTATTTTTTGGCAACACTTCGTTTTTGGCCAAATGCTCGGTAGGGTAACCTACACGGCAATCCAAACCGGTTACAAACTCAACTAACTGGCGTAAGTGTTTCAACTGCGCGCCGCCACCTGTTATTACGATACCTGCTATCAGCTTTTTCTCGTAGCCTGATGATTTGATCTCGTAGTAAACATGCTCTACGATCTCTTCCATACGGGCCTGGATCACGTAAGCCAGGTTCTTAACCGAAATTTCTTTTGGCTCACGGCCGCGTAAACCCGGAACGCATACAATCTCGTTCTCCTTGTTCTCATCGGCAAGGGCAGATCCAAACCTTACTTTCAATTGCTCGGCGATGTTGCGCATTACTGAACAACCTTCGCGGATATCCTCGGTTACACTGTTGCCGCCGAAAGGGATAACGGCAGTATGACGAATGATACCTTCATGGAAGATAGCTACGTCGGTAGTACCACCACCGATATCAACCAAAACCACGCCGGCTTCTTTTTCTTCTTCGCTCAAAACAGACTCTGAAGATGCCAGCGGCTCAAGGATCAGTTCCTGGCTTTCCAGGCTGGCCTTGTTAACGCACTTTACAATATTTTTGATGGCAGTTACCTGACCGGAGATAATATGGAAGTTAGCTTCAAGCCTAACACCTGCCATACCTATCGGATCTTTGATCCCCGGCTCATTATCTACCGTAAACTCCTGTGGTAATACATGGATGATCTCCTCGCCCGGAGGCATTACCAGGTTATACATATCCTCAATCAGTTTATCGATATCCTTACGGCTGATCTCCGATTGCAGGTCACGGCGGGTAATTAAACCGCGGTGCTGCAGACTTTTGATATGCTGACCGGCAATACCCACGTTCACTACCCTGATCTCCACATTTGATTGCGAGCCCGCCACATCCACCGCCTGGTGAATGCCCTGTACTGTTTTATCTATATTTGAAACCACGCCGCGCGTTACACCGGCAGATTCGGCTTTGCCAATCCCTAAAACCTCAATCTTCCCGTTCCTGCTCCTGCGCCCAACAATGGCACATATCTTGGTAGTTCCGATATCCAATCCTACTACAATTGGCGAACTTTTTTCCTGAGTTGAGCTTTTGTCCATATTACAATTTAATTTGAGATGAGTCCCTTTTCGTTTTGAGCGAATCCTGTTTGGCAGCCTTAGCCGCTTTTACCGAATCAGCTTTTATATTTTCATTTTTTATACCAATTACCTGGTTGGTATATTTTACATTGATCACTTTATAAGTATCCCAGCCAACTTTTGGCAACACCTGCTTATAAAAAGCCTGCAGGTTATTTAACTTCACATTGAGCGAATCGGCATTACCGATCAGGATCCTTTGATTGCCCACCCTGGGGATCAGTTCGATCTCGCGGTCACTGTTCACATACATCTGCGCTATCTGAGCATCCCAAAGCGAATCCCTGCGGATATAATCGGCCGTTTTAAACAGATCTTTAGCCACGCGTGTATGTAACGAATCAACATGGTTGGTAAACAGTTCTTCAATAAAACCGTTGGCCACCAGTACCCTTGCGGTAAAGTTTGGCGACAACGGAATTTTTAAACCATGCTGATCTACATAAAAATCCATATCATAATGGTTCATGATCCGTAGTATCGGCTGGCGCTGGCTTACTTCAACCCTTAATACGCCGTCCATTTCGGTATAAACCTTGGCAAACTCTATAAAGGGGTTAGCTTTCAGTTTATCCTCCAACTCCTGGATGTTAATATTTTCGATAGGCCTGCCTACCAATGAGTGACTGGTAACTTCGATAATGTGGTCGACCTCCTGCTTGTCAATAAAATATTGACCACCCGGTATACTCACATTTACCGCTGTACACTTTACCCCTGCTTTTTTTGTTTCAATAAAACTCATGAGCACCACAAGGCCACCCAGGCTTATTACCCAGGCACAACCTATCAACAGGCGCTTCCAAATGTGTTTTTTATTCATTACTTAATACTTGTTTTAATGGCTGCACCAGCGTATCAATATCACCGGCACCCACCGTTAACAATAGTGCAGGCTTTTCGGCGGCTACCGCAGCTACCGCAGCCTCTTTACTCAAGATCCTTTTATTTTGCAGCTGCATGCGGTTAAGCAGCATCTGCGAATTAACTCCTTCAATAGGCAACTCACGCGCCGGGTAAATTTCCAGCAATATCAGCTCATCAACCATGTCAAGCACTTCGGCAAAGCCATCGGCAAAGTCGCGGGTGCGGGTAAATAAATGCGGTTGAAAAATAGCCGTTAACTTTTTAGCCGGGTACAACCTTTTAATTGATGAAATACATGCCCTCAATTCTTCAGGGTGATGTGCATAATCATCAATGTAGATATGCTCAGGCGTTTTGACGATGTATTCAAACCTGCGTTTAACCCCTTTAAATGAAGCCAATGCTTCCTTGATATCAGCCGGGGCTATATCTAGTTTCAGCACTGCTTCAATGGCGGCTACAGCATTCTCCACATTATGGGTACCTGCTATGCCCATTTTTATATCGGTAATATTTACCGCAGCGCTGTTATAATCAAAGTAAAAATCGCCGTCAATGATACGAACGTTAGACGCATGTGCATCGGCGGTTTCGTCTTCAAAGGCATAGGTGTAACCGCCATCTAATGGTAAACCATTTTTGTGTACCAGTGTACCACCCGGTTTTATCTGCGAAGCAAATAACCTGAACGACTCGGTCAGATGCGCGTGATCCCCATAGATATCCAGGTGATCGGCATCCATTGAGGTGATGATGGCAACATCCGGATACAGGGTAAGAAACGAACGATCATACTCATCGGCCTCAACCACCATTACGTTATTGCTGCCATACAGCACATTGGTTTGGTAATTTGACGAAATACCACCCAAAAATGCCGAGCAATCGTTGCCCGAAGCCTTAAGCAAATGCGCCACCATGGTTGATGTGGTGGTTTTGCCATGTGTACCAGCAACAGCTATAGTATATGAGCTCTTACTGATCAACCCTAAAACCTGCGAGCGTTTGAACAGTTCAAAACCGTGATTTTTGAAATAGTTAACGATGTGCGAATCCTTTGGTACTGCAGGCGTATAAATAATAAGCGTATCGCTGCAGGGTTTCTGAAAACTCATGGGGATATAATCCGCGTGATCTTCAAAAACAACCTGGATCCCCTCGTTGTGCAACTGGTTTGTTAAATCAGTCGACGTTTTATCATATCCGCAAACAATGCAACCCAAATGATGGAAATAGCGGGCCAGGCCGCTCATACCGATGCCGCCTATGCCTATGAGATAAACTCTTTTTATATCGTGCAGTTCCATTTTCAATTTGTTTAAAAAAGGCCCTCCTCCCTTTGGAAGAGGAGGACCATCATTTAATTGTTACTTATAATTTGGATAAGTTCCTTTGCTATAACTTCATCGGCATTTGGCATAGCCATTTTACCAATGTTATTGCTCAATTTCTTTTGCAGGTCGCGGTCTTCTAATAATTCGAGTGCCCTGTCGACCAGCTTTGCTTCGGCATCCCTGTCGGCTACAAAAGCAGCCGCGTTTTCATGTACCAGTGCCAAAGCGTTTTTAGTTTGATGATCTTCGGCCACATTTGGCGAAGGCACCAGGATCACCGGCTTTTTAATCATACACAGCTCTGCTATTGTACCAGCCCCTGCCCTTGATATAATGATATCGGCAGCAGCATAAGCCAGGTCCATCCGGGTTAAAAACTCCCTGATCTGCAGATCGGGATGATAATTTTCGCCCAACTTTTCGATGATACCTTTATAATAAAACTTGCCGGTTTGCCATATCACCTGTACATCGGCAGCCAGTAGTTTATCAATACCATTCATGATACTGTTGTTCAGCGTACGTGCCCCAAGACTGCCGCCGGTTATCAGTATCGTTTTTTTAAAGGCCGATAAATGATACAACTCCAAAGCCTGCATATGCTTACCGGCAATGTTCACCGCATCCTTGCGGATAGGGTTACCGGTTTTGATGATCTTATCGGCAGGGAAAAATTTCTCCATCCCATCAAAAGCCACACAAATCTTTTGGGCATGTTTGCCTAACCATTTATTGGTAATACCTGCATACGAGTTTTGCTCCTGTATGAGGTAAGGTATTCCTTTTAATGATGCAGCATAAAGCAGCGGCCCTGAAGCATATCCACCTACACCTACCGCGGCATCGGGCTTAAAATCTTTAATGATCTTGATAGCCTTGCGCACGCTGTTGGCCAGCTTAACAGGGAACATCAGGTTTTTAACAATAGATCCACGCTGGATCCCCTGGATATCCAACCCGATGATCTTATAACCCGCCGCCGGAACTTTATCCATTTCCATGCGCCCATTAGCGCCCACAAACAATATCTCGGTATTGGGATCAATATTTTTCAAAGCATTGGCAATAGAGATAGCCGGGAAGATATGTCCTCCTGTTCCGCCACCGCTTATGATGATACGCGGCGATGCCCCCCCCGCCCCCTGAAGGGGGTGCTTTTGAGTTGCGTCTTTCATTTTGCCTTTATCTTCCATTTGTTAATTACTCTTTTATTCAATCTCCGCCATTGTTCCCCTTTTAGGGGGTTAGGGGGCGAGCTTTACGCCGTCCTGATCTCTCCTACTATGATCTTATTGGGTCCTGTATTATCTTCTTTTATAGTTTTATCTTTCTTCGGTTCTTCAATATCCTTACTTACCGACAGGATAATACCGAAGGCGATACTGGTAAACAATATGGAAGTACCACCCATACTTACCAGCGGCAGTGGCACACCCGTTACAGGCCCCAAACCAACGGCAACAGCCATATTGGCAAAAGCCTGTATGGTTAAGCTGAAACTTAAGCCGCAGGCCAGCAGGGCCCCGAATGCTTTTGGCGCCTTCGTTATGATCTTAATACATCGATACAGCAGAAACACATAGATCCCCACCACAATTATGCCTCCTACCAGGCCATACTCTTCAACTATGATGGCATAAATTTCATCAGAGTATGATTCAGGCAGGTAGTTTCTTTCGGTACTGTTCCCGGGGCCCTTTCCAAATATGCCGCCTGTTGCAATGGCAATCTTGGCATGGTCACTCTGGAACGACTTATCAGCCTTTGCCAGTTCCGGGTGCATAAATACCTTCATACGCGATACATAAGTATGCCTCCGCGGACCAAGAAAAATTACACCCAGCAACAATATAAACCCGGCAGCACAGGTAATAGCGATTTGCCTGATACTGATACGACCGATGATCAACAGCAATATGCTAACCCCAAACAGCATCAAAGCTGTTGAAAGGTTGGCCAGTGCTATCAGGATAAACACCACACATACCGAACCCATGATAGGCAAAAAGGATTCTTTAACATCCTTAATATTTTCCTGCTTGCGCGATAATGTGCGGGCCAGGTAAGTGATCAAAGCCAGCTTAGCCAAATCCGAAGTCTGGAAGCTTAACCCTGTTCCGGGGATGGCTATCCAGCGGCTGGCGTTATTGATATGACTACCAAAAACCAGTGTATATACCAATAACGGAATGGTAACGATCATCATCACCTTCGAAATCCCGGCATAGTAGCGGTAATCAAGCTTGTGCGAAAAATACATCAGCGCGATACCGCCCACTATCATGAACACGTGTTTCATGAGGATGATCTCTACACCTTTACCCTGCTTAAATGCCAGCGTACCAACCGAGCTGTATACCGCTAACAAGGATATAACAGAAAGCAATATGACAATGAGCCATATCCAGCGATCTCCTTTTGTATTTTCTAATATCCTATGCTTTTTATTACGATTTCACCGATTTATGATGATTTCACCGATTGATTAACTCACGGTTCCCATCTTCAAATTTTCAAATTAACACATCTTCAAATCCTTACAATTCCTTCACTGCCTCTTTAAACTGTTGGCCGCGGTCTTCGTAGTTTTTAAACAGATCGAAGCTGGCGCAAGCCGGGGATAGCAATACGGTATCGCCTTTGGTTGCCAGATGATAAGCCACCGTTGCAGCTTCCTGCGCCGATGCTGTGTTAACTATAATATCAACCATATCATCAAAGGCCTCATGGATGCGTTTGTTATCCTTACCTAAACACACAATAGCTTTTACCTTTTGCTTAACCAGGTCATTAAGCATGCTGTAATCATTTCCTTTGTCAACACCACCCAAAATCAACACTACATCACTGGTCATGCTTTCCAAAGCGTACCAGGTCGAGTTAACGTTTGTAGCCTTTGAATCGTTAATGAAGCGGATGCCCGAGATATTGGCAACAAACTCCAGGCGGTGCTCAATGCTTTTAAAGTTGCCCATGCTCTCCCTCATCGTCTCGTTGCGCAGCTCCAACACTTTTGCTACAATACCCGATGCCATGGAGTTGTAAATGTTGTGTTTGCCTTGCAGGGCCAGTTCTTGAATTGACATTGTAAAATGTTCTTGTTTGGTGTTTATGACAATATTGTCGTTACTATCCAGGTATGCGCCCGGTTCAAATTTTTGCTGTATGGAAAACGGCAACAGCTGTGCCCCGAACGTTCGTTCCCTCATGCCTTTAATGGTTTCAGGATCATCGGCACAATAAATAAAATAGTCGGCCGCTGTTTGGTTCTGGGTTACACGGAATTTTGATGCCGCGTAGTTTTCCAGTTTATAGTCGTACCTGTCCAAATGGTCAGGCGTAATGTTTAATAATACGGCTATGTCAACTTTAAATTTGAACATATCGTCGAGCATAAAGCTGCTTAACTCCAGCACATACCAGTCGAACTTTTCGGTAGCCACCTGGTAAGCAAAGCTTTTACCGATGTTACCGGCCAACCCAACATTTAAGCCTGCATTGTGCAGGATGTGGTAGGTTAGGCTGGTGGTAGTGGTTTTACCATTTGATCCTGTGATCCCTATGATCTTTGCATCAGTATACCTTCCGGCAAACTCAATTTCAGATATCACGGGAATCCCCTTTTCATGCAGCTTTTTAATGATCGGGGCCTTATCAGGGATCCCTGGGCTTTTGATCACTTCGGCAGCGATCAGGATCAGTTCTTCTGTATGTTGTTTCTCTTCAAAAGGAATATTCCAGTCTTCGAGCTGTTTTTTATAGTTATCAGCAACAGCACCAAAATCAGATACAAAAACATCA
>Ga0163162_10006420_pt1 | contig 11387 bp, 5 predicted proteins | sample S55metaG_FD_115310 | JGI IMG/M metagenome (GOLD analysis project Ga0163162, IMG submission 115310) | Switchgrass rhizosphere microbial communities from Kellogg Biological Station, Michigan, USA - S5-5 metaG | ecosystem: Host-associated > Plants > Roots > Rhizosphere > Soil | place: USA: Michigan...
ACCGATGCCGCTGCCTGTTTTCTTGGTGCTAAAGAATGGAATAAAAATTTTGTCGAGCAGTTCTTCGGGCATGCCTGCGCCATTGTCAGCGATCTTTATGACTGTTTTGTTGTTTTGTGTATTGTATGCGGAAAGTAAAATGTGTGGCGTTTCACTTTCTTTTACTGCTTCAATTGCGTTTACTATAAGGTTAATAAGTACCTGCTCTATAAGATTGGTGTCTGCTTCAAGCATTATATCCGGATCTTTGAGGATGATGTCCATCTCTATATTCTTTTGCTCGAGCGTGGGTTCCATTAATGTATGCATATTCTCGAACAGATCTCTTGCATAAATTTTTGAAAGATTGGGTGTAGTAATTTTATTAAGGTTACGGTATGTTTCTGCAAATTTCAACAAGCCTTCACTTCTTGTTTTTATAGTATTAATGCCAAGTTCAAGGTCTTCAAAATTTGCCTGGTTTTGTGGCGAGACATTTTGTTTTGATTGATTGAGGATATTTTTTAGCGTACTTGATAAAGAAGAAATAGGCGCAATTGAATTCATGATCTCATGCGTCATTACACTCAGCAATCTTTGCCATGCTTTATTTTCTGTCTCGTCTAAAGCTTCGTTTACATTTTGAAATGCAACAAGCTTATATTTCTTGCCTTCTGTTTGAAACGCAGTTGCTGATAACAAAACTTTGAATGAAGATTTTTCCTGGTGTGCCGTGGCAATAACACTTTGTCCTAATGGAAGCGACATGATCTCATGGTACAATCCCCAATCTCTTTTTGATAAGGAATGAACTGTTTTGAGATAAGGGATCTGCAATAATTTTTTCAAGGATTCATTCATCCACACAACCTCGCCACTTTCCATTTCATAAGAAAGTATTCCTGTATCTACAAGTTCAAGAATTTTTTGAAGGTATTGGTATTGTGTTTCTTTTTCTTTACTAATGACTTTCATGGTGGTGTTTATATCGTTAAACCCCTGGCGCAATGGCTGCAATTCAAGTGGCGCGTGTTTTACATCGAAATAGCGGGAAAAGTCCCGGTAATGCACACTTTCAACAAACTGCTCTACTTCATCCTGGGCTTTTTTATGAAATTTAAAAAAATCAATTACCTGGTATAAAATAATTGGTGCTAAAATAACTTCTCCTAAAAACAACTGCTGTACCAATAAATAACTTGCGATGCTTATGGTAACAAACATCAGCACTACTCTTATAATAATGCGCCACTCGTATTGTTTGAACATAGTTTAGTTTCTGCTTACTTTATTTTTTGAACCCACGTTCCACGCATAGGTTCTTAAATATCATATTTACTTAATCTCCTGTATAATGCTGTTCTTGTAAGTCCTAATTCTTTTGCTGCTTTAGTAATATTGCCATTATGTTTTTCTATCACCCTTAGAATAGTATTCTTTTCAATACTGCTAAGGTTCAGATCATCCGTGTCATTTACTTCCACAGGCACAGATTCAATAGGAGAGAAGATAAGATCCTGCGGAGCCAGTATTTCACCATCACTCATAATGATCGCTCTTTCTATAGTGTATTGTAATTCACGCACATTTCCCGGGTAGTGATATTGGAGTAGTTTTTGTAAAGCACCATCATCAAATTTCAATGCAGGTTTCATGTACTTGCCTGCATACATTTTTAAAAAATGATTTGCTAATGCTACAATATCATTTCCTCTCTTGCGCAGCGGAGGCACTGTTATTTCTACTGTGTTTATTCTATAAACAAGATCTTTCCTGAACCTGGTTTCGTTTGCAAGTTCCGAAAGTGGGAGGTTAGTGGCGCATATCAGGCGAATGTCAACAGGAATAGGCTGATTGCTTCCGAGCCTTGTGATATACCTGTTCTGCAACACAGTCAATAATTTTGCCTGTTGTGTAAGACTAATGTTTCCAATTTCATCTAAAAATAATGTTCCTTCATTAGCGCTTTCAATGCGACCAATTCTATCTTCTTTTGCATCTGTAAAAGCGCCTTTCTTATGACCAAATAATTCGCTTTCAAATAAAGTTTCTGTAAGTGCGCCAACATCTACCTTTATAAAAGGACTATTTGCGCGCAAAGATTTCTGATGAATTGCTTTTGCTATAAGATCTTTACCTGTACCATTTTCACCAAGTATCAAAACATTTGCATCTGTTGGAGCAATCTTATCCAGCTTGTAAAAAATATCTTCCATCACTTCACTTTCACCTAAAAGTTCTTTGCCAATAATGCTGTCGCCTTTCAAAGAAAAATCTGCTTTGTTCTTTCCGGCGCTTTTTCTTTTCAGCGCATCTTCGATTGTAGTTAAAAGCTTTTCATTGTGCCATGGCTTTACTACGAAATCAGAAGCTCCTTCTTTTAACGAACGCACGGCCAGGTCAATATCGCCGTATGCAGTTATCATAATTACAGCAACATCAGGCTTCAATTCCTTTACACGTTTTAACCAATAAATGCCTTCGTTTCCTGTATTGATAGATGCTTTAAAATTCATATCGAGCAATACAAGATCGGGAGTTTGTTTTGCAAGCAAAGCAGGAATATTCTCAGGATTTTTTTCTGTTACTATTTCTCTTACTTCTGTCTTTAATAAAAGCCTTACCGCTGTAAGAACGTCCGGGTCATCATCAATGGCAAGTATGCTGTTTTTCTTTAGACTCATATATGTGCTCTAATTTATACTTTTTATTCTTTTGTTTCGGGCATTTATAATTCTGTTCATCTTTCGTTGCGTCGCACTCTTGTACGTTCAGAACTTTGTTCAACTATAACATGGTGAATTATTTTGTGCATTATTTTCAACCGTGCTATGCTGTACAAACTTATTTACTATTAATATACCACAGAGAAAAAATTATGATAATGAAGAGCTTATGCAAAATGGCAATTTATATTTTGTAGCATTTGCGAACATGATTGTATCGAAAACGTACAGTGTTTTCGTGCTGCAACTTTTAATGCAGTACAAGAGTGCGACGCAACGGAAGTTCAATTCATATACAAAAACCGGGATAATAAAAGAAAAAATTTGGTTGTGAATGCTTAATCAAAAAAAATCAGGAACTTTAGTCTCGTTTTATTGAATCTAAAACTTTAATAAGCATGAACACACCCGATTACTTGCCCCAGACAAATCCACTGGAATCCTTAGATGAGTGGGAAGACGATTTACTTAACCGTTATCCAGATCCTGATGCGATTGTCCAGAACAGAACAAAAGAAGAATACCGTGATTATGAAAATACAACCAGGGATACTGTAAAGGAATTCTACAAACTTAATCATACGTATCAGACCTATGATTTTGTAATGCAAAAACGTGCAGACTATTTGAAGTTTGATAAAAAGCAAATGCCTGTTTGGGATGCCTTTCAGTTCCTCAATCAATTGGTTGATGATTCTGACCCCGATACAGACCTCGATCAATTTCAGCATCTGCTGCAAACTTCAGAAGCTATACGCAGAGATGGTCACCCCGATTGGATGGTAGCTGTTGGATTGTTACACGATCTTGGTAAAGTGTTGTGTTTGTTTGGAGAGCCGCAATGGGCCGTTGTTGGCGATACATTTCCCGTAGGTTGTGCGTATTCAGATAAAGTTGTGTATCCTGAATTTTTTAGTTTGAACCCTGATTACAACAACGAAGTTTACAGCACAAGATATGGAGTGTATGAACCAAATTGTGGTTTAAGAAATGTAACCATGAGTTGGGGCCACGATGAATATATTTATCATATAGCAAAAGAACGTATTCCTGAAGAAGGTTTATATATGTTGCGTTACCACTCATTCTATGCATGGCACCGCGAAGGTGCTTATGACCATCTGCTCGATGATCATGATCGTAAAATGCTCAAGTGGGTAAAGCTTTTCAATCCGTATGATCTTTATTCAAAGAATCCAACGCCGCCAAACTGGGCAGAATTAAAACCTTATTATGAAGATCTTGTAGCAAAATATTTACCTAAAGAAATTAAGTTTTAGTTTTTGGGGCAAGCTGTTGTGCATGTTGCATCATCTCTTGGGTCACTCACTTGTACGTTCCGAAAATTTATAAGCAAAGTCAAAGTTCAAAATGTATTGTATTTTGAACTCTGACTTTTTTTTGTTGAAAGAATTGCTTCAGTACAAGTGTGCGACGCAAGGAACGCTAAATAGTATTGTTGTTGCTGGCTTCAAAAAATAAATATATAAACACACTATGTAATAATTTTATCAGCAACACTCATGATCTAAAATTCGAATTGTTTTGTCATAAAACTCTTTTGCTCTTTCTGCACTGCTGCCTATGCATACCAAACCAAGTTTACCAAATTCTGAAAGCGCCCCAACGAGATGAAACATTACACCTTCCTGTGAAGCGCCATCGTACATGAGTGAATGATACATGGCAATATCAATGAGGTCGTGTGGTGTTAATCCTTTATAATTTTCACTTGATACATTATCTGAAGCAAAATAAAATCTTTTATTACCTGCTGCTGTAATGAATTCGCCGGTGTCTGCATTGTACTTGCCATCCGTTAAAAATTGTAGCATAAGAAAAGGATGTGTTGTGCCGCCCTTGCGCAGATTGATCTCAATTGCGTAATGCTTCCATGAATCATCATCTTGCCTTACAGAAATAAAATCTACAGCAAACCTTCCTAATGCACCTTTCTGTGCCAGCGCTTCTGCAATTTTCTTTCCTTCAACTGCAAGTGATATACTGTAAGCATTATCTGCAGGAAAAATTGCGCCGATAAATATCTGCCCGTCGTCTCCACCAAGTAACTGATCGTGCGTACTTGCAACGTCTATTTTTTTATTGGGGTTAATAACACATTGTACAGAAGGAGATGTTTTTATTTCACCTTCTAAAAATACTTCTACAATGCCGCCCATTTCATTAAACTTTTCAAGGAATATTTGTTTGCTTAAATCTTTGGCAACTGGTGTTAATTGTTCAGACAAATTTTCAGTAATATTTTTTTCAAGCATTTCATCAACAATTATATCCTGGTAGCGATATATTGCGTTTCCATCTCCGCTAAAACCATCATTCATTTTTACTACTGCTTTTTTCAAAGCAGGGTCATTTCTTTTAAGTGAGGCGAGCGCATTAATAATATCTTCTTTTGTGTGCAGGTCTTCAAAACCATCGGGTAGATTTACACCGCATGACCTGAATGTTTTTCTGCCACCTGATTTGGAACCTTCATAGAATTTATCAGGGTCAGTTCCGAATAAAGGAATGCCTAAGTGTACCGCCAGTGTTTTTTCAAGCGGAGTTATATTATAACAGGTAAGATGCGCGGAGCTGGTATCTGAGATCAGTTGCCTGATGTGCTCAACAAGTCTCGGTCTCTCTAAGATTTTTTGTGTAAGTGGTTTTACAGACGCATCAAAACAATTAAGCAGTTTGAGCCTTTTTCTCGCATGATGACCTGTAATACCCGGCAGAAGGTGTAAATAGTAATCAATAATAATATCAGCTACCGGCATACTGGTTATATAAATAATTCTTGTGAGTGGCATGCGCAGTAACATAAGTAAACAAAGCATTCTTTCTTCGTAATGCAAAGCTCCTTTTACCTTAGAAAGTATTTCTGTATCGAGTGTAAGCGATGGAAGAATAACAACAGTGCGTGGAGCAAGTTTATCTGGAAAAACTTTTTCGAATTGTACTATAAAGGTTTTTTGAATATCGTTGAACATAATTCTTTCTTCTTCAGAACCTGCTTCGGGAAAATTATTAATTAAGTTGAAAATTTTTGGAGTATTTGTAGTGCCTATATCCATAAACTTTATTTTTTGTAAAAGGTAGGAAAATCAAATCAATCATTGCCAATAAAATAAATTGTCACTGTCAATTTTACAGTATGCTTTGGCTGTGAGAGATTTGTATGATTATTGTAAAAAAAATTAAAATAGTAGTCAGGTGATTGTTATATTTTTCAATTATCTGTACTAATTTTATAGAGCATGCCTATATGCATTTTTTGGCCAGTCCCCTATATACGCTAACGAAATGAAGGAATAATGACTAAGGAAATAGGAAAACCCTTGTATAGGAAAGGGAGAGACGAACAAATATTTACGGAATTACGAAGAAAGGCAAACAACCTTGTTGCTAAGTTTGAGCCTGAAAGACGAACAGGTATTCTGTTAAAGGCCTTTTTATTCCCCCTACTTTATTTTGCCTGTTGGATACTTGCTATTACAAGCGGAGGAAATACCCTTATTATATATGCGTGTTATTTTGGAATGGGTGTTATGGTTGTATTGAATTATCTTAATATTATTCATGATGCTGTGCACCATACTATTTTTAAAAACCGGGCTTTAAATGATTTGTATGTTTATCTGTTCGACCTGCTCGGTGCCAATAGTTTTATATGGAAGATGCGGCACATAAGATTTCATCATAATTATCCAAATGTAGATGGGTGGGATACGGATATTGACCAAAGTGCACTCGTAAGAATTGCACCACAAACCCCAATATCAAGATTTCACAAATATCAGCATCTGTATTTACCTTTTATGTATCCATTATTTCTGTTTAACTGGCTGGTAATTCGTGACTTTAAAGACTTTTTTGATAAGCGAAGAACAGTTCATAAACTTGTTACTATACCAAAAATAGAGTATATCAAATTGTTTTTCTTTAAGTTTATTTTCTTTGCTTACTCTTTTATTCTCCCAAAGTTTTTACTTGGTATATCATGGAGCATAATCATTACAGCATTTGGTATCATGATTTTTACGGCAAGCATTTTGGCGTTGATTGTTTTGCTTCCCCCACATGCAAATACTGAATCTGTATTTCCCGTAACTGATGAGGAAAACAAATTGCCTCATAGCTGGTTTATGCATATGCTAAAAACAACCAACGACATCGATGGAACAAATTGGGTTACCAGGTTTGTAATGGGCAATTATAATTATCATATCGTACATCATTTATTCCCAAACATACATCATGCTTTTTATCCCGAGATAACCCAAGAATTGAGGCTCTTGTGTAAAGACCATAATTTACCATATAGGAGTTATGGCCTTGGTAACGCTTTAAAAAATCATTATTTGCTACTCAAGCAAAACCGTTTTGATATGAATATATGGGAAGAGGATATGTGATTTTCTTTCGGAACTAAATTCACCTTTTAGACGGATAAATGCGCATTTAAAAAAGATATTGTGCAGTACCTTTAATTGTCACTTATAAGAGCATCAGGTGGATAATCCTTTCATTCTTTTATTAATTGGCTTCATTGTAGGTACCGTAGGAACGCTTATAGGTGCAGGCGGTGGTTTTATTTTAGTTCCATTATTATTGTTTACGAATAAGGAATTAAGCCCTGAAATAGTAACAGCTATATCAATGGCAATTGTTGCTGCTAATGCGGTATCCGGTTCAGTGGCTTATGCATTCAAAAAGCGCATAGATTACAAAGCAGGAATATTGTTTGCTGCCTTTGCTATACCAGGTTCAATACTTGGTGTTATTAGCACAAAATATATTCCCAGGTTTGAATTCAAAATATTTTTTGGTGTATTACTTGTTGCCATCGCTGTTTTATTATTCCTGAAAAAACAACAACTGCAAAATAAAAATGATAATGATTTCAAAGAGCTGCCTCACTGGAAACATCGCACAATTACAGACAGTAGCGGTCACACTTATGCTTATGCTTACAGCCGGGTTAGAGGCATTATCATAAGTATTATTGTTGGATATTTATCTCCTTTGCTTGGTATTGGTGGGGGTATAATTCATGTGCCTGCACTAGCGCAATTGCTTTTTTTCCCGGTGCATGTCGCAACCGCAACTTCGCATTTTATATTAGCAGTAATGAGTATTACAAGTGTAATTGTTCATGCAATAAATGGAAATTATAATGATCCACTTGTTTTAAAAATGATTCTTTATCTCTCCGCCGGCGCTATTTTCGGCTCGCAACTCGGCGCATATCTCTCGAATAAAATTCATGGCAATATTATTATTCGTGTGTTGGCAGTTTGTTTAGGTACGGTCGGCTTGCGTATTTTAATAGGTGCATTTGTTTAAACCTGACATTTGTATTTATTGAAGTATCTATTATTTTATTTTAGTTTCAGTGAATGCCGTAGATATTAATGTAAGCCGGCTACGGCATTTCATGGCATCAGTTGTTGCGTCGCACTCTTGTACTATTTGTTCATTAATGATCTGAACAATGAAGTGAGACCTTCTTCCACTGGAAGAAGGTAGACAACAGGTGATGCCCAAAGTGAATAGGCCGATAAAATATTTACTCTCAATTATATTAGCTAGCCAGTTACATACTAATAAGTGTATTTTTTGAATTTATTTTTTTGGAGGAAAATAAAATAAAAATTTAATTCCTATTAATTTGGTAGGAATTTAAAATAATCCCTACATTCGCATTCGTAATATGGTTATGGAAAATTTTTATATACTATGTAAAAAACTGAAGAAGCAATCTCTTAAAAGCTTTTTCACTTGTTGCACAAACTTTTGTTGCTGTTGATCCTGCGGCAACACTAACTGTACCTATAGGCATGATCATATGCAATATTCATTCACTTAAAAATATTTTATTATGATATGTAGAACATAAAAAATCCCGGTAAAATATTACCGGGAAGCGATGAGATCAGTCCAGTAACGGCAATCACTTACCTGATATCATCATCATCACATTAACAACTAAATATTATTAACATGAATCGCATTCAAAAGTACGATAAAAATGCTATTGGCTCTTTATTGTTATCTAAAAAGCGGGCAAAATCAACTCAGCCTTTCTTCTTTCCGATTATCCGTATACACGCATTGATCCTTCTTTTCTCTATCATTTTATCATTTGTTTCAAATGCACAAAACGAAGAATTTAATTTACTTGGAAAAGTAATTGATGAAAAAACGCAATTTCCATTAGGCGGCGCTACTGTGCAACTAAAAGGAGCCTATCATGAAGTTATCGCAGATAATGACGGCAACTTTATAATTAAAGCGAACACGAAATTTCCACTGGTGATTGTTGTAACCTATGTAGGTTATGATTCAAAAGAATTAACAGTTACCAACGCGCAAAAACTAACCATCGGTCTAACTGAAAATAAAACCAGGCTAAATGAAGTGGTAGTCGTTGGTTATGGCACACAACGTAAAAGCGACGTAACAGGCTCTATTGCGAGTGTAAATAAAAGTTTACTTGCGCAACCTTCTGCTTCTTTTGATAATTTGTTGCAAGGCGCTGTGCCCGGTGTTGCAGTAACGCAAAGTTCAGGTCAGCCTGGAAGTACTGCAACCATACGTGTTCGGGGTGGTAACTCCATATCTTTTGGCAATGATCCCTTATATGTTATAGATGGTTTTATTGTTTACAACAATAACAGCTATGTAAATACAGGTGCTTCAAATGGTGTAGGTGTAAATGCACTATCAACTATTAACCCAAGTGATATTGAATCGATCGAAATTTTGAAAGATGCATCAGCAACAGCTATCTATGGTTCACGTGGAGCAAATGGTGTTGTGATTATAACAACTCGCCGGGGTAAAAAAAGTGGTACTGAAATAAATTATGATATTTATGTAGGTAAACAATCAGTTAGTAAAAAACTTGACCTGCTAAATGGCGCGCAGTGGGAAGCATTGGTAAATGATATTAACGAAAGCGATGGTAAGCCGCATACATTTTCCGATTCAGCGATTGCTGCAATTGGTGCCGGTTCAGACTGGCAAAGTGCTGCACTAAAAGATGCCACCGCGCAAAATCATGAATTATCATTTTCGGGCGGTGATGAGAAATCAAGATTTCTTATCTCAGGAAATTATTATAACCAGGATGGCATTGTTGTAAACACAGGTTTCAAAAGATATTCCGGCAGGGTAAATTATGAGCGCAATATTTCAGAAAAACTAAAATTGGCTGTAAATATTTTTGGTAGCCATGCAGAGGAAAATAAATTGTATGGTAACGCGTACAACAGTATCAATTTCCAAAGCACTGCTTATTCAAACCTGTTGCAGGTATCACCTTATTCAAAGATATACAATGAAGATGGAAGCTATAATACATCAAGTCCATATACTCCAACGCCAACCAACCCGCTACAGGATATTGCTAAAACAACCAATCAAACTTTACTGTCAAGAGTTTTAAGCAATGTATCTGCTGAGTATAGAATTATACCTGATTTTACTTTGAAAGTAACAGCTGGCGCGGATCTGCTGAATACCAAACAGAATTATTGTTCGCCTTCATACACTGCTTCACCGGGGGGGAGTTCAACAGGATATTCAGTACAAGGATATGCATCTGTAGGTACAGCAACAGCTAATACATGGATCAATGAGAACACATTAACTTTTGATCACGCGTTTGGCAACACAAATTTTTTGAATGTACTGGTTGGATATACCATGCAGCATCAGAAAGATGAAACTGCTGTTGCATCAGCACAAAAATTTCCAAATGATCTTACTAAATATAACAACCTGAATTATGCAAGCACACCTGTACTCTCTACATCCGATGCACATGAGTCATCATTGAATTCGTATTTGGGAAGAGTAAGTTATTCTTACCTGCACAAGTATAATGTTACTGCTACATTAAGAGCAGATGGTTCTTCGAAACTCGGTGCTAATAACAGGTGGGGATATTTTCCTTCAATAGGTGTTTCCTGGAATGTAAGCCAGGAAAATTTCTTAAAATCATTAGCACCACTGGTAAGTAATATAAAACTGCGCTTGTCTGCAGGGCAAACAGGTAATTCAGAAGTGCCACCGTATAGCTCATTGGCAGCTTTATCACCAACAAATTATTATTTCAATGGCGCATTGGTTACAGGCATTGCGCCACTTCAGATTGCAAACCCAGATCTCAAATGGGAAACAACCACACAATACAATGCTGGTCTTGATTTGGGTGTATTTAATAATCGTATCAATTTCACTTTTGATGCATATTATAAAAAGACATCGGACCTGTTGTTGAATGTTCCATTCCCACTTTACACAGGTTATGCAAGTTCACTACAGAATGTAGGCAGTGTTGAGAATAAAGGAATAGAATTTAGCATCAATTCTGATAACATCAAAAACAGCAAACTTACATGGCGCTCTACCCTGGTGTTTGCAGCTAATCACAATAAAATATTAAGCCTTGGCGAAGGAACAGATTTTTATTTTCCGCTTGCTCCAACAGGTTATGTATCACCTGTGATTGTGAAAGTTGGATTACCCGTTGGCACATTCTGGGGTTATGAAACAGATGGTTTATTAACTGCAGATGATATTGCAAAAGGCGCACCAGTATTAACTGGCGTTCCACAATTGCAAGGCGACAGAAAATATGTTGACACAGATGGTGATGGTGTTGTTACCACA
>Ga0163162_10006421_pt1 | contig 11387 bp, 9 predicted proteins | sample S55metaG_FD_115310 | JGI IMG/M metagenome (GOLD analysis project Ga0163162, IMG submission 115310) | Switchgrass rhizosphere microbial communities from Kellogg Biological Station, Michigan, USA - S5-5 metaG | ecosystem: Host-associated > Plants > Roots > Rhizosphere > Soil | place: USA: Michigan...
GTTCTTTCAGCCAAGCGACGCCAGGGTATTTCTGCAATATCAGATCTTCGAGTAGACTCTCCCACTTTGTAGCCGCAAGAAACACCATCACATGCACGGTTTGATACTAGAAATCCAATGTTCTTGGGATTTTTATTGTTCGGGACCCAAACAATACTGAATGATTGACACAACAGAAATCGAAAAGAGAATTACTACTGAGCAGCAATTACCGGCTCCGTTACTGCCGTTGAAGCAACTGGCGTGGAACTATTGGTGGAGTTGGTCCGCTGACGGAGCCAGTGTTTTTCGAGATCTTGATGCTGAAATTTGGGAAGAATGTGAGCACAACCCGCGCCAACTTCTCGCCAGGACATCACCATACCGATTAGCCCAGGCTGCAACTGATCCAGTTTATCTCGAGCGGATTCGTCGTCTTGATCAACTTTTCCAGGACTACATGTCCCAAAGTTCTTCCTGGCCGCGAGTTGGCTCGGCCGTCATCACACCGGCAAATCCGGTCGCGTATTTTTGTGCCGAGTTTGGTGTGCACAACTCGTTGCCGCTTTATTCCGGTGGCCTTGGAATCCTCGCAGGAGATCACCTTAAGTCGGCAAGCGACTTGCAATTGCCGTTGATCGCGATTGGATTGTTGTATCGGTACGGCTACTTCGTTCAGCGTTTGCGAACCGACGGTTGGCAGGAGGAACACTACGGCGAGACATTTCCGAGTGAATTGCCAATTCAACTGGTGCGTGATCACGATGGCAGTCCATTGCAGGTTGAGGTATTGATTCGCGAGCGAAATGTACTGGCGCAGGTTTGGCGGGCGGAAGTTGGACGCGTTTCGTTATATCTCCTCGATACCAACATTCCGGAAAATGTGGAAACTGATCGCTGGGTTACAGGTCACCTTTATGGAGGTGATCGTGAAACCCGAATTGTCCAGGAAATGTTACTGGGTATCGGCGGAGTCAGGTTGTTAAGAAAGCTTGGTATCAAGCCCCACGTTTTTCATCTCAACGAAGGTCACTCTGCTTTCCTCACGCTCGAATTAGCCCGTGAGGTGATCCAAACAGAAGGACGGTCGATGGCCGAAGCGACTGAAAGAGTCAGGGCGCAGTGCGTTTTCACAACACATACTCCCGTCGCAGCCGGGAATGATGAATTTGACGCCGCACTCGTCTCACGCTGTTTTGGATCGACTTATTTGCGCGAGCTTGGTTTGAACCAGGAAGAGTTCCTCGGTCTTGGTCGAGTGAACGCGAAGAACTCGGCCGAAAGATTTGGTCTGACTCCGCTGGCTATTCGCATGTGTCGTTCAACTAATGGTGTTAGTAAGAAACACGGCGAGGTTTCGCGCGATCTGTGGAAACAGCTTTGGCCCAACGCAACGATAGACGAGATACCAATTACTCATATTACGAATGGAGTGCATGCACCGACCTGGGTCTCACCGTTGCTGCGGTACCTCTATGAAAAGTACATCGGATCTGATTGGACAATTCAACTTCAGGATCGCGAACGGTGGAAAGAAGCAGTTGCTACGATTCCCGACGAGGAGATGTGGATTGCACATTCTCTGCTCAAGGAACGTCTTGTTGCATTTCTGCGGTACCGATCTTTTCAGTCCCGCAAGGCTGCTGGTGAGAAAGCTGACTACATTGAAGCAGCAAACAGTCTATTTGATCCTAAAGCATTGACGATTGGTTTCGCGCGTCGAGTTGCAGGTTACAAGCGATGGAATCTGTTATTGACGGATCCAGATCGCATTTTGCGTTTGATTAATGACGAGGCGAGACCGGTGCAGTTTGTTTTCGCTGGCAAAGCACATCCCCAGGATGAGGGTTCTAAGCGGATCCTACAGCAGTTGGCTCAGTGGAAGTATGACGTACGGGTGCGACAGCGCGCGGTCTTTCTCGAGGATTACGATCAGGAAATTGCCAGGCAGCTCGTACAGTCGGTTGACGTTTGGCTCAACGTGCCGCGTCGACCTTTAGAGGCTTCAGGAACCAGTGGTGAAAAGGTTGCTATGAACGGCGGGCTTAATCTTTCAATACTCGATGGCTGGTGGCTGGAAGGATATGACGGTACTAATGGGTTTGCCGTCGGAAACGGTGTCGACACCGAAGACGTTCCAAAGATAGACGCGAGCGATGCGCAATCTCTGTATCGAGTTTTGGAGGAGGATGTCGTGCCTCTCTACTATGACCGCGACGACAACAAGGTCCCACGTAAATGGATCGCAATGATGAGGCGAGCAATCCAGACCTTGGCGCCTGACTATAACAGCGACCGAATGGTCGAAGACTACGCACGCGAGATCTACTCAGCTTCCAAATAATGAACGACCATCTGAGCCAGCCTCCTGGGTTTTCGTGGCGACTCTTTTGGTATCTATTTATCGCAGCGTTGATTGGAATTGCCGGGATTATTCCTGCAGCTCTTCAGATTTTTGCTTCGTCATTTGATCGAGTTCAATTACCCGCTATACCTCTTCCAGTAATAATCACTCTGGGTGTAATTCAGAACCTGGTTTTACTCGGTTTGTTCGTTGGCCTGGGTTTGAAGTTGTCCGGTAAGGTTGGCCTTGACCCTATTCTCACTCAGTCGTGGCTCAACGGCGAACTGGTTTTGGACCGTGTACTCAAGGCTCTTGGATTTGGAATAGTGGCCGGACTTATTGTCGGAGTGGTTCTCGTTCCTCTCTTTCTCATTTTAGTCCCCCATCTTCCTAAGCTTCCGTTTGTAGCCGTAGCAAAACTTCCAATTTGGAAAAGATTTTTGATGTGCTTCTATGGAGGACTATATGAAGAGATATTCTCGAGGTTGTTTCTGCTTTCATTGTTTGCATGGCTTTTTAATAAGAGTTGGCGAAAGGATCGGGGACAACTGACAAATGGAGCGTTCTGGTCTGCTAATCTGATCGTCGCAATCGTTTTCGGTTTGGGTCATTTGCCCTCGGCGTCTCTATTGATGCCAATAACCCCTTTGGTCGTGGCAGCAGCGCTAGTGCTGAATGGTATTGCGGCGATTGTGTTTGGTTGGCTTTACCGGCGGCGAGGGTTGGAATCTGCAATGATTGGCCACTTTACTACAGACTTTGTACTCTATGTGATCGGTCCCCTATTCCTTCCATCTTGATCGGATCAAATCCAAACGGGGCCTATTCAGGTGTTTTCTACCGGAAACCTTGTCTGCAGTAGACAATAATGCGACGCTGGTTCTCTGTGTTAGACTACTTTCCCCCGGAGGTCTCAGACGCGGATGTTGCTAACCATCGCTTGCATGATCCGAGATCAAGCAATCTGATAGCCCCGAATGAAATACTGCACCGCCTGCAAAGAAAAATACGAAGACAGCGTGAGCTTCTGCCCCGTCGACGGCGAAGTGTTGGAGGATGATCCTGCGTTCGTAGTCGGTACCGTGCTTGACGGTCAGTATCAGATGGAAGCGCTTCTGGGAAAGGGTGGCATGGGCGCCGTCTATCGTGCTCGCCATATCCTGCTCGGAGACCGCGTTGCTATTAAGGTATTGCCGCCCGAAGTTCGCACGAATGCAGAGTGGCTTCGCCGCTTTCGCCGCGAAGGACAGGCCGCGCGTCGCTTTCGCCACCCCAACTCAGTAACAGTTTACGATCTTAGAACAGCTGCAGACGGCACCATCTATATGGTGATGGAGTATGTCGAGGGACATACACTCGACGCTGAGCTAAAGAAGCGTGGGCGGTTCACTGCGGCAGATGCGTTAGACACCCTGACTCCGATCATGAGCGTTCTCGACACGGCTCACTCGATGGGGGTGGTCCACCGTGATTTGAAGCCGGAAAACATCATGATTGGAAGTCCATCGGGAAATGGCGGGCCTACAGTCAAACTGTTGGATCTCGGAATTGCAAAGATGCGCGAAATTGCCGGCGTCGATAGCAGCGGGAACACCGCTTTAACGATGGCCGGACAAGTGTTGGGTACTCCGTATTACATGTCGCCCGAGCAGTGGGGAGAAATTCCTCGCGATCAAAATATTGAGATCGACGGCAGAGCGGACATTTACAGTCTCGGACTAGTCTTCTACGAATTGATAGCGGGCCGTCGTTGCTATTCAGGCACGACGCTACATGAGTTGAGACGGGAACACGTCGCTACGGTGGCGAAACCGCTGCATGAAGTTGTCCCAAATGTTCCAAGAGGTTTTAGCGACGCGATACAGCGAGCCACTGCGAAGGATCGATCTGATCGGCAACCAACAGCTTCCGTACTCGCCGCAGAGTTGAAGGCTGGCCTGACAACGGCGTCATCTGGCATTCAACCTCTACCCAATCTTGCCGAGACCATTTCGACTTCAGACCAAATCCAAACAAATTCTGATGTAAACGCACCGACAGTAATTGGATTGGACGCTTCAAACACATCTGTTCCTGGCGGCGCGCCGGCCACCTCAGCTCCCTCACCAATAGCCCCGTCACGGACACCTGTCAACACACCTGCGGATGACAGTATGTCTTCGCCTACCATGGTCGAACATGTGCACGCGGAGTCGAGTGTAACTATTCCGCAAGCACCAAGACCGTTGGTTACGGATGTACCAGCACCCTCAGCGCCAATGCGTAAAGCTGGGAGTAAAGCTGGGCTCGTCGTCGGACTGGTGGTGTTGGCGATCTTCGGAGTAGCTGTTGTTGTCGGTGGCTTCTTGATCTATACGAAGCTGAAACCTTCGCCTTCATCGACGATTACGAACAATGCGACGAAGCCACCTGCGAATACGGCGGTGGAGGCAGGTCGATACTGGTTAATGTTAGAACCCGCATCTTCGAAAGAAGCGCCGACTAGAGTTGCCGGTCTGGTGCCGATTGCTTCTGGTCAGGCTTTTCAGGTGCGGTTTGTCTTTCCCGAGAATGGATACGTCTATATAGTCGGACCCGGAGGCGATAACAACGAACCCACTGCGTTCCTGACAAACAAGCCTGCCCCAGAGACAGGCCTCACAAGTAACGAGGCACGGGGTGGCAGCGAATTCAGTTTTCCCAGTGGTGACGGATTGCTGAGGCTCGACGCGAAACCTGGCACCGACAAATTTACGGTTATTTTTTCCAGGACAAAGCTCGAGTCCCCGCAGTTTCTAAGCACAAAGGCTGTTGGAAAACCGTTGCCACCGGATCAACTTAAGGAACTTGATGATTTCGTCAGCAAAAACATGCAGAAGGCTCCGTCAACAGAGTTGGATGATTCAAACAACCAATTGCCCTATGTTCGTGTCAAAGTCGACGCTGACCGTACGGGCAATCCGATCGTTTTCGAGATTCGTATTCAGCATAATTAACGCCTTGTCGCAGGGCGTTGTTGAAATCGCGTCGTTTTATGAAACTGACTTAAGGAGAAGTTGGCTATGAGACTGATAGTCGTTTTGCTTGGGTTACTTTGTTGCACGGCGCTCCTGATTAGTGCAGTTCCTTTGTCGCCTCAAGACCAGGAAGATGTTCGAGGTGCCTTTCTGACATCTCGTCCGAAAGAAAAATCGTCAACCTCCTCTGCGACTTCTAAGCCCAGTAGAAGGCGACCGCGGCCGGTTTCAGCCGACAACAAGAACACGGGCTCTGACAACAAGAACATAAACGTTGATAACAAGGGCACGAACACCAATCTGGATAACTACAAGACCAAGTCCGAAAATCAGGGAACGAAGCCAGCGCCTGTAAATGCTCAGCGCCTTGGCCTGGGACTCACCCTTTTTATGCGCGATTCAAACGGCCTGGCTGTGCGTACTGAGCCGAGCCGTGTTTTTCAAAAAGGCGATCGGGTGCGTGTTCTCCTCGAAACCAATACCGACGGCTATATCTACATCTTCAACACAACAAACGATGGCCCACCAGTCATGATTTATCCTAATGCGGATCTCGACGAAGCGGGAAATTACCTTCAGGCACACGTGCCATTTGAGATTCCATCGAGTTTGTCTGCTGAGGAACGTCTGAGATGGTTAGCGTTTGACGAGAACGCCGGGAACGAAAGATTGTTCTTCGTCTTCACAAAAGAACCTTTGTCGGGATTGCCTATTGAGGACGATCTGATTGCCTTGTGTCGCGACTCAAAGTCATCTTGCCCGGTCAAGCCTGGCGCGGACGTTTGGGCCCAGGTTGAGAAACAATCGAAGCAGCCGCTACTGTCAAGCGCTTCAGCACAAAATGGACAAGCTCAGACCCAGACAGAACAACAGGCATCGACACGTGGATTGGGCTTAGCGAAAAGTGATCCGGAGCCGTCCATGATCATGATGGCATCTTCAAAGACTTCGACGCTGGTAACGACACTCGATTTAATTCACAAGTAGTTTCCGTGGCTGGCTATCAGGCTTGCCATGGTTGCTACCCTCCAGGTTGTAGCTCGCCCGTTTTTGAGAAGGGGGAGAAAATGAGTTCTCACGTCTTCAAAATGATTTCACTAATACTTTGTCTGGCATTGTTAATTGTTCCTACGTTGGCGGTACGCGCTAACGTTTTGGAACCGCAAACCGATCAAGCTCATCAAGCACTCACTCAAGGTCGTCAATTGTTGAAGCGTGGCCATGCCGATCTGGCGCTGGTTCAACTTCAAAAAGCGCTACAGTTGTTTACGACAGCGAATGACGCAAGCGGAATCGCAGCAACTCACAATGAACTCGGAGACCTTTATCTTAGGCAGGGTCAGTACCCAGTCGCACTGGATCACTATCAGAAAGCTTATGACGGATTTGTGAATGTGAAAAAACCTGACGTCTCAAATGCTTCGTCGGGGGTTGCGCGGGTCGCAGGTTCTGAGGCCGCGGCAGGTGTAAACGCGGCTGCAAGCATCGCTGATGACAAATTCAACGCCAATCTCATGCTGGCTAAAATCGGGGATATGAATTTCAGGTTGGGAAAGATCTCCGATGCCCTCGGCGCGTACAGCCGAATGGATGTTAAGCAACCGGAAAGTGCCGCATCCAAAGTGACACGCAGATTTGGCGGGCTGGGTGGTGTGATTGGAAGCATGGAGACAGGCAGAGTCTCCGTCGCTGCGCCAACTAGTGCTATCACTGCTGCGCTAGAGGCGAAGAAGGAGTTGGACGAATATCGAGTCTCGATTGTGTTTTCCAGCTACGAGTTGGGAATGGGACGGATCGCCTATGCAAGTAATGACTTGGAAACTGCGCGAAACCATTTTCAGAAGGCGCTAGAGGCTACTGGAAGTGGAATTGGTGGCGTCGCAAAACTAGGGCAGGTGCGTCGATTCCGAGCTGCGGCAAGAACCAGTCTGGGCGACGTCCTGTTGAAGCAAGGAAAATACAAAGACGCGAGTAAGTTTTATGCAGATTCAAAAAAGGGAGCACAGGACGATAAACGTCTGGATTTGATGTGGCCTGCTCAACGTGGGCTTGGCCGTACTCTTTGGCTCCAGGCAGCGCAGGAGAAGGATGCTAAGAAAGCAACGTCAATCAGAGAGTCCGCGCTGAGTAACTATCGCGAGTCGCTCGCCACCATCGAGACTCTCCGGCAGGGAAGTCTGAGAGCAGATGAAGCGCGAACGACATTTTTGGCTACTATTAAGGATGTTTTCGATGAGGCATGTGCTGCAAATGCCGAGATGGCGTTGACCAGCGGAGCGACGCCGGGTGCGCCGTTGAGCGGCAAGGCTCTGGAGTATGCGGCCGAAGCATTTCGCATCAATGAGCAGTCGCGCGCTCGATCTCTTCTGGACTTGCTCAACGAAACCGATGCCACTATCAGCCAAGGAGTGTCACCCGAGTTACTCAAACGGAAACAAGACAACCTCGATAGTCAGCAGGACATTGCCGATCTTTTGACCGGTGTGAATATTTCGAGCGAGGAACTCAAGAAGAAACCGACTGAACTTGATGCTGAATTGGAAAAACTTCAACTCGAATATGAAGAGATTGAAAACCAGATTCGCACTGCCAGCCCGCGTTATGCGTCCCTCACTTCGAACCAACCATTGACGTTAACGGACGTACAGGGAAAGGTCCTTGATGATCGGACTGTCTTGCTCGAGTACGCATTGCAGCCTGATAGCTCATACATGTGGGCCGTGAGTAAGAGTGGGGCAACACTGTACAAGCTGCCCGGACGCACTTCGGTCGAAAAACTTGCAACGGATCTGCGAGCACAACTAATCCCGTCCAAATTGCAACGACGTATTGTCGGTATCGATGTCGCTGAGTCTGACCGAGGTTTGGGTATCGCAGGGTCAGCACCTGAAGACGCCGCTGCCTTTGTCACTGCGGCGAACGCGCTTTACAAGATCGTGATTGAACCGGTTGAGGCTTCGCTAACAGACAAGCGACTCTTGATTGTCGCCGATGGTGCACTCAATTACATACCTTTTGAAGTGCTATTGAAATCGGCTGACAGCGGTGACTTCTCGTCACTAGGTTATCTGGTTAAAACAAATGAAATCGTCTATTCACCGTCCGCTTCAGTGGTGGGGACGATCAAGCAGCAACGCACTAAGAGCGAAGGTCGAGCGATGCTGATCGTCGCCGACCCTGTTTTTAACTCAAATGACGCCCGGGCTCGGAAAGCACCTGCAAGTACCACTGACTCGGAAGTTCGTGGTCTCGGTATACAAAGCGCGCTAACGGACGTCACTGGTGAGAGTGTGGTGCCTTCAGCCAAGATGGAAGGACTTCCTTTAGCACGCCTTGCAGGCACTCGAATTGAGGCTGACCAGATCTCAAAGTTGGCAAAGACTTCGGGCGGCCAGGCAGATGTTTGGCTCGACCTTGACGCCAACGAAGACAACCTCTCAGTGCGCGACATCACCAAGTATCGGATCATTCATGTCGCGACACATGGGCTCCTTAACGCCGAGCGTCCCCAGTTTACCGGCGTTGTCTTATCTCTCGTTGGTAATAAGACGAGCGACGGTTTTCTGCGCACGGACGAAGTCTTTAATCTGCACCTGGGTGGACCTCTGGTCATGCTTTCTGCTTGTGAAACCGGCTTGGGCAAAGAAAAACGAGGTGAAGGAGTCATGGGCTTAACGCGCGCTTTCATGTATGCAGGTGCGCCGACAGTTGGAGTTAGCCTCTGGTCAGTCGCTGATAAATCAACTGCGGATCTCATGACAGATTTCTACCGGCGCTTGTTATCAACAAGCGAAACTTCTTCATCAGCTGCGCTACGCGAAGCCCAACTAGCGATGATCGCTGGTAAGAAATACAGTGCCCCGTTTTATTGGGCACCCTTTGTTCTTATTGGCGACTGGAACTAGCCGGAATCGCGCGCACTTCAGTTGGAAAAAGGCGGAGTTGGTTGCTTAGTTTGCAACCTTCCGCCTTTTTCGTTTTATAGCAATTAAGCCAGACAAGCCCGAGGACAACAGGAGTGCGGTTGTAGGTTCGGGGATCGTGCTGGTGCTGCTGCTCGTTCCTTCGATGACAATGTTGTCAATCCTATTGTTTCCCGTCGAAGTCGTCGCGCCATTGAAGACGATTCGGAATGCAGCGTTCGGGTTATTGTTCAGGCCGGCGATACTCGTGAGTGTGAACACTAACGGAACAGAGCCAAACGCTGTAGCAGGAACATAGGGTGAACCGAAATCAACGAAGTTCGTTCCGTCCAAACTGTACTGGAACTGATTTGAGTTGAAACCGGTGCTTGTTCCTTGAGTCGCAAAGCTGAAGGTGATGCTTGAAAAGCCAACGGTACTTAAATTAAACGTGAGGTTCCTGCCGTTGTTTGTGTTACTCGTGCCGCCCTGTAGCGACAATGCCTGGCCCGCCGGGTCTCCGAGACGGGCGTTGTTTGTGGTGCCTGCGGCAAACAGAATGTTGGCCGAGACGAAGTTGCTCGTGAGTGTTCCTGTACCGTGATCGACGACAAGATCGGAATCGTTAAAGTTCCAAATTGCTATCTCGTCAGCGAACACCCTATTGACGCCGGCAATGAAAAAGAGAATTCCCAGCGCCGCTGTTGAAAGAATTTTCCGGCCAATCCGGCTGTGAGGTTGAGTAAACATAGACTTTCTCCTTTGATGAGGTTTCAGGCATAGTTGTATCCGACTTGAGAAAGCAGAATCTGGTTTGAGAGATTCGTGAGGCTATTCAGTAAGTCGCCCGGCTTTGAGGCAGCCAAAGCTTTCTCCGTAATGTTTCCGCACAATATGCTGATTTGATTTCTACGTCAACAACAAATGCGTTTCGTAGTCGCGGTTGTTCGCACAAGGTCTCTAAGCTAATATCTTTTCAACACAGAGAGGGAGCGAGGAGTACATGGGAAACAAGTTTCTTAAGGTGTCGGACAAAGAGACGTTGGAGAAGTTGTTGGCTGTTTCCAGGGAACGTCCAGTCCTGGTTTTCAAACATAGCAATGCATGTGGGATCAGTTCGAGGGCATATAGAGAAATGGAACAGCTTGATGATGTGAATTTGCTTGAAGTCCAATCGGCCCGCGAGCTTTCAAATCGCTTGGCGGAGATCACCGGAGTTGAGCACGAGACGCCGCAGGTCATTGTCTTGCGCGACGGCAGAGCCGTATGGAACGCCTCGCACTACGATGTAAACGTCGCTGCCGTGACTAAGGCACTCCAGGCTAATAGTTGAATAGAAGATTATGTCTGAACGACGCGGAGCCGAAATCGAGCCTCGGCAAATTAAGCAGGAGGACGACTTTACTCTGAAGATTACCTGGGCCGACGAAAAGGAATGTAGTTATAAATCTGCTGAGCTACGACGCTCCTGTCCGTGCGCTCAATGTGTGAATGAATGGACCGGCGAACGCGTGCTCAAGCCAGAAAATATCGCTGAGGAAATTGAAATTCGCGATTTAAGCCTTGTCGGTCGCTATGCAATAAATTTTCGTTGGAGTGATGGTCACGAAACTGGGATTTATAGTTTTCGTTACCTGCGAGAGCTCTGTGATAGGAATTAATAGGGTGGCCATATGAATGAACGAGACTTCTTTGATGAAAAAGAGGAAGTGAAGAAAGCCAGCTATAGCTGTCCTCACTGTCGAGAACGTGCGGAATATGATGTTCGGTGGCTCAAGCGGACGAAGAAACCGCAGCCACCACGCGGCGCAAACGAGATGGATCGTGCCCGATTTCAAAAGTCACGTGATTACCTTGTCCGAATCGACGACATGTTAGCGTGTAGAAACGTGCGATGCCGGCGTCGCTTTGAAATCCCCAGTTCCCAGTCCGTTGTCTTTATTTGATGTTCTGACCCCAAAGCCTCACTGCACAACCAATCGAAGCACACGTTTTGCAGGCAAGTAAGTCTGTGTGACTTATGAGCGATGGGCCACCAAAATCCAATGGCGAGCTTGAGGCGTCGTGTCGGCACTTTGAGCATAGACAACGTATAAATGAAGCTCAGGAAAGCGCAGCAAGAACATTTATTTCCGACTATTACTATCAAAACTCAATTCAGCATGA
>Ga0163162_10006424_pt1 | contig 11385 bp, 9 predicted proteins | sample S55metaG_FD_115310 | JGI IMG/M metagenome (GOLD analysis project Ga0163162, IMG submission 115310) | Switchgrass rhizosphere microbial communities from Kellogg Biological Station, Michigan, USA - S5-5 metaG | ecosystem: Host-associated > Plants > Roots > Rhizosphere > Soil | place: USA: Michigan...
ATTTTCGGGAAGTTACAATCCGCCGCTGATCGGCTGTATTGATTTTTCGGGTTATGCCGAGACGAACATCGATCTCGAGTTCGACCGCCAGGCACATAGCCTGATCGGCCGTGTTCGCGTGCTGAATGTTTCGCTTGACGGAACTGCCGGTATCGGCAGCAGCGTTTTGACCAGGATGGTCCAATCGTCGATCGACAAGCGATTGAACCCGATCGAAATATTGAAAGCTGAAAAGCTGTCGTTCAGCGTGCCCGTTCAGAATTCTTCTATCCGAATGGAAGCGACCGCGATCAGAAGCGAGATCGCGAACGGCGCACTCCTCATCCACATCGACTATAGCTTTCCAAAATAGATATTATTTTCGTGTACGCAAATATTCCAAAAGGTCAACGCCTATGCTGAAATCGTATCAAATGGACTGTTTATGGGTGTTTAACCATAGCAGAATCAATAAGTAGCAATTCTGGAATAAGGCTTGCTATAAATGTAGCGTTACCGAATCCATTTTCGGTTTTGAAGGCTTAACAAGAGGGTGAAATTATGAAATCCAGCAATCTAAAAAAACTAAGTGCAGCAGGCTTGGTTGCCGGGAGTTTGCTATTCGCTTTCGGTTCCCAGGCAAATGCGCAGGGGCGCGGCCGTGATAAGGACAGGGGTGATAAGGACAAGCCGCAGCAACAGCAGAAGCAGGTCCAGCAGGACAATCGTCAGCAGCGCAACGACCGGGCGGTTCAGGCCCAGCAGGCGGCGCAGGCGCGTCAGGTTCAACAGCAACAACAGCAGCAAGAACGGCAGCAGCAGATCCAACAACGCCAGGAGCAACAGAGGATCTGGGCGGAGCAACAACGCAACAACAATCAGCGCGGAATCGATCAACAGCGTCAACGCCAGCTTGAGCAGCAGCAAAGGATCCAGCAGCAGCAAGAGCAGCAAAGGATATGGGCCGAGCAGCGGCGCAATACTAATCAGCGGAGCATTGACCAGCAGCGTCAGCAGCAGATCGAACAGCAGAGGATTTTGGACGCGCAGCGGCGCAGCCAGAACGAAAACCAGCGCGGTGTCGATCAGCTACGCCAGCGTCAGCTTGAGCAGCAGAGAATACAGCAACAGCAGCAGCAGGACTATCGTTCGCGACAGACTGGACAGTACACACGGGGCATCGACCAGCTTCGAAACCGGGAGATCTGGCAGCGGTCACAGCAGCAGCAGATACAGCGCGAACGGCTTCAGCAATATAATTCGCGTTGGAACAATTGGGATCGTCTAAGAGACCAGCGTGAACGAGAGCTCAGAAATGAGCGGCGCAATTCATACCTCCGATACCAGCAAAGGTACTGGGAACGGCTACGCCAAGACCAACTTCGGCTGCAGCAGGCACGGTACTATGACAGTATTGTGAACAACTATCGCTACTATCGTGGCGGCAGTTATTATTACACCAGCTCATACGGTGCACAGATGCTCCGTGATGCTGTGAATAACGGTTATGCGCAAGGCTTTGAGGCGGGCCAGGCAGACAGGCAGGACGGATGGCGTTTTGATTATGAAAGTGCTTATGCCTATCAGGACGGTTCGTTTGGCTATGACTCTTATTACGTCGGCCTTGACGAGTATAACTACTACTTCCGCGAAGGTTTCCAGCGCGGGTATCAGGATGGCTACTATGGCCGGTACCAGTATGGTAATTACTCGAATGGAAGATACAGCATTCTCGGAAGCGTGATCGGTTCGATCCTTGATTTCGTAACCGACTAAAACCACTTGGCCGCCAATTTGGCTACTCAAAGGCTTCATTCGAATGAATGGGGCCTTTTTTACGGCCTTTTCGTTGCTGACGGACGACATCGGTCATTCCTTGACAATAGAGCGTCTTCGGGCATAATTCTCTCGGCATCAAAAACTAATAATGTGCAAATAAATGTAGTGCTCGCGCCAATGAAGCAATTCCTCCATTTCGGCTTTTTGTTGCTGCTGGCAATCATATTCGTTCCGGCGCAGACGACACAGCATCCGGCCACTTACATCGATAAGGGGGCGTGCCCCTTCGAATGCTGTACCTACCGTCGCTGGAAGACTGAAAAAGACACTGTTGCCTACGCCTTACCCGACAAACGTTCAAAACGCGTCGGCACCTTTCGAAAGGGAAGTTGGGTGCGCGGCCTAACTGGTGAGGTCCATACGATCACACCCGGGAAATTTGTCGTAAGACGCGACCATGACAGATACCATTATCAGGACGTGCTTTGGGTCTACACACCACTGGGCGAAGGCTTTTACAAGATCTGGTACAAGGGTCGAATGCGACAGGAAAGTCTTGATTTTATGAGCGGGCCGTATGAAACTACTTCACCCTCATGCGTCGAGACTCCCGACTGCTGGGGCGAAATTGAAGTGCCGCTCAAGACCGTTTGGTGGGCAAAGGTGCGCAGCTCGGCCGGATGGGTCGGATGGACAGATCAAACTGGAAATTTCGGAAACATGGACGCCTGCGGATAAGAAGGCTGAAACCGGAATCCCGCCATATACAGGGAGAAACAAAAGATGAGATTTGTTCTCGGAGTCATTTTTGTAATGTTTTTTATCGGCTCGCTCGGCTGCGGAATCCTGCTCGGGGGCCCGCCGTCCTCTGTTTATGATTTTCGCGATCTAATCATTGGCCTGGCGGGAGGGCTCTTGTTTATGGCGGGGATCGTTCTGATCGCTCTTGTATTCGGTATCGGCTCTGCGGGCAAAAAGCGCAGTCTGTGGCGGCTGCCTATTTTTTGTCTCGTGGCTGGGTTCCTTAGTTTTCTGTTTGGTATTGCGATCCTTGCCTCGAATATGGAGGACATGACTCCGCAGCACGCTGCCCTTAACTTTCGATTGAAGATCTATGCCGGCGGAATGATACTCTTCGCCTTGTTCTCGGGCCTGTGTCTATTGCTTGCATACTTACTGGCCAAACATCATAACGGCAAACTTCCGCCTGCCTGACACAACAGACCGATTTGCTGTTTGTTCCTATGGTTCGGGTACAGGGGAACCAAGCAGGTGGTCGGAGTAGCCCGCGTCGGCCTGTGTGCTGCAGAAGGATGCCCAGACCGTTCCAGGTTGTTCAAGACCGCTGAGCACGCCATCGCGGATCTCAAAGGTCCAGAAATCTCCGATGCCATTGCAGTCGCCATCGCCTAGTGCGAACGCGATAGAATACTTGTTCTCGACGATCACCGGTTTTAGAAAAAAATAAGCTTTGCGCTCCTGATGGGTGGTCTGCCGCTTCGTCAGGAGCACCCATCGGATGCCTTCTATCTTTGGTAGCCATGCAGGCCTGATTCCTTCACTGGAAAAGTAGATCGCCTTTACGTTTTTTCCCGGTTTGAAATACCGCCTGATGATCCGGCCAACCACCTCTTTCATCACCCGGTCGGGCGGAACGATCTCCGGCTTCGAATGGGTTTCAAACCCGCGCGGCACCCGCATATAGAACACAAATAACCAGAACCGCCGCGATCACGGAAAAGTTTCGGGTCGTGAGCATAGTAGATCAGATGCGGGCTGTATCACTCTGGATGGTTGACGCTCAAGATTCCCCAAGCGGCCCTCGTCCAGGTTTCCGCGTTCATGCATGCCAGCCTTTAAAGCTCTCGAAAAAGAACAGTGCGGAAGCTGCTCGTAACGAGGCAAAAACAACCTGTTTTTCATACCGCTCACTTTTTCCTTGATAACGTGCTATCCATATACACCCGCAACGTTCCCCGAAAAAGAAAAGCTTCACGCGGTTGTCCGGATGAAGCCCTTCGGGAGTTTAGACCAGAAAGAAGATTACTTTCTAGCCTTGGCGACGGCCTGAGCCCTTACGAGTGCGTAGCCGGTTGTGTCGAGCTGGTTCCAGTCGACGATCTTTTGGTAGAGGTCCATCGCGCTCTTGCTGTCGCCGGCACCTTCAAACGCTTGAGCGCTGCTAAACCATAGATACGGATCCTGCTGGTTTCCTTTAGCATAAAATTCATTCGCTTTCACATAATGCTTTTGCGCCAATTCAACGTTTCCAGCCATGGTGTTGTACGCCCGCTCGGAGTTCGGATGCAACGAGGCATATTGGCGCATCGATTCGACCTGTATCAGGGCTCCGGCAAAATCACCGCGCCTAGACATTAGACGTGCCTGCCCTAGGGTACGGTTGAACATACGATTGTCCTTTAGCTCCGGCCGCAATGAGGCGCTTCCCTCGAGCTTTAACGCCATATCATAATGCTTGGCAGCACCATTGAGATCGCCGGTTTCGCCCAGGATAAATGCTGACAGATTGTGAAGGCCAATGACAGTGCCGATGTCACCGTCCAGTTCTGCTTTAGCGATGCGCTGCTCGTTCACACCGATCGCCTTGCCAACGTTACCTTCGGCGATCCAGGAGTTCATCGTACTTGAGAGCGCGAGGTCACGGTTGCCGTCGTTCGTCGATTTATCGAACATCATTTGGTAATTCTCGCGTCCCTTCACGTAGTCACCTTTGAACTCGTAATTGTTACCGATGCCCCGATATGAGTTTACGAACGTCGGATCCTTTGCTAAAGCCATGTTGTACTGGACTATAGAGGCATCGAATTTACCGCTATTCATTAAGAACTCCGCGTACGAATCGTATGGATTGGCGTTGTTCGGGATGAGTTTGATGTAGTGTTTAAAAGCGGCCTCGGCGAGGGCGTTCTTGCCGAGGTTTATGTTGGAATATCCGATCAGGTTATAAGCCGGGGCGTATTTCTTGTCTATCTTCACGGCGTCGCCCAAATGGCGCAATGCTGTCGCGTCGTCGCCTCTGTTGCGATAATAGTTCGCGATCTGCATATGGACACGCTTATCGCGGGGAAAGAGTTTCACCAACTGCTCGAGATGCGCGAGTTGTCCTGTGATATCACCGTTGTTTGCATCGCGGGTCGCGAAGATCCACTCTCGTTCGCCCGGTGATACCTTATCGGCAAGCGCTACAGCCGTCGCGACGTTCTTCTGAAATTCCAGATTGGTTTGACCTGCGAATAGGTATCCGAAGGCGAAGTTAGGATCCTTTTGGATCACCCGGTCGAACATTGTGCCGGTGTCCTCAAGATTCTCGCCCTTCTCACGTGCCTGGATAAAAAGCGCGCGTGCCTCCTTGTTGGCGGTGAGTGGCATCTCCTTTTGGGCTATCACGCCGGAGGCTGCCGCCGTGGATAGGAGAAAAATGGCCAGGAACGCGGTCCTGACACTCCGTGGTGTTTCGTTAATAAACATTAATAGCTCCTTTTGAGTGTCTAGTTCTTAGATGACGGTGGCCGACGGGTCTGGGGGATGCCAGATAAAGCTGGGAAGGGGCGTAAGCTAAAGTTACATCTTAGCGGACTATAGCACGGGTCAGGGCGATTACCTATTTATATCGATAATCCGCCGGCTTCTACTGGCCCGCGTGGGAAACCCAGTAGCCTTGCTCGAAAATATATCGGAGGCAATAGGGTAGAAGCGTGCCAGGCGAAATTCTCACCCACGTTAATACAGGGGCGGCCGGCTAAAGTCTCCGGCATCACTACGTAACAACTTTATCCCGTAGAAACTCGCGGATCGCAAATTACACGCCTGACAGTAGATAAACTCATGGATTGCCGTGATACATGCTAGAGGATAAAATGGCGCTTGCCCGCGATCGGCGTCGTTTACAACTTGCGTCTAACCTGTCACACGGGTCAACATAGGTTTCATGAAGATCGCGTTACTGATCCTTGCGTTGTCAATAGCAGCCGCTGCTCAAAAACCGAGCCCGTCGCCAACGCCGACGTCATGCGCGCTTACGCTTGCTCAATCGCCCGCTTGGCAGGACATCAAGCTCGGGATGACCGAAGGGGAGTTTCAAAAGATATTTCCACGAATGCCATCCATGGTCAACAAGCTCGACCTTCCGGACACTCCTGCTTTTGCGAATGTAGACAACATGATGTTCACCTTTTACAAAGAGCGTCTCGAGGAAGTGACTATCCAGTTCGACCTGTCAGTTCGTTGGGATAACATAGGCCAATTTACCGACCACCTTTCGGAAACGCTTTTGCTGCCGAAGGCCTGGACCATTTCGGTCGGTACGGGCATGCTCGTATGCAAAGGATTCAATATGCGCGCGGTCAGCAGCCGAAACGAGATAAAGCTTCGCGACACCGTAGCGGCAAAAAAGATGCAAGCTGAAAACGCTCCGCCGCCGCCAAAGGACCCACCCCAGAAACCGCGGCCATACCGGTAGATTTAATGATCTTGGATTTGCATCGGGATATTGGATTGAATGCGGGTCGAAGCTCTTCGTCAGTTTCGACCCGCGCTGACCGAACACAAATCTCTAAAAGTATTTGTACAATGATCCGACCGGCCTGCGCGCTTTGCGCTCGTTCATTTGATCATTCCCGGCTCGTCGATCAATCCCGACGACTAACAACACCTGAGTCGACGGTTTGCCCCGTTCGGGAGATCGTTTGAAAATACATCTGATCTTTGACGAACTCGACAAGCATAAACGCCAGGTCAGTATCGAAATACGCAGCCGTCAGGGGCGAAGATTTGTTCACATTACCCTTACGAAGCTGTCCGCCGGAGCCGGTCACGAAATACTGGATTCCGTCCTGCGGCTTGATTCGCTCGTATATATGATCATGCCCGGTGAAGACGACATCGACCCCGTATCTAATAAACATCGGATGGAGCACCTCGCGCATCTTTTTGTCCGATCCGTGAAATCGTCCCGATGAGAACGGCGGATGGTGAAAAAATGCGATCTTCCACTTGTTGGTATCGGCAGCGAGCTTTGTGGCGATCCAGTCGAGCTGGCGTTTGTCCATGTATGTGCTGTTCAATGCATAGAACGAAATGCCGTTTTTCTCGAACTTGTAATACTCCTCGCCCTTCATATTGAATAGCTCGTAGAAACGCTCGTTCGACGAATCGTGGTTGCCCAGACAGGCGTAGAATTTCACGCCCTTTGATTCAAGAGAGGTATACGGATCTTCAAATTTCGCTTTCATGTCCGTTGCTTTGTTTGAGCCGTAAATGTTGTCGCCCACCATAATGACGGCATCGAAAGGAAACGCGATCTGATATGTATTCATCATCCGGGCAACCTCATATTGCTCGGGTTTGCCGCTGCCCGTATCGCCAAAAACTGCGATTTTTAGCGAATTCTTTTCCACCGGCAGCCTCAGCGGCGATGGTAAGGTAACGCGCGGTCCTGCGGCCGCGGGAACCGGCACGTTCTTTGACGCGACCAACTTTTTCGACACCTGCGGTCGAACCGATACGCTCGGCATAAGCGAGGTCGTAGTGATCAGTGCTAGATAGATTAGTAAGTGGCGTTTCATTGGCTAACTCCTTACCGCTTTCCTTTAGGGAAGAGCGTTTGTCATATAATCGACGATCATTTCGTTTTCGCGGTCTACTAGAAGAAGATACGTGCCGACCAACCGATACTTGAGCTGTTTCGGAAGCTGCGGCAGTGTAAGCAGAAGCTGCGGAGGCATATCCATCACCTCTTTCGATTCCGGGTATTCCACATTTACTTTTACGCGTACTTTCGTATCTTCACCCTCGAAAACCCTTTTACGGAGATCGGCCCGGTCGCGGCCCTTGAATTCGTCCTTGATCATCTGACGAATGACAACGGATGCCTCGGGTGTAAAAATATCGCCTTGCTTCGCCCCGAAGCGCTCGTGCTGTACGCCTTTCAATAGAGCGTCATGGTGAGCCTGGATCTGCTCCTTAGTCGCCTTCTTTGGTAGGTTGGGAAGAGTATTGTCGATCCGTTCGCGCAACTTGATATAGTCCTTCGCGTGGTCTTCAAATCCGGAGATAACTGTTTTTTGCTGCGGTGTAAAAGCATTTTGGGCTGTCACCGAGACGGCCAAAAACATCAGAATAATTGGAAAAATGTAACAAAATCCTACAGTTTTCATAAGAAAAACCTCTGTTAATAAGGCTTTTCGCAAATAACGTGCCTTAACTAGGGGAGAACTTCTATGATTTTCGACAGGCTCATCCTTCCGTGCCCTCACGAAACGGATATGGTCTTGTAGGCGAACTGGAACGAAACAAAGTTCCAACCAGTCGTTACAGGGCTTTCTTCTACCCAAATGAGGGCCGGATACCGACCGCATAGTGGCCCCTCCGACAAGCGCGGGATTTATCATCAGAACACTTGGCGTTAAATAAAGACGCCCAGTCGATAAGATCTTCCCGCGAATCCAAGCGATGAGACGCGAATGAGGAGTTTAGACCATTGGTTTTTGCCGGTCTTCAGCAAAAGGGGGAAGACTTCTCGTCAATACGGCAAGGCCCGCCGTAGCGGGCGATCAGAAAAAATACAAAAGGAGAATGGGTGTCGTTTCCCTTAGAGGACTATGGAATATGTTGCGGTTTCTGTTGTGATCGGCGTCGTTGCGGCTTTGCTGGTGTCGGCAAGCGTTCAAAACAAGGTTAACGCGAAAGGTGGATGTCCGGAGTGCGGAACACCCGTACCGAGGGTCCGGCGGCCGACTTCCTTTAGGCAGGCGATGTGGGGCGGCTGGACGTGTACAAAATGTGGAACTGAAATGAACCAACGCGGTGAGGAGCTTCGTCGATCTGAAGTATAAAATTATCGTTTAATAGGTTCGTAGGGTCGAGAGCCTAGTCCAATTTGGATGCGTGGACTTTTTGGATCAAAGCAGTTACTCAGATCGTCTATTAACGGATCGATCGCAAGGCCTGGACAGCAGTAGTTGCCGTAATAAACATTCGGATCATCGTCATGATCCACGCTTGCATCGAGGGCATCGTTTCATACTTCTATCCCGGCAGATTCAGGCGTTTCAGCATTGCCGCAAAACGGGGATCGTTGCGCAGTGAGTCCATGAAGGGATCGACCTTTAATCGCTGCAGAAACCAATCATGTGCCTGATAGGCTTTTTCAAGTTCGGCAAAGGCGCCGTCCTTTTCACCAAGGGCGGCGTATGTGACGGCGACCCAATAGTTCATCACATATTTTCTCTTCTCGCCTTCTTTCCATCTCTCAATGATTCCAAGAGCCTTTTCCTTTTGACCGGTTTTTGCGTAAGCATAGCCGGCATCGGCGAGAAAAGGCATATCGGAATCCAGTGACTTTTCTGCGATCGCCAAAGATTCCGCATACATCCCTTTCATGTCATAGGTGTGACAAAGCCAATTCTTACCGCCAATAAAATTCGGGTCGAGATCATAGGTCCTTCTCGCCTGATCAACAGCTTCGTCAAATCTGCGGGCATACATAAGCACACCGGCATAGTTTGCTCCTTGTATTAGGTACAACGGCTCCTTCTCCATCGCTATTTTCATTTCCGCTATGGCCTCGTCGTGCCGTCCCATCGGACTAAGGTAGGTCCATGCGTAACGGTAATGTGTAATGGCGAGGTTTGGATCAAGTTCGAGTGCACGTTTGAACTCCCTTTCGGCCTTCTGCCAGTCCCAATCGTAGGTGGCGGCGATCATTGCGGAAACCGTGTGGGCTTCCGGAAGATCGGGATCGATCTCAAGGGCTTTTGTGACTGCTGCTTTTGCTTTAGGCGTCGCTTCGCTTGGAGCCGCGTAGGGAAATGACGGGATCACGGTCCAGGATTCTGCAATCCCTACATAACCTAGCGCGAATTTTGGATCAAGCTTAACTGCCTGTTCGTAGATCTCGATACTTTTGAACAGGTCCTCTTTCGTCCGTTTTGCGAAATGAAAGCGCCCTTTCATGTAAAGCTGGTAGGCCTCGTTATTGTCAGTGTATTTTTTGGTGATTCCTTTGTTGTCATTGCCGGCTAGTTTTAACTGCAGCTTTTCCGTAATGGTCGTCGCGATCTCACGCTGCGTTGCTAGCAGGTCGGACATCTTGCGGTCATATTGCTCGCCCCAAAGCAGTTTCTTTGTTCTTGCATCCACCAATTCGACGCTGATCATCAAATTGTCCCCTCGCTGAACGAGCCGCCCTGACATTACCGCGTCCACCTCGAGTTCTTTAGCGATCTGAGCGACGTCGGTGTCCTTGCCCTTATAGCGCATGACCGAGCTTACGGGACTGACCTTCAAACCCGGCAACTGTGACAATCTAAAGATGAGCGATTCCGACAAGCCGTCGGAGAGGTAATCAGTATCGGCGTCGCCGCTTTTGTTTTGAAACGGCATTACCGCGATCGAATTGATGGGAGCAGATTCGCCCGTCGCGGTACGCATCTTGAAGAACCAATATCCAAAAGCGGCTCCGGCGAGAAATAGGGTCATAACAGCCGCGGCAACGCCGCGTTTATGATTGCGCACCTCAGTTACAAGGTATTCGGCACTCGAAGTTGTTCGCGAATGGCTGTCGGCTAATGATCCGGAAGGCAGGACCACCGTTTGATCCGTCGTATTGATCTGAGCGCGAGTAGTCGCTTCGCTTTGCGGCTCAGTTGTGTGAAGGATCGCCGTTGCGGGTTCGTCTGGCGTTCCGGAGCCGCTTGACGGGCCTTCGAGAAGCTCGCTTCCATCATCCAGACAGTAAAGCAAACTGTCGTCGTAATAATCTCGTCTGCATTCAGGGCATCGCTTCATATTCTTTTCGCGGGCTTCGCAATTTACTGCCGCAAGGTACTCTTGCTGATTTCCTTAAACAACGGCTCCGATCGAAACGCTTCAAACACCGGATCACAACGCAGCCACATCAAATGGATCGCTCGTACCTGCCACGCTCGGTCTAGCATTTCGAGGGCGGATGGCATCTCACCGAGTTCGGCCAGGATAACCGCAGAAGCGACGGGCGAGACGTATTGGTTCTTTGCCCGCTGTCCCAATTCGTCAAGCAGAGCGCGGGCCTCTTCGCCGCGTCCCGACCGGATGAGTGCCTTGCCGAGGTAGCCGTACAATGTCAGTCCGCTGTCTTTTGCAGCCTTGCGATAATGGTCGATCGCCGTGCCCAGATCTCCTAATTGCTCATGGGCCCATCCAAGGACCCAGTGCGAAAAGAAAAAATCGGGCAGTATCTCAAAGTTTTTGATCGAAAGTTCTATTGCTTCGTCGTACTGGCCCGCGCAGCACAGCGCACGTGCTAAAGTCGCATTCACAACCGGCGAAAGAGGGTCGAGCTTCATTGCCGTCCGCCCCTCGATTAGTGACTCTTCAGCTTGTCCGAGAGCTGCAAGGACCGAACAAAGCCAGTAATGGGCCAATGGCGAATGTGGGTTTAGGCCGATCGCCTTTCGAAGCTCTTTTTCACCCGTCGCAATATCAAACTCGAAGAACGTTTTATAAATCGCCAGTGAACAATGACATTCCGGAAGATCGGGGCCGAGCTTGATCGCTTTTTCGACGGCAGATTTTGTCTTTGGTGCCATCTCAGAAGGTGAATAAGCTTCGAAATACGCAAAGAATGTA
>Ga0163162_10006426_pt1 | contig 11381 bp, 9 predicted proteins | sample S55metaG_FD_115310 | JGI IMG/M metagenome (GOLD analysis project Ga0163162, IMG submission 115310) | Switchgrass rhizosphere microbial communities from Kellogg Biological Station, Michigan, USA - S5-5 metaG | ecosystem: Host-associated > Plants > Roots > Rhizosphere > Soil | place: USA: Michigan...
AAGAAACTCTGAGTGACACGAAACGTGATCAACTTTGCATCAACACCATTCGCACACTTTCGATCGACGCCGTGCAACAGGCAAAGTCTGGACACCCCGGCACACCGATGGCCCTGGCTCCATTGGTGTATACAATCTGGAATCGGGTGATGCGATTTGATCCTAAAGATCCGATCTGGCCCAACCGTGATCGGTTCGTGCTCTCGAACGGCCATGCTTCGATGTTGCTATGGTCGGCGCTTCATCTCACCGGTACGCGCGCGGTCAATGCCGAATACGAAAGGCTCGGAACACCTTCGGTAACACTTGATGACATCGTTCGGTTCCGCCAGCTCGACAGCAAGGCGCCAGGCCATCCCGAGTACCACTGGGTATCAGGCGTTGAAACGACAACTGGTCCATTGGGCCAGGGTGTGGCCACCAGCGTCGGTATGGCGATCGCTGAAAAGTGGCTCGCCAACCGCTTCAATAAACCCGGGTTCGAGATCTTCGACTACAACATTTACGCGGTTTGTGGGGATGGTTGTCTGATGGAGGGCATTGCGTCCGAGGCAGCATCACTGGCCGGTCATCTGGGCCTCGACAACTTGTGCTGGGTCTACGACAACAACCACATCACGATCGAGGGAAACACGCGTCTGGCATTCACCGAGGATGTTGCGGCTCGCTTCCTCGCGTACGGCTGGAACGTATTGAGAGTCGGAGATGCCAACGACATCGATCGCATCGAACAAGCCCTCAGCACTTTCCGAAAAACTGCGGACCGGCCCACGTTCATCGTGCTGGATAGCCATATCGGATATGGAGCGCCACACAAGCAGGACACAGCGGCCGCTCATGGCGAGCCGTTAGGCGAAGAAGAGGTCCAACTCGCGAAGCGCAGCTACGATTGGCCCGAGGACAAAAAGTTTTTTGTGCCTGATGGTGTGTACGAACATTTCGCAGCTGGAGTGGGAACACGCGGTGCGAGTTTGCGGCGTGAATGGACGCAGCTACTCGATACCTATCGAGCTGAGTATCCCGAGCTCGCCAACGAAATCGACCTGATGCAGCGTAGAGAGCTCCCGGTCGGATGGGATAACAACCTGCCTCTTTTTCCGCCAGATGCAAAAGGAATCGCCGGGCGGGAAGCGTCGGGAAAGGTTCTAAACGTGCTCACTCAAAACATCCCGTGGCTCCTCGGTGGTTCAGCGGACCTTGGACCATCAAACAAGACCACCTTGGTGTTCGCCGGCGCTGGAGATTTTCAAGCTGATAGCCACGGTGGGAAGAACCTTCATTTCGGTATTCGCGAACATGCGATGGCCGCGATTGTGAATGGACTTTCTTTGTCTAAAGTCCGGGCGTTCGGCGCGAGCTTCTTCATTTTCAGTGATTACGCGCGCCCGGCGATCAGGCTGTCGGCTCTGATGGAGCTGCCATCTATTTTTATCTTTACACACGACGCTATGGGCGATGGTGAAGATGGTCCAACTCATCAACCCGTCGAGCACCTTGTTTCCCTGCGTGCGATACCCGGGCTCATTACCTTGCGACCCGGCGATGCCAATGAAGTGGTTGAGGCCTATCGATACGTTATGAAGTTACGCCATCAGCCTGTGGTGCTGGCGTTGTCGCGCCAAGCGCTTCCGACTCTGGATCGCAGCAAGTACGCGCCGGCAACAGGAGTCGCGCTTGGCGCCTATATCCTGGCTGACGCGCCAGGCGCTGACCCTGAAGTGATCCTCATCGCCTCAGGCAGTGAAGTTACCCTCGCGGTTGAGGCACACGAGAAGCTGATGACTGAAGGTATCAGGTCGCGGGTGGTGTCTATGCCGTCGTGGGAAATTTTCGAGCACCAGAGCGAGGCGTATCAGGACAGCGTGCTGCCACCGAAGGTGAAAGCACGCGTGGCTATCGAGCAGGCTTCAACGCTTGGGTGGGAGCGATATGTCGGGCGTTCGGGTGAGGTAATCGGCATGAAGACGTTCGGTGCTTCTGCGCCACTCAAGGAGTTGCAGAGGAAGTTTGGTTTTGAACCGGACCAGGTGGTTGCGGCCGCAAAGAAGCAACTACAAAGGTAACAAGGGGTTAACTCCGTTAAGTTGATAGAAGCGTTTTGATGTCTTCTCTGTGCGATCTCCGTGTTTCTCTGTGCCTCTGTGGTGAGGATCCTTGGTGCTCCCTCAATACGCCTCACCACAGAGGCTCAGAGAAATCCGATCTAGAGCAGCCTTTCCTACAGTTACTGAGAAGATACGCAGAGGTCCACAGAATACGGAACCGGGAGCGAAGCGACTGTGCTTTATTAATGAGTCGACTCGACGAGATCGATCAGTCGCTGCGCTCCTGGTTCTGCATAAAGTCCCCACTTAGAAAAATGTCGGTAGTTTTTTCCGGCGCGGATCAAGCACAGCCCGACAATTCCGGCACGATTCCCTCGCCTGCTCTTAATACTCCTTTGTTTAATTCGAATCTTGAACTTCATCCGTTAGGTACGTGTCTTGCTCGACCAAACGAAGCGAAGAAGTTGCGCTCCAAAAAAACCGAGTAGACGAAGCAAGGTAAAGATGATTAGACACGCGAACATCCAAAATAAAGCCAATCTCCGATTTAATCACTGGGCCGTGATACTCGCAGGCGGCGAAGGCACTCGTCTGCGCTCAATGACTCGCACTATCGCGGGAGATGATCGGCCGAAGCAATTCTGTCCGCTCGTCGACGAGCGCACACTGCTAGAGCAGACTCGTCAGCGCGTATTAATGTCTATTGCATCAAATCGGACCCTGATTGTCGTCACTAAAAGCCACGAATCCTTCTATGAACAATTGACCGACACCAATCCAGGAGACCTGCTACTCCAACAGCCTGCTAATCGAGGAACTGGAGCAGCGATTCTCTACGCTCTATTTCGCATAGCCGCACGTTCACCGAATGCAACTGTCGCATTCTTTCCCTCTGATCATTACTTTTCTAATGACGAAGCGTTCATGTCGAACGTGGATTTGGCCTTCGACGCGGCGCGAAGGAATCCGGAAACGGTCGTGCTCTTGGGTATTACGCCCACGGGCCCGGAAGTTGAATATGGGTGGATTGAACCACAGGCATCGATCCTCGGTAGCATGCCGCGCTCGATCACTCGCGTGCGGCGCTTTTGGGAGAAGCCGACAGCTGCTGTCGCTCGTGATTTGATGGAGCGTGGTTGTCTGTGGAACAGTTTCGTGATGGTTGGCCGCGTCGATGCGCTCTTGAAGATGACGCAACAAGCGTCTCCAGAAGCTTACAACTTGTTTGCTGCCATCAGTCCCACCTTTGGCACGATCTCCGAAAAGGCTGCGGTGCACCAGATCTATGCCAAACTTCCAGAAGTAAACTTTTCTCATGAAGTGCTGGCCAGAAGGCCCAACGATCTCGCGGTGATGCGAGTTGGCGACGTCGAGTGGAGCGACCTGGGTGAGCCGACCCGGGTGTTATCTACGCTTGCCCGTGTTGGGAGGCAAACTGAAATGACTCTTTTCAGAGGTTAATTGGTAGCGTTCTAATTCAATCCTGGTGAGTACGTTGGTCTGCGACGATCGCTTTCACCGTCGCGATTAACTCGATCCCGCTCATTGCGTAGAGTACTTCGTTAATAAAGGTCGTGGGTGCGCCTGTGATCCCATGTGTTATGCTGTTGTAATAAGCGTTCCTTATTTGATCCGCATAAGTATCACTCGCCATCTCACGATCGAATCTTTCAAGATCAAGGCCAATCTCCCGAGCATGCCTGTGCAGGTCTCGGTCTTGCAGTTTGTCGGGTTGGAGATAGAGGCGACGATGCATTTCCCAGAACTTGCCCTGAGCTGCGGCTGCTTCGGCTGCTTCGGCAGCACGGAGCGCGTTTGAATGAACATTTACGAGTGGGAAATGGCGATATACAAATCGAACCGAGCCGCGCAACTCGTCGATGACCCTTTCGACCTCGCGATGTCTCTTGTGACAATCAGGGCACTCGTAATCTCCGTAATTGACTACGGTCACTACGGCGTTGGCCGGCCCGATCGCATGATCTTTTTCACCGACAGGAACAGTTAGTTTTAGGATCCTGGTTTCACTCATCGAGCTGTGTTTTTTCGGCTAATACCAATTGCTGACTCACTAGGCCGTTGATACCTGACTCAACCTAACGTCGCGGGCATCAATACCCAGTTTTTTCATGCGGTCGAGCAGCGTGCTGCGTTTCACGCCCAGGCGAAAGGCAGCACCGTTTGGACCACTAACTCGTCCTTTCGTCTCCTTCAGCACACTTACAATTCTTAGTTGCTCTTCGTGGTTCCCCACCACTGAGGCTGCATCGATCGCCTCATTCATTTTATCCGGTAGCGACACGGCCAACACACTGTTCTGGCTGAGGATCACTGAGCGCTCGATTAGATTCTCTAACTCACGCACGTTCCCGGGCCATGACCAACGCTGCAGTTTTTGTATCGTTGCTGTCGGAACTGTTGTGATCTGCTTGCCCATCCGGGACGCGTACTTCCGGGTAAAGTGTTGGACCAGCAGAGGAATGTCTTCGCGCCGTTCGCGCAAGGGCGGCAGCTGGATCGGAAAGACATTCAGACGATAGTACAGATCGCTGCGAAACTGCTTGTCTGCCATCATCTGCTCTAAATCACAATTAGTCGCCGCTACCAGTCGGACGTCGACGTTTCTGGTGCGTGCGCTACCCACTCGTTCATAAGCACGCTCCTGTAACGTGCGCAACAGTTTCGGCTGCAGGTCCAGCGGTAAGTCACCGACTTCGTCGAGAAACAGTGTGCCCCGATCGGCCACTTCCAGGCGTCCCATTTTCTGCATGTGGGCCCCCGTGAAAGCACCGCGTTCGTGGCCGAAGAGCTCACTCTCGAACAGCGAACTGGGAATCGCGGCGCAGTTGAGGGTCACGAACGTCTGCTTTTGCCGCGCACTGAGTTCGTGGATGGCTCGCGCAATCAGTTCTTTACCGGTGCCGGTCTCGCCCAACAGCAGGACGGTCGCATCAGTTGCAGCTACCATTTCGACGAGTTGCAGCACACGCCACAGCGCCACACTCTGGCCCGCGATCCCCATGAAGTTCGACTCACTGTCGAAGTCAGACAGTAAAACCTCATCAGTCCTTTTGCTCAATCCGTTTAGACTCGCATTCGCGAAGTGCGAATCTTTGTATGAACGCGAAAAGAACAAAACATTTGTACTCATGGCAATGCTCCTGAAGGTCGCTATCTAATGAAATTTCCGCGCCTAAGGTTCGTTTCGTTCCTTATTTCTCTTTTTCATTACCGTTGTAAAACTGTGGTGAGTTTATTCAGATCTTCACTGAGTTTCTTTCCGGTTTTTGATGAATCTGTAGGTTTTAGCTCATTTCACATTACGGGCGGGCAGAATCGTGAGGATTTGCTGTTCACCTCTTCATGGGATGTTGATGCGAACTGCGAGCTGGAGGCGACTGGCTGAGCCACTCGCCGAGTTTTGAAGTTCTCTGCGACCGTAAAGATATTCGACGCCTACCCAGCCCATCTTTTCGAGGAACCAGTAACGAAGATTCGCCGCCATGTAATCGAACCGATGGTTAAAGGTCGGACCAAGATTGTTGTTGATTATCCATGACGGACTGATGACTGCGTTCGATGACCAGCGCGGTGTCCAAAAGTGCTCGTAGCCAACGGTAGCGGCGGCAACCTTTACCGCCTGTAAATGATTCGACTCGTCCGGCGCGGCGCTCACGGCTCCGCGGTAGCGGCCCAATCCTGGTCCATACGAAGCCTGGGCATAAATCACGTCGCGAGTAAATATGCGGAAGCGAGCAGATGCCAATCCGCCGTAGATGTTGACGTCGGTCGGCTCTCCCTTGTCGGGTCTAAATCGCGTCTTACTCAGGAATCCCGAGAGCTGAATGTGACCCCGATTGTTATTCCAGCGAAAGCGAGCCGTGAAATCCGGGAGGGTCTTCTCAGCTCTTCCCACCACTCCTCTTGGAGCATCAACCTCGGGATCGGGATCCTCAACTCCGAATGCCAATTGCGTGTGCTTAGAAAGATTGGTGGTGAAACGGGCGAGCGCCTGTCTCACAAACGGCGCCGCCAAAGGTGTTTCAAAGTCGATGGTGTTGGGAATGTTGTCTTCATCCATGAATGTCGACCAGGTCTGTCCCACTAACCAATGGCCGTACTGCGCGTATGCATGGCGCAGGCGAATAGTATTCTTATCTCCGAAGAAATCTCCTTCAACGAAAAGCTTCAGTTCGTGACCATTCACTGGTCCAAACATGCTGAGTGACAATCGCGTCTCTCTCGCGTGCATCCGTGTATCGGTGCCCTGACTGCCATCGACGGGTATCGTGCGAACGTTGAACGTGTCGGTAGAACCGATCGCGTTGAAGTCATGGATAAGATCGAGCTTGACGAACCCGCCAAGCTTGAAAGTCCAATCGCCGGAGGTGAAGGTCGTCGGAGACTTCGGCGCGGCGGGCTTCGCCGGTGAAGCAACCAGTTGACCTACTGGAGTCTGGGTTTGAGCAGCCTGGATATCGGAACTCGCGGCGGCCTTCGTCTTGTCCATCTCTTCTATGCGAGTCTGGATCCTGGTCATCTGCTCTTGCATTTCCTGCAGTTGCTTCTGAAGCTCGTTAATGTCGGGCTCGTGTGAGGTGCTTTGGGCACACACCGCAGCCGGAATCAGAAGAGTCATCAAAGCAGTCAAGAAAATCTTTTGACTTTTCACGTTCATAATCCTTTCAAATGTTTCCCTAAGCTCGATCAGCTATTCGATCCGCATTACTACCTTTCCGAACTGGCCGGCTTCTTCGATCCGTCTATGAGCTAAATGAACATCCGCAAGGGGAAAGACCTGGTCCACCACTGGACGAAGCTTGCCGTCGCTGTAAAGCTCCAGCATCGCTGCGAATTCTCGTGGCGTACCCATGGTCGAGCCGAGTATGTTTAGCTGCTTCCAGAAAATCCGACGCACTTCGATCTGCCCGGCAGCGCCGGTGGTGGCGCCGTAGGTAACAATGCGCCCACCGGGCTTGATGACTTCTAATGCCTTTGCGAAGGTCTCTCCACCTACACTATCTATGATCACGTCCACTCCGTTGTTGCCTGCGAGCGTCGCAATCTCCTTGACCCAGTCGCCAGTGCGATAGTTAGCGCTCCCTGCCGCCCCCATCTCACGGGCGCGAGCAAGTTTGGCTTCGCTTCCGGACGTGACCAGCACGCGGACACCAAGACGTTTGGCAATCTGGAGCGCAAAGGAGGACACACCGCCACCAATACCTGTAATGAGTACCGTTTCTCCCGGTTGCACTTGAGCGCGGGTGACGACCGCACGGTATGCTGTGAGCCGGACAGCGGAATGGCAGAAGCTTCCTCAAACGACAGTGACGCCGGTTTGGCATGAACATTACTCGCCGGCACTTTGATCAACTGCGCATAAGTGCCATGGTCAGGAAGACCAAGAATGCGAAAAGCCGGACCTTGGACGCGTTCGTCTTCTCCCCAATTCAGACTCGGATTGATAATCACTGCTTTGCCGATCAGCGTTTGATCGACCTCTGCTCCAGCTGTCACTACTTCGCCCGCGCCATCGGAGCCGAGAATGATCGGCAACTTAATCCCGGCATACTGACCCTTTCGAATAAAGACGTCGCGGTGATTGACTGCGGCCGCTCTTAGCCTGATAACTACTTCGTTGGCCTTCGGTTGTGGATCAGTTACGTCCTCGACTCGCAAATTTTCCGGTGCACCCAGTTCACGTAATACAACTGCTTTCATCTCTGGATTCCTCCTACTTAAAGAATGCCGGGACGATGCCCACGAACAAGATCTTCAGGATCGTCATTCCAGGAAAGATCATTGCGTAACCGATGTCAGGCCGATCGGTCGGCGCGAGCTTGTTTGAAAACGCAAGGATCGCAGGATTGCCGGCGGCACCCGAGACGATCCCTGCCAATTGGTCGTATGGCAGCTTGAATACGTACAATCCGATCAGCAGGATAGGAAGGACCAGCGCGATCAGGACCACGGCACCCAATCCGAGAAATAAAAATCCCATCTCGGACACCGTCGCTACGAACTTTGGACCTGATACCATGCCGACCTGCGCAAGAAACAGGGTCAGACCAAGGTTCCGCAGTACGAGATTTGCTGAGAGTGGAATTGTCCAGTTGATGACGCCGGTTCGCCGCAGGTTCCCGAGAACGAGCGCAATCACGAGGACTCCAGCCAGACCGATGGCAATTTTCCCAACGCCTGGGATTGGAATTTTGATCGCCCCAACCAGGAAGCCCGCCGCCATGCCGAGACCGATCGAGACGAAGCTGAATTCAGCCGTGCTCTTAATAGAATCACCAAAGAATTTACGGACTGCCGGGAAATTCGCGCGGCTGGCCAGAAGGGCGATGCGATCGCCATACTCGAGCACCAGATTGGGCTGGCCAAGCAGATCGCTATCACCACGCCGAACGCTCATTACGGAATATTGAATTCCATCCGGCAAGGCGAGAGCGCTGAGTGGCTTTCCGATGACGCTCGGCTTTGAAGCGAAGACGCGAAGGTAATCCAGATCGCGGCGATCGTTTGCGATACGCCCCGCGGCCACCTCGCCAAGAAGTTCGCACGCAGCGTCCAGGGCCTTTCTATCCGGGCCAACGGCGAGCACCACGTCGTCCTCGTCAAGCACCAGCTCTGAAGACGCTGGGACGTTTCGATGGTCTTCGCGGATTGCAGTGATCCGCACTCCTTGAGGTAGTACCTTTGTAACTTCACCGATTCCCTTCCCGATTACTTCAGGTTTGCGGATTGCGATCTCTAGCAGCTCTTGTCCGGTTGCTGCAGATGCGAAATGCGGCTTCACGAACATGAAGGCGAGATACAAAAGCAGGATCGGTCCAAAGACTCCAATAGGATAAGCGACTGAGTAACCAACCGCCGGATCATCGTTGCCAAGACTCTGAATTGCCGCTTGCAGTGCCGAGGTGCTGGTTCCGGAACCCGCAAACAGTCCCAGGGCGTAACCGAGCTTGACGTGTCCACCCACGAACAAAAGGCTAATAGCTCCTGACAGCACCACGCCGATTAGTGCAAGCAGATTTGCCTTTCGGCCTTCGGAAGTCGCGAGACCATGAAAGAATTCCTTGCCGTACTGAATGCCGACTGTATAAAGAAAGAGCGCGAGGCCAAAGGTTCCGATCATCGCCGGAGGAACAGCTTTCGGCGCAAACCAGCCAACTGCGAGTGCAACGAACAGCACGGCTCCCGCACCGAGCGAGAGACCCTTGATGTTGATCTTGCCGACCAGATAGCCAATCGCAATAGTTAGAAACAACGCCACGATTGGCTGTTGCTCAAGAAGTGTTCTTAAAGATTGCATGCCGAACTCCTTTTGTGGCTGACGCCATACCACTGGCGACGTTTTCAGTAGACGATAAGTCCGCGACTGCGGAACTGTTCGCGCACTCGCTCCGTAAGCTCTGGCGACGGTGGTTGCGTATTGCTCAACGAGTAGGCAATTCCGAGTTTGTCCCACTTGGACCGGCCGAGCTGGTGAAAACGCAGGATCTCCACGCGCTCGACAGTCTTAAGGCCAGCGCAAAAGTCCGCGACGCGCTCAACATTGTCGTAGCCGTCGGTTAGCTCTGGCACAAGCACGTACCTCACCCACATCGGCCGGCCAAGATCCGATAGACGACGTGCGTAGTCGAGTGTTGGTTGTAGTGGCGAACGCGTTACTCTGTGGTAGATCTCCGGATCCCCGGACTTGATGTCGAGCAGGTTGAGATCGATATCCATCAACTGCTCATCCGTCAAACGGTCTCCCAATCGTCCGGAGGTATCGAGACAGGTGTGCACTCCGAGCTCTTTGCAGCGGCGAAAGATCCTGGTGGTGAACTGGGTTTGCACCATCGGCTCACCGCCTGAAAGCGTAATGCCACCTTTACTGAGCTTCAGCACATCGACATACTTCCGCACAACATGCATTGCTTGGGCGACGCTGAACGGCTTGCCGTTCTTCGTGTGCCACGTGTCGGGATTGTGACAGTACTGACAGCGCAGCAAACAGCCCGTTAGAAACGTCACAAGGCGCAGACCTGGACCATCAACCGTGCTGCCGAGTTGCGCCGAATGGATGTAACCAATCAGCTCTTCATCTTCTTTTTCCGCAACTGCTTCGAGATCGCTCTCGTGAATATCGAAGTAGGTGGCGCCTGATTTAGCAGGCGCCCCTTTCGAAAGATAAAACTCGTAGCGGCTGCGGTCTGGTAGTTTGGTGGTAGCCATCTTCCCCTCACATTGACTCGTGGAAGGTACGGTTGATCACATCCATCTGCTGCTCCTTCGTGAGCTTCACGAAGTTCACCGCGTACCCTGAGACTCGTATCGTGAGCTGCGGATACTTCTCCGGATGCTCCATCGCGTCCAGCAGCGTCTCTCTGTTAAGGACGTTGATGTTTACGTGGAACCCCTGCGAAGCGAAGTAGGCGTCGAGCCCGTTCGCCAGTCGCGCATATCGCTCTTCCGTACTGCCAAGCGCAGTCGGCACGATGCTGAGAGTGAGCGAGATACCGTCCTGACAATCGTCGTAAGGAATCTTTGCCACTGACAATGCAGCTGCAAGTGCGCCGTGTTTGTCTTTGCCGTTTGATGGATTCGCTCCAGGCGCAAATGGCTCGCCTTTGCGCCGGCCGTCAGGTGTGTTACCGGTGGCCTTGCCGTAGACGACGTTTGATGTGATCGTCAAAATCGATTGAGTGTGAACAGCGTTCCGATACGTCGGGTAGTTACGGACCTTGTTCATAAATGCCGAGGCAATCCAGACGGCAATGCTGTCGGCCCTGTCGTCGCTGTTGCCGTAGGTCGGAAATTCTCCGTCAACCTCGAAGTCCACAATCAGTCCCGTGTTGTCGCGGATCGGCTTGACCTTCGCGTACTTTATTGCCGACAAGCTGTCCGCAGCGTGCGATACACCGGCGATTCCGAAACCCATGGTGCGCACGATGTCCCGGTCGTGTAGCGCCATCTCGATCGATTCGTACGCGTACTTGTCGTGCATGTAGTGGATGACATTGAGCGCGTTGACATAGGTCTTTGCGAGCCATTCCATCATTTGGTCATAGCGTTCAATCACCTCGTCATACTTGAGATACTCGCCCGTGACCGGCTGAAGGTTTGGCCCGATTTGCTCGCCCGAAACCTCGTCGCGGCCGCCGTTGAGCGCGTAGAGCAACGTCTTCGCCACATTGACGCGCGCCCCAAAGAATTGCATCTGTTTGCCCACGCGCATCGCCGACACGCAACAAGCAGTGGCGCAATCATCACCAAACCTTGGCCGGATCAGATCGTCGCTTTCAAACTGGACCGCGCTTGTGTCGATGCTTACCTTGGAAGCGG
>Ga0163162_10006427_pt1 | contig 11381 bp, 10 predicted proteins | sample S55metaG_FD_115310 | JGI IMG/M metagenome (GOLD analysis project Ga0163162, IMG submission 115310) | Switchgrass rhizosphere microbial communities from Kellogg Biological Station, Michigan, USA - S5-5 metaG | ecosystem: Host-associated > Plants > Roots > Rhizosphere > Soil | place: USA...
CACCGGACGGCGCACGAGCAAACCCTCAATGTCCGGCAGGAGCAGCAAAATGAAATTGAAGTCCAGCAAAACCATCAAGGCCGCCATGATCGCGGCGGCGTCCTCGATCCTGATGACCAGCGCATTCGCGGCGTCTATCGACGGTACAACAATGGTACGCATTGGCGGCAAGGTCCAATCGGTGGATTTGTCCACGCATAGTGTTACTGTAACGAATGCACAGGGCGCAACGGAATCGTTCCAGGTCGGCGCCAATGTCCCCAACCTCGACAAGCTCAAGGCAGGCACTAACGTGGTCGGCACGACAGCTCGACCGGTTCGTCTGACTGTGCTCGAGTCGAACAGACTGGCTGCGCTGCCAACGCAAGACGGCAACGAGACGATCGCCCAGGTAACGAGCGTGGACAGCCAGCGCGGCTCCATGACGCTCAAGGACACGCAAGGCGCCGAGTTGACGGTGCAGGCGAACTCACCGGGAGCCGTTGCCGCGGTTGTGCCGGGCACGCGCGTTCTCGTGAATGCAATGAATCCCGCACCGTTGGCTCGCGGCCAGGTCCTGCGCTGATCAGTCGGATTCGTCCGATAGCTCGCCGCTCGTCAATTCTTCATCATGCATGCATCGTTAGTGATCTAGATCCCCGCTGGATGACGAACGGTGAATCGCCCGGTTTTCCGGCCGATTTCAGCTTCCCCCGGAAGCGCGGCGGCGCAGCAGTCAAGGTACCTCTGAGATTCAAGCGTAGTCGCAAAAAAATCCACCCGGCGCAAACCGGGTGGATTTTTTTTTGTCTCCAGAGATTGAAGGGAATTTGATCAGGATAACAAAATAAAAGACGGTTGCGAGTATCTTGATCTGGGTGTGGAACGGCAAGCGCGTCGGGACAAAGAATTCGCGGATTTGCCGTTCAGGTGTTCAGGTGGAATCGATGCAAAGACGTATTCCGTTCGTTTGTAAGATCACGATTGCTGATTTGCATCTTACGTTTGTGCTACACGGTTTTACAAAGAGTTGGTTAATATACGTTCGCGTATCAGTTGACCTGCGTACAAGGCTTACGAGGCTTACGAAGTCAGACCCGCGGAATTGACTGGCACGCATCGAAGCATGCAGTTCGAGCACGACAAACGCGGTGGACGCCGCCGGTGCCGCCGCACCAAAAAAACCGCTTTCCGTGGAGAATCTCGATATGTACCGAATCCGCATGGCTGCATTGGCTCTCGTCGTATCAGTGGCAACCGCTGGACTGACCGCTCCGGTCGCCATGGCGCAAACCGCCGATACCGCCGCTTCCACCCCGAAGCAGGAGCAGAAGGCGCAACGCAAGGCCGATCGCAAAGCAGCCCGCGCCAAGAAGAATGCGGAACTGAAGGATCTGGAGAAGAACGGTTATAACCCGAGCGGCGACCAGACCAACTATCCGCAGAACATTCAGAACGCGGAGAAAAAGTCGGCTGCGGCGAAGGCCAAGGCGGCATCGGCTCCTTGAGCGGCGCTTGGAACTTCGTTTGAATGAAATAACCCGCTCACGGCGGGTTATTTTTTGGGCCGTGTGAGATGGTTCGCGGCCCACCGGCAGGCTTTTTGGTGAACCGGTAGAATCGGATGCCGTTTTGCATTGGATTATTCTCAGGCGATACGCACCCTGGACATCGCGGCACTTGCAACGCGTCCCGCGCCGGCTAAAGCCGGCCTCACCTTCTACCAGGCGGTCTATGCGACGTTCCGCATTTTTCATCCGCGTAATCGGCATCGGTATTTTGTTTCACGTGTATATCGGCGTGCGCCTGATTCCTGTGGCGCCCGTAAGCCCCGCGCTCAAGATACTCGCGGTGCTCGCGCTGGTGGCGTCCATCGTGCTGATTCCACTTGGCATGATCGCACGCAATATCGGGCAACAGCCGCTGTCTGATCGTCTCGCGTGGATCGGACTGCTGGTAATGGGCTTTTTTTCCTCGTTGCTCGTGCTGACGTTTCTTCGCGACATCGTGTTGCTTGTGTTGCATCTGGCGAGCAGCGGCGAGAACGCCGTCAATCCGTGGCCCGGATTCAGGGCGTGGAGCGCTCTCGGCGTGCCCTTGCTCGCCGTGCTGGTGACGCTGTTCGGCATCTATAGCGCGCGTCGCCGTGCGGCGGTCAAGAACGTGGATGTCCCCATCGATAACCTGCCGGCCGCGCTGCACGGTTTCACGATCGTGCAAATCAGCGATATTCACGTTGGGCCGACCATCAAGCGCCAATACGTGGAAAAGATCGTGGCGGCGGTCAATGCGTTGAAGCCGGACCTGATTGCCGTGACTGGCGATGTAGTCGACGGCTCCGTGCCTCAACTCGCCGCGCACACGCGCCCGCTATCGGATTTGAAGGCACGCCACGGCGCGTTCCTGGTGACCGGCAATCACGAGTATTACGCGGGCGCCGACAAATGGGTCGCGGAATTTCGCCGCCTTGGACTGACCGTTCTCTTGAACGAACATGTGGTGGTCGATCACGATGGCGCGCGCGCGGTCATTGCGGGCGTGACCGACTACGGCGCGGGGAGTTTCGATCCCGCGCACAAAAGCGACCCGGCCAAGGCGATCCTTGGTGCGCCCGCCGACATCGCGTTCCGGTTGCTCCTAGCCCATCAGCCGCGCAGTGCGCCGGCGGCATCGAAGGCGGGCTTTACGCTGCAATTGTCCGGCCATACGCACGGCGGGCAGTTCCTGCCGTGGAATTTCTTCGTGCGACTGCAACAGCCGTTCGTGGCCGGCCTCGAAAAGCTCAACGATTTGTGGGTCTATACAAGTCGTGGAACAGGTTACTGGGGGCCGCCGATCCGGATCGCTGCGCCGTCCGAAATCACGCGCCTGCGCCTTTTGGGCGGCAATCGTCCGGCCTGAATTCACTCCAGAGTATCAACTCGACCGGGAAAGGATTATCGACTTCACGTCTATATCCTTTCTTATAATTCCGTTAATCGAATCAATTCGATTATTTAAATATAATATCCGATCGGATGATAATCGGTAATTAAGCAAAATCGATTCAGGGCCTGCATGGACAACGCTCCAGTGCGCACGGTATAAATATCGTCAGCGCTTGAATGCGTTTGCGTATCTGATTCAAATAGCTGAATTGATTCAGAGCGCGATTTTTGATTTCCATCGCCCGGAGAATTACATGAACGCAAAATGGATTTTGGCTGCATCGCTGGCGTGTTTGCTGGCTAGCGCACAGGTGAACGCGCAAACTGATGATCAGCTTACCAGTGACGCCATCAAAACCGCGCTGGCGTCGGAACCACGCCATCTTCAAGCTCAAATTGTCGGGATTGATTCCGGCTCCCGGACTCTTTCGCTCAAAGGCGCCAAGGGCCATGTCATTCCCGTGGCAGTCGGACCCCAGGTTACGAATTTCGATACGCTTAAAATCGGTGACCGCGTTGATGTATTGATCAAGGAAGCGTTATTGCTTAGGGCGGTAAAATCAACGGCGAAGGATGCGGGACTAAGAAAGCGTGTCGATACCTCTGCATTTGCGCCTGCTTCCGGCACAGCGGGATTTGGCGCGGCGAAGGAGGTCGAGATAATTGCAACCGTGCAAAGTATTGATCAGAAAAAGAAAACGATCACCCTGCGAGGACCATGGCATACCGATACATTTGGTTTGCCGCCTGAATTGGCCACCAAAAAGCTCAAAGCCGGTGACACCGTTCACGTAGTGTTCATTTCGGCGACGGCAGTCGAAGTGACGCCGGTCGCCAAATAAGCCGAGAGAAAGCCCAGAGCACTAAATTCTGATCAGGACCGCGCCCGCCGTGACGAGCGCGCACGCCACAACGCGCCGCGCGGTCAGCTTCTCGTTCAGGAACATCCAGCCGATCAGCACCGCAAATATGGAACTGAGCTCGCGCAACGCCGAGACCATTGCAATAGGCAGATAGCGAAACGCGAAGACCACAATGCCATAAGCGACCATCGCGATCGCGCCACCCGCCATGCCTTGAATCGAACGGCGCGTATCACTCAAGAATAGTTCGCGTGGGCCGCCGTACCGATACAGCGCAAACACCGCGAACGGCACGTTGAACAGCAAATACACCCACGCAATATAGGCAAAGCCGCTTCCGGCGGCACGCACGCCGATGCCATCCACGATCGTGTAAGCCGAGATGAACGCGCCTGTCACGAGCGCGGCCGGCACGCTCGCGGTCGCGAAGCGGCGCTTGCGGAATGCGAGCGAAACAATGCCGGCCGACACCAGCGTCACGCCAGCCAGCGCCAATGGCCGAAGGTGTTCACCTGCGAAAACGAATGCGCCCGCGAACACAAGCAGCGGAGAAAGCCCGCGTGCAATCGGGTAGATCTGTCCAAAGTCGCCGGCCTTGTAGGCTTTCGCGAGCGCCACGCAATAACCAAACTGCAATACCGCCGACCCGGCTATGTACGGCCAGCTCTCGCGCGCCGGTGCGGGCACGAGCAGCAGCGTAATCGCGGAACACACGATGTACGGAAACGACATCATCCCGAACTGCCAGACACGGTCTTCGCTGGTATGGAGGAACGCGTTCCAGGTTGCATGCAGCAGCGCGGAAAACAGGACAAGCGAAACGATAAAAGGCTGCATCAGGGGGGTGCGGGAAATTGAAGATGCGGATTCGCACAGTGGCGACGTAAGGCGTTGATTGGCAAAAAGTGGCAATCGTAAGCGGCTCATTATGACAGAGAACGAACCGTGTCGACACCGTGCTGCGCGGGCTGAATCCGGACGCGGCAAGCCCGGGAATGCGCCAAAACCCGCCCCGGGAAACTCCGCATATTGAATAAATCTTACATTTCCTACACTCGGAAAGCTTCCATACAAAAGCACAACGAAAGACCGAGACCACTGTGGAGACCACCATGTTCGCCCGATTGACCTGCATCGCTTTTGCAACGTTCGCGTTTGCATCGACTTCGTATGCCGCCGATCCCATCAAGATCGGCGTCGACGGACCTTTTACCGGTGGGTCGTCATCCATGGGCGTCAGCATGCGCGACGGCGTGCGCCTCGCCACCGCCCAAATCAACAAGTCAGGCGGCGTGCTGGGGCGCCAGTTGGTGCTCGTCGAACGTGACGATGAAGCCAAGAACGAGCGCGGCGTCCAGATCGCGCAGGAGCTGATCAACAAGGAAAAGGTCGTGGCGGTGGTGGGGTACATCAACACGGGCGTGGCGCTCGCGTCGCAACGTTTCTTCCAGGAAGGCAAGATCCCGGTCTTCAACAACGTGGCGACGGGTTCCGTCATTACGAAGCAGTTCGCCGACCAACCGGAGAACTACGTCTTCCGCAACGCGGCGTCCGACAGGATCCAGGCGCCGATGATCGTCGAGGAAGCCGTCACCAAACGCGGCTTCAAGAAGGTCGCGATCCTCGCCGACTCGACCAACTACGGCCAGCTCGGCCGCGAGGATCTGGAGAAGGCGCTCGCGGCGAAAGGCGTGAAGCCGGTCGCGACCGAGAAGTTCAACATCAAGGACGTCGACATGACGGCCCAGTTGCTGAAGGCGAAGGAAGCCGGCGCGGAAGCGGTGCTGACGTATGGCATCGGGCCTGAACTTGCGCAGATCGCCAATGGCATGGCCAAGCTCGGCTGGAAGGTGCCGCTGATCGGAAGCTGGACTCTTTCGATGGCCAATTACATCGACAACGCGGGCGCGAACGGCGAAGGCGCGCGCATGCCGCAGACCTTTATCCAGGAAGCGAACACGGCGAAGCGCAAGGCGTTCATCGATGCATATCTGGCCGAGTTCAAGCCGAAGAACAACCGGATCGACTCGCCGGTCTCCGCGGCTCAGGGCTACGACTCCATCTATCTGCTCGCGGCCGCGATCACGCAGGCTGGATCGACCGATGGTCCGAAGGTAAAGGCCGCGCTCGAAGGGCTGAACAAGAAGGTCGAGGGCGTCGTGATGGTCTACGACAAACCCTTCACGAAAGACGATCACGAAGCGATCAGCGCCAACGTGCCGGTGGTGGGCGAGGTGAAGGGCGGACGCGTGGTGTTCGCTTACGACGCCGACAAGAAAGGCGGCGGCGAGTTGCGCACCAAGCAGACCACGACCGCCGCAAACTGAGGTCACGGTGCAATCGCGAGCCGCGCCCGCCTGACGGCGGGCGCGGCTTTGCTTGTGCGCAACGTTTGAGCAACAGCCACTTTCGTCAGCCACCTTCGATATCAAGGCGCAACACATGGCCATCCTTTTGCAGCTCATCTATAGCGGCATCGCGCTCGGCATGATCTACGCGGTGATCGCGTTCGGTTACCAGCTGACTTTCGCTACATCGGGCACGCTCAATTTTGGGCAAGGCGATGCGCTGATGCTCGGCGCGCTCGTGGGCCTGACGCTGGTTTCTGTCGGCGTGAATTACTGGCTGATGATTCCTATTGTGTGCATCTTCGGCTTGGCGCAAGGCGCGCTGGTCGAACGCATCGGCGTGCGGCCGGCAATCAAGATCAAGTCTGAATTCGGCTGGATCATGTCGACCATCGCGCTCGGGATCATCTTCAAGAATGTCGCGGAAAACGTCTGGGGACGAGATGACCTGCGCTTCCCGTCGCCGTTGCCCGAAGCGCCGATGAAAGTATTTGGCGCCAACATCCTGCCGATGGAACTCCTGGTTGTCGGCGGCGCGCTTTTGATGATGCTCGCGGTCGAGTTTTTCAACCGCAAGACGATCTTCGGCAAGGCCGTGGTCGCAACGGCGAATGACCGCGATGCCGCCGCGCTGATGGGCATCAACACGGGGCTTGTGATCACGTTCTCCTACGCGTTGTCGTCCCTGACAGCTGCGTTCGCCGGCGTGCTGATCGCGCCGCTCACGCTGACGGGCGCGACCATGGGCGCCGTGCTCGGGCTGAAGGCGTTCGCGGTGGCGATCATCGGCGGATTGTCGAGCGGCATGGGGATCATCGTGGGCGGGATGATTCTTGGCATTGCCGAAACCATGACGGGTTTCTATCTTTCCACCGGCTACAAGGACGTGCCGGGCCTCGTGCTGCTGCTGATCGTGCTGGCGCTGAAGCCGGCCGGCCTGTTCGGCAAAACCGCGATCAAGAAGGTGTGAGGACCGTGATGAAATCCGCCAAGCCAGTCAAACTCGCGGCCGCCGTGCTCGGCCTCGCCGCACTCGCGATCTTCCCCATAGCGTCAGGCAATCCTTACTATATTCACCTCGTCGAAACCATCATGATCTACGCGATCCTGTTGTTCGGGCTCGATATCGTGGTGGGCTACACGGGTCAGGTATCTCTCGGCCACGCGGGATTGTTCGGCGTGGGCGCGTACACGGCGGGGGTATTGTTCATCAAGCTCGGGATGCCGTTCTATGTGACCGCGCCGCTTTCGATTCTGGTAACTGCGGGGTTCGGCGCGATCCTCGCGTTGCCTGCGCTGCGTGTCTCGGGGCCTTACCTCGCGATGGTCACGCTCGCGTTCGGTACGATCATCCAGATCCTGATCAACGAAATGGATTTCCTCACCAACGGCCCGATGGGACTCAAGATTCCGAAGCCCATCTTCGCCGGCCATAGCATGAGCGAAGACGGTTTCTACTGGCTCGTCGCGGTGTTGCTGGTGATATCGATGATCGTGGTGCATCGCATCCTCAAGTCGCATCTCGGCCGTGCGTTCGAAGCGCTTCGGGATTCTCCGATTGCATCGGATTGCATGGGTGTATCGGTGTACCGGTACAAGGTTTATGCGTTCGTGATCAGCGCCGGTTTTGCGGGACTCGCGGGTTGTCTTTATTCGTATTCCGAACAATATATTTCACCGAATACATACAACTTCGAACTCACCATCCTGTTCCTGCTTGCCATCATCATGGGCGGCCGGAAAACACGCACGGGCGCGATACTCGGTTCCACGATCATCGTGTTGCTGCCCAAGCTGCTCGATGACATCGCGATGTTTCGCAGCGTCGCGACTGTGCTGGCCGTGGTGGTCGCCGTGGGCGCGGTCGTTGCGCTGGTGCGCAAGGTGACTACCTTGCAGAAGGTGTTGATTCCGGTCGCGGGCACGGCGGGTCTCGCCATTTTCTCGTTCTGGATCAATGCACTCACCGACTGGCGGCTGACCATCTTCGGGCTGATGATCCTGCTGGTTGTGTACTACCTGCAGGACGGCGTGGTCGGCTTCGTGCGCAAGATCGTGCTGCACGGCAGGCACCGTCCTGTCACGATCAAGACCGACGAACTTTCGGGCGAAGGTCATGACGCGGTGATCGCGATCCGTTCGCAGGGCACGGAAAACATCATCGATTTACGCGGCATCCTGATGCAATTCAGCGGCCTGAAAGCGCTGAACAACGTGAACCTGAGCGTGCGTCGCGGCTCGATTCACGGCTTGATCGGACCGAACGGTTCGGGCAAGAGCACGATGATGAACGTGCTGACCGGCATCTATGTTCCGACGGCCGGGTCTATCGACTATGACGGTGAATCCATTGCGGGGAAGACGTCGTCGAAGATCGCGTTGTCGGGTATCGCTCGCACCTTCCAGAACGTGCAACTGTTCGGCGAAATGACCGCGCTGGAAAACGTGCTGGTCGGATTGCACCATACGTTCAAGGCGAATCTCGCCGATGTCGGGCTGATGACGCCGCGGTATCGGCGCGAAGAACATGCCGCGCGCGAGCGTGCATTCAGCATGTTGCGTTTCGTCGGATTGGAAGCGGTTGCTTCCGAGGAAGCGCGCAATCTCCCTTACGGCAAGCAGCGGCTGCTTGAAATTGCCCGGGCTTTGGCGCTCGATCCCCAGCTTCTTCTACTCGATGAACCCGCCGCCGGCCTGACCGCGCCCGACATCAAGGAGCTCGTCGCGATCATCCGCAAGGTGCGCGCGCATGGCATCACGCTGATCCTGATCGAGCATCACATGGATGTGGTCATGAGCGTATGCGACACGGTTTCGGTGCTGGATTTCGGGCAGAAGATCGCTGAGGGCCGGCCGGCCGACATTCAGGCCGACGAGCGCGTGATCGAAGCGTATCTCGGTGGTCAAGCCGCCACGCACGCATAGGGAAGACATGATGTTATCGATAAAAAACCTGCATGCGGGCTATGGCAAGGTCAAGGTTCTGCACGGCATTTCCATGGATGTGCCCAAGGCGTCGGTGGTCACGCTGATCGGTTCAAACGGCGCTGGCAAAACCACGACCATGCGCGCTATTTCCGGGATGATCCGCCCCACGTCGGGCGAAATCACGATGGGCGAGGGTGCGCAATCGAAGCGTATCGACGCAATGGATTCGCACAAGATCGCGCGCCTTGGTCTCGCGCATTCGCCTGAAGGCCGCCGGGTGTTCGCGACCATGTCGGTGACCGACAACCTGATCCTCGGCGCGTTTCCGCGACTGACGTGGGCGCGTCCTCGAGGCGACGTCAATGCGGACCTGGAGCGTGCGATCGATTTGTTTCCGCGCTTGAAGGAGCGGCGTCATCAACTTGCCGGAACGCTTTCGGGCGGCGAACAGCAGATGCTCGCCATGGCGCGCGCCATCATGCTGAACCCGGATCTTGTCTTGCTCGACGAACCGTCGATGGGCCTCGCGCCGATCCTCGTGGAAGAAGTTTTTCGCATCATTGCAAGGCTGAAGGACGAAGGCGTGACCATGTTGCTGGTCGAGCAGTTTGCCGCCGCCGCGCTGAACGTGGCCGATTACGGTTATGTGCTCGAAAACGGACACGTTGCGGCGCACGGACCGGCCGGGCAGCTCAAGAACGATCCTTCTGTTAAAGCGGCATATCTGGGCGCGAGCTAAAGAGATCGCGCCGGCTCATCTCCAGACGGCGATTCCGCGTGTTTCGCCGTCCATCCATCTCGCGTCAAGCCCCGCCTTCGGAAGCCTTCAGTTGCCGAAATTTCCTTCAGAACTGAGCGTTCGCCTTCAATAATCCTCTCTATCCTTTCCATATTGATGTTTTGGTTATGTCGTAGTCGGCAAGATGGTAATAATTTGTATGGTTAACCCCGATTTCAACGTAAACGAACAAAAAGGAACATGCGTGTTGTTGCTTTAGTTTCCTTTTTGAAAAAACCAGCGACGCAAAACATTCGGCGTTCCTGACAAGCATCCGACAAGAAAAAGCATCGACGAAGAGGAGAGCAACTTGGTTTTGGAACTGGAGAAGGTCACCGTGTTATCGGGTGGCCAGACACATCTGTACGGCGTGGATCTGCACCTCGTGCCCGGCGCCATCAACGTGCTGCTAGGTCCCACGCAGGCGGGCAAAACCACGCTCATGCGCGTGATGGCGGGACTGGATCGACCGGCGACCGGACGCGTGCTCGTCGACGGGCGTGACGTGACCGGCATCGGCGTACGTCAGCGCAATCTTGCGATGGTCTATCAGCAATTCATCAACTATCCCGCGATGACCGTCTACGACAACATCGCGTCGCCGCTCAAGCTGCAGAAAATCGATACCGCGCAAATCACGCAGCGGGTGAACGAAGTCGCGGCGAAGCTGCATATCGAGCATTTGTTGCAGCGCCGGCCCGGCGAATTGTCGGGCGGCCAGCAGCAGCGTTGTGCGCTGGCACGTGCGTTAGTGAAGCGTTCATCACTTGTGTTGCTCGACGAACCCCTCGTGAATCTCGACTACAAGCTACGCGAAGAACTGCGAGCCGAACTCACCACGCTTTTCGCCGATGGCAAGACCACCGTGGTGTATGCAACCACCGATCCGCTGGAAGCGCTGCTGCTGGGCGGCTATACCACGGTCGTAGATAAAGGCCGCGTGCTTCAGACCGGCCGCACGCTCGACGTGTACAACGCGCCCGCCACGGTCGACGTCGCCGCCGTCTTCAACGACCCGCCCATGAACATGCTCGCGAGCGACGTGAGCGCGGACGGGATTGCGCGTTTGCCGATTGGTATCGATGTAAAACTGCGGCGCGCGGACAACCAGACGGGCCAGTGCCGCATCGGCATTCGTCCGGGACATTTGCGGCTCGCGCCGCGCACGCCTGAGTCGATCGCCGTGCCATGCCGCCTCGAACTTGCTGAACTCAGCGGCTCCGAGACCTACCTCCACGTGCGTACGCAGCAAGGCGGCGTCGATCTCGTCGCACAGTTGCAGGGTGTGCATCAGATTGGCCTGGGTACGTCGCTGGATGTGTTCGTCGACCCGGACGAGCTGTTCGTATTCGGCGCCGACGCCAAACGCCTATCGGGCCCGGAGGCGAGTCATGGCTCGTATTGAGTTCCAGAATCTCGCGCATGCGTACCGGCCGAACCCGGCGAGCCTGGACGACTACGCGCTGCAACCCATGTCGATGGTCTGGGAAGACGGCGGCGCGTATGCGCTGCTTGGGCCGTCGGGTTGTGGCAAGTCCACCCTGCTCAATATTGTCTC
>Ga0163162_10006428_pt1 | contig 11380 bp, 6 predicted proteins | sample S55metaG_FD_115310 | JGI IMG/M metagenome (GOLD analysis project Ga0163162, IMG submission 115310) | Switchgrass rhizosphere microbial communities from Kellogg Biological Station, Michigan, USA - S5-5 metaG | ecosystem: Host-associated > Plants > Roots > Rhizosphere > Soil | place: USA: Michigan...
AGCGTATCGTCTTCACCGCCGACGATTACGCGGTTGTCGGGCGTGCTGCGCAGATACAGGTAGGGGCGGGCCGATTCCCACAGCAGCAGTCGCCGCAGCGGCCCAAGTCCGCCCTCGACCGGTTCGGTGGCCAGCGCATAGCTGCTGTGGTTCGCGGCGACCTTGCGGCGCAGGTATTGCTGCGTCTCGTATCCGGCGGCGACAACGAGATGGCGGCAGCGCACGGCCACATCGCTTTCGAGGTTCAAGCGCAGCCCGCGGGGGGTGGCCTGCCAGCTCAGGACGGTGGTGCGGTCGAAGACGCGGACCCCGCGGTTGCGCAGACTGCCCAGGATCGAATACGTCAGGCGGTAAGGATCGACCTGGGCGGCGACCTGCGTCAGCAGTGCGACCGGCGCGTCGAGTCCGAAGCGCGAGCGCAACTGCGCGCGCTCGACGGCAGTCACGGCCAGACCGTGCTTGCGCCGCAGGGCGCACTCGTTGCGCAGTCGCCGCTCGTGGCGCTGGCTGCTGGCCAGATACAGGCTTTTCGTCCGGGCGAATCCGCTGTGGCCGACCTGGGTCGCAAGATCGTGCAGTACCGGAATGGCGCCTTCGCAGGCCCGGTACGCGGCGACCGCGGCTGGCTCGCCGAATGAAGCGGCGAGTGCCGCGAGCTCGGTATCGATTTCGTATTGCAGCAGGGCCGTGCTGGCCGAGGTGCTGCCCCAGCCGACGTCGCGCTTGTCGAGCACGGCGACGTCCAGCCCGACTTCAGCCAGCGAATGCGCAATCAAGGCGCCGCTGATGCCGGCGCCGATGACGGCGACATCGCAACTGATGTCTTCGAGGAGCGGCGGGAAGGCCAGGGGCAACCCGTTCTTCACGGTCCAGAACGGATATCCGCTCTTCAGGTCCATGGTTGCGCGCTTCTGTTTGCGGGAGCCGGAAGACGCACGCAGCGTGCCAATCCTCGTGAACGTCAGGCGCGCGCGGGCTGGAGCTCGATCCTTCGTGCAAAACACCAGCCGCCCGGAACGCGGTCGTGGAAACTGCGACCGCGCGTCCGCAACCTGGCGCCTTTCCCCACCGCGACCGCTGGCACAGGTCTTGCGATGTGGAATGTGTAAAACGATACAAGGGGAGAAGTTTGCCGGCTGGAACTTTCCCCTGCTGATTCGCGAAAGCGATACCGGCGGCCGGCGCAAGCAGGACTTCAAGCGGGCGCGCGTCCGGTGGCGTAAAAGCCGGACAAGGCAACACCGACACGGCAGGACGATGGTTGCAGAAGTATACTATCGCGGCGTTCACGACTTTGGCTCGTTGCCACGTAGGCATGAAACCACAGCAGGGTATCGTGGCGGGCGCGCATAGGAGCCGACCATGGCGACAAAGATCAAGGCGGGGAAGAGCAGGGCGATGAAGGTCGCAGGGACGACGAGGAGCAAGTCCGCGCAGCGCGCTACTGCGTTCAAGGCTGCCGGCTCGCCGATCCTCGTGGCTCGGCGCAAGCCGCTCAAAGACATCTTCGGTGCCGTCGCGTTGACCCACCCCGAGCGCGTCGTGTTTCCGGCCGACGGCGTCACCAAGCTCGATGTTGCCGAGTACTACCGGCAGGTGCTGCCGCGGCTGCTTGCCGGCATCAAGGGCCGACCCTTGTCGGTGATCCGCTGCCCGGCCGGAATCTCGGGCGAGTGCTTCTTCCAGAAGCACCTGACGTCGGGCTTGAAGCACGTCAGCACCGTTGCGCTGAAGGAAGAAAGCGGAAGCACCGGCGATTATGTCTATGTCGATGACGCCGACGCGGTGTTTGAACTCGTGCAGTTCAACGCGCTGGAGTTTCATCCCTGGGGGGCGACCGCGGCCGATCCCGAGCATGCGCAATACCTGGTGTTCGACCTCGACCCCGCGCCGGAAATAGCCTGGGCGCGCGTCGCAGCGGCGGCAGTCGATGTGCGCGATCTGCTCGCCAAGGCCGGCCTGGAGTCGTTCGTGCGCACGACCGGAGGCAAGGGCCTGCATGTCGTCGTGCCGTTGCGTCCCGCGCCAAAGTGGGACAAGGCGAAGAAGTTTGCCCGTGCGCTCGCCGAAAGTTTCGCCGCCGTGCGTCCCGGCGAATTCCTCGCCGAGGCGAGCAAGCAGCGGCGCGACGGCAAGATCTTCATCGACTATCTGCGCAACACCCGCGGAGCCACCAGCGTCGCCTCGTATTCGCTGCGCGCGCGCGCCGGAGCGCCGGTTGCCGTTCCCCTGCGCTGGGCCGAACTGAAGACAATCAAGAGCGGCGATGCGTTCAACATCCGCAACGTGCCGGAGCGCCTTAGGCGCATGCGCGCTGATCCGTGGCCCGGATACGATTCGTTGCGCCAGAACCTCGACGGAATCGCCCAACTGTCCGGCAAGTAGCCATTCACGCCGGCCCGGAAAGCCGTGCCGCAAAGATCCGGGCGTGGTGCGGATTTAAATCCGCGGTTCGAAGTCCGTCGCAGTAAGGTGCCGGACGCAAGGCGCGGTATAATCATTAGTCGTGGAAGACCATAACTGCAACGACTGCGTTCCGGGAGACGCCTGATGAATCGTACTGCTGCGCCGACGCGATCGCACGGGACGGAATTCGACGTGGGCACATTCGTGCGCGCCGCCGCTCACGAGATTGCCGGCCAGATCAACGCGATCTCGATGAATGCCGAACTCGTCAAGCTGCTCCTCGAACGCTCCGATGTCGCCCGCGCCGAGGAGACGATCAAGCGCATGCTGAGTGATTGCGGACGTTACGGGCGCATGGTGCGCTCCCTCGAACGATTCGGTTCCTGCATGACTGCGCGCGAACGCGAGCCGGTAGCCGTCGCTGATTTGATCGAGGGCGCAGCGACGATGTTCGCGCAGGAGCGTTCGGAAGCAAAGCCGACGCTGAAGGTCGAAGCCGACGACGCCTCGATCGTCGTCGACCGGGTCGGAATGCAGCGCGTCTTGTCCGGCCTGCTGCACAACGCGGTCGAAGCGGGCGCCGGTTCGGTCGCCGTCGAGGCTCGGCGCGATGCGGACGCGCTGACCATCGTCGTTGCCGACGATGGCGAAGGCATCCGGGCGAACATCCGTGCGCGCCTCGCCGAACCGTTCTTCACGACGCGCCGCGACGAGGGTCACAACGGTCTGGGTCTCACGCTCGCCGCGGAGATCGCGAAAGCCCATGGCGGCAGCCTGTCGATCGACGAGAACATCGGGCATGGCGCGCGCGCCACGCTGCGCCTGCCGCTGGCATAGGCAAGCAGCCGGGAATTCCCGGGTCAGCGCTGCTCGATTGTCGCCTTGAGCAGGTCGGCGTGCACCGGTTTCACCAGATGGGTGTCGAAACCGGCATCACGGCCGCGCGCGCGATCGCTCTCCTGGCCATAGCCGGTCATTGCAATCAGGCGCACCCGGTCGAGCGCGTTTTCGGCGCGGATCCGCCGCGCCAGTTCAAAGCCGTCGATTTCAGGCAGTCCGATGTCGAGCAGGATGACATCGGGGCGAAACACGAGCGCGGCCGCTAGCACGTCGTTGCCGCTGTGCACGGCATGAGACTGATGTCCCCACAGGTCCAGCAATGCGGATGTGCTGGCGACGAGATCGCGGTTGTCGTCGGCGACCAGCACGCGCAGCGATTCTGCGGAATCCGCTGGCGGCGATGCGGCAGGCTGTACGCCAGCGGCCTGCGTTGGCGCCTCGACGAGCGGCAGGCGAACCACGAATTCGCTGCCCTTGCCGTGACCGGCGCTGATCGCCCGTACGTCGCCGCCATGCAGTTCGGTGACCCGGCGCACCAGCGCCAGGCCCACGCCCAGGCCGCCGGCGGAACGTGCCAGCGACTGGTCGGCCTGGATAAACGGTTCGAACACGCGCGGCAGCAGTTCTGGCCCGATGCCCTGGCCGCTGTCGTGAACGCTTATCCGCGCCTGCGCTTGTTCCGGAGCCGCGGCGACGCTGATATAGCCGCGGTCGGGAGTATATTTTGCGGCATTATGCAATATGTTCGCGAACGCCTGGATCAGGCGTGCGCTGTCGCCTTCGACGTACATCGGACGCGGGTCGATGTCGAGATCTAGGCGGTGGCCACGCGCATTGATCAGCGGCTGCACCGTCTCGATGGCGGCGCGCAGGATCGGCTTGAGGTCGACGACGGCTTTCTCCACCAGGATCTTGTTCTGGGAAATGCGCGCCGCATCGAGCAGGTCGTCGACCATGCGCACGAGCTGGTCGATCTGCCTGCGCATCGTCGGCAGCACCGACTCGACCGTCGACCATTGCCCCTGCCTGTCGGCTTCGAGCAGATACAGCGCGTTGCGCAAGGGCGCCAGCGGATTGCGCAACTCGTGCGCCAGCATCGCCAGGAATTCGTCCTTGCGCCGGTCCGCGAGCAGCAGCTGGTCGGCTTGTTGCCGAAGTTGCTGTTCGAGCAGCTTGCGCTCGGTAACGTCGAGCGCGAAGCCGACATATTCGTCGGCGCTGGCGAATACTCGCGCATAGCCCACGACGACCGACACCCGCTTGCCGTTGCGGCGCATGAATTCCTTTTCGTACGGCGCGCAGACTCCGGCGGTTGTTACCTGGGCGAACGCCAGGGCGTCGATCTGGTGATACTCGGCCGGTGTCTGGGCGACGAGATTGATCCTGCCTTCGGCCAGGTCTTCCCCGCTGAAATCGAGCATTTTCAACAATGCGCTGTTGGCCTGGGCGACGTTGCCGTCGCGATCGAAACTCAGCATCAGTCCGATCACCCCGGCGTCGACGAGCACGCTCAGGCGCGACTGCGTGACCTGCAACGCCCGGTCCAGACGCTGCTGTTCGGTCGTGTCCACCCAGCTGTGGACCGCGCCGATGATGTCGCCGTCGCCATTGCGGACCGGAGCGACATTGACAATGACAGTGAGCGGGCGCCGCCCGGGCCGAGCGACGACCCAGGCCTCGTCGCGGACGACCGTGCCTTCATTCATTGCCCGGTACAGCGGCAGCCTCGACGGCGCGGGAATCGTGCCATCCGGCAGCAGCTTGCGGTAAAGCTCGCGCGAAGGCCTGTTTTCGCCGGGGCCAAGCCATTCGCGCATCTGGCTGCTCATCGCAATCATCGTGAAGTCCGGTCCCGGCCCGGTCATGGAGATGCCGATCGGCGCGTTTTCGAGAATTGTCTTCAGGGTTTGCTCGCTGGCGAGCGCGGCGCGCGCGCGCTGCGAAATTTCCTCGGCAGCCGCTGCCAGCGCGAGCTCGGCGTTGCGCCGCTCGCTGGAGTCGCGGAATACGATCACGGCGCCCTGGATCGCGCCGCCGGTCTCGATGATCGGAGCCGCGCTCTCCTCGATAGCGAACTCGCGCCCTCCACGCGCGCGCAGCAGGATATGGTAGGCGTGTCCGCTCAGGCTGTCGTCGGCAATGACCCGGGCGAGCGGGTTCGGGGCCGGCCGGCGCGTGGCCTCTTCGAGCGCCTCGAATACTTCCGGCAGCGGCTTGCCCAAGGCATCCTGCTGCGTCCATCCGGTGAGCGCCTCGGCAACCGGATTGAGCAGTACGATGCGGCTTTGCGGATCCGTGACGATGACACCGTCGCCGATACTGCGAAGCGTGGTGCTCAGCCATTCGCGCTGCAAGTAGAGCTCGCGCGCGGCGCGATTGCGCTCGAGCAGGTCGCGGCGCAGCAACGCGGCGGCCAGCCCGATCAACACCAGTCCGACGGCCATGCCGAGGAAGCGCGAATATACGGTCTCGGAGTACAGTTCGATCTCGCGCGCGTCGCGCAATGCCTGCCGTTTTCGCTCGGTCTCGCGCATGCTGTCGACGAGTTGCCGGATTGCGCGCATCGTCAGCATGCCTGAATCGGTCGCTTCCAGGGACATCGCCGCGGAGACGTCGCCGGAGTCGATCAACGCTATCGAGCGGCGCAGTTCGTCGACTTTGATGGCGACGAGCTTTTCCAGCGCGCCCAGCCTTTGCGTTTGCTCCGGCTCGTCTGCGAGCAGCGGTTTCAGCGCGGCGATCTTGGTTTCGATCGCGGCCGAGGCAGCGCGATACGGTTCCAGGTAGGAGGTCTTTTGCGTCAGCAGATAGCCGCGCTGCCCGGTCTCTGCATCGATGAGTTCGGACAACAGGTCGTCGATCGCATAGATCGTGTCGCGCGAACGGGCACTGGCTGCTGCGCCGGCCAACAGTTCGCTGGCGTTGTAGTTGGAAAGCAGTGCGTTTCCAATCAGTACCAGCGCCACCAAGGCAAGCGCGATGGTCCACAGTGCCCGTTTCAGGTTGCTCACCGAATACGCACTCCAAGGCAAACGCCAGCAGCGTCGGGGAATCGAATCTTACCGTGCGCGGTGACAGCCGTGGGCGCAGGTGGGGTCGTGCAGCTGCCTCGCCACGGCTGGCGAGGAGACACCCGCTTGTCCTGTTCCCGGGATTCCCACGGCCACGATAACCGCCTCAAGGTTATTTGGCGGCCGCGGCGAACGATGCCGGCCGGTGCCTGGCCGGGACAGAATGAGCAACGCAATGCAATCACACAGGCCGGAAAGAGGCGCTCCGCCCGGAGAGTCGTTCTCCGGAATCCGTATTGCGCGGAAAGCGCCGTTCCGGCCGCGTCTTGAAATCGAAAATTCGCCACGTCGTACCAAAGTGCGGATTTTCGTAGCAGGCATCGCAAGGTATGTGCCAACGGACAGGATCGGTTGCCGCCCATATCTCCGCGATCCGAGCGCAAATGCCAATGCAACCTGGAACGAAAACTTTATCCAGTATTGCAAAATGCAGGAGTGGCAAGGACGCAGCGCTCGTTCCTGCTTCGCGCAATTCGCGCGCCTGCCACGGCGGGTTTTCCCCGGTCTGGCGCCGGCGGCCTCGCAGCAGGGCTTCTAAGCGACCGCCTTGCAAGCAGTCTCGCCCCCTGTAATGAAACGCATGCACCGAGCGCGACGATTCTGGCACGGCTCTTGCGATCTGCGACCAATGCGAATAGCGATGAGGAACAAGCGGATGCTCAGCCTGCCTGCAACACAACGTACATCGGCAAACACTGATATTCAGAATGCCACGGCATCCCTTGGCGGCGCGCTGCCGGATCAGGTCGCCGCACCTGTCGAAGCCGGCGCGGTTGCCATCGAGCGGACGCCAGCTTTCGCGCCGGTGCGGTTTGCCGTTGTCGCGCGCTCGCGCATCGAGTCGCTGCTCGACGCCGCCGGTATCCGCATCGACGGTCGCGCGCCGACCGATATGCGCGTACGCGACTCGCGCGTTTTCTCCTGGCTGAGTGCGCGCGGATTGCGGGGCCTCGGCGAGGCCTACATGAACGGCTGGTGGGAGGCCGCAGATCTCGACGGGCTGCTGCAACGCGTGCTGCATGTCCATGGCGACCGGGATGTCCGCGGCATCGATGAGGCGGCGTTGTTCATCCAGTCGAGACTGGCCAGGCTGGCCGGCCCGCAACGTCCGTGCCTCGTCGGCGCGCATGATGAGCCTGCGGGGCCGCAACTGCTGCGCGCGATCCTTGGCGAGCGCATGGTTTCCAGCTGCGGCTACTGGAAGGACGCCTACAACCTGGCCGGTGCGCAGGAAGCCAAGTTCGATCTGGTCTGCCGCAAGCTCGGGCTCGCGCCGGGCATGCACGTGCTCGACGCCGGTTGCGGCTCCGGTGAAGCATTGCTGTTTGCCGCGATCAACTACGGCGTCAGCGGCGTCGGCATCGCCCCGTCGCACGAGCAGGCGGAGTCCGCGCGCGCGCGCTGCGCCGGCTTGCCGATCGAGATCCGCGTCCAGGACTATCGCCTTGTCGATGGACGCTTCGACCGCTGCTGGTCGGTCGGCAATTTCGAACACGTCGGCGCGAAGAACCATCGCGCCTATTTTCAGGCCATGCGCAGATGCCTCGCGCCCGACGGCCTGATGCTGCTGCAATCGATCGTCAGCAACCGCCCGGTCAACCGGCTGGAACCGTGGATGGAAAAGTATGTTCATCCCGGTTCCACGATCCCGACGGCGGTGCAGATAGATGAAGCGTATGCGCGTATGTTCGTCATGGAGGACTGGCAGAATTTCGGCGCCGACTACGACCGGACCTTGCTGGCCTGGCGCGCGAACCTGGAGCGAAACTGGCCGGCGCTGCGCAAAACACACGACGACCGCTCCTATCGGATGTGGCGCTTTTATCTGTCGGCGGCCGCGGTCACGTTCCGCTGCCGGCGCAACCAGCTGTGGCAAGTCGTCCTCAGTGTGAACGGATTGCCGCACGCCTACGGGGCGGTGCGCTGAGGGTCGCATGCACGCAGTTCCTTACCCGCGCGAGCGAGCGATGAGCGCATGGATCGCGGCGCGGAATGCGGCCGATCCCGGGGCGATCCCCATCTCCGCGCCGCGGCGCCAGCGCGTCCTGATGACCGCGGATACGACCAGCCACGTGTGGCAATACGCGCTCGAGCTTGCCCGCGCGCTCATGGCCGCAGGCCATGAAGTCGCGCTGGCGACGACCGGCGCCATGCCCGACCGGGAGCAACGGCGCGAGGCAGATTCGATCGCCGGCCTGGCGCTCCATGCGAGCGGATACAAGCCATCCCCGCTCGAGGATTGCGCGGAGCGACGCGCCGCCGGGCGCTGGCTCTTCGACCTGGCCGCCGGCATTCGACCGAGCGTGCTGCATTTGAACAGTTGCGACTACGCCGACCTGCCGTGGAGGGTGCCGGTGTTGCTCGCCGTGCACACCTGCATGCAGTCATGGTGGCGCGCTGTGCACGGAACGCCCGTCCCGGAATCGTGGCGCTGGTATCGGCAGCAGGTTGCCGCGGCGTTGAGGATGGCGGACGTTGTTGTCACACCGACGCTTGCAACGTTGCAAGGATTGCACAGGCATCATGGATCGCTCGGCGCTGCGCGCGTCATTGCAAACGGCCGCGACCACGCGGACACGCCGGCGCCGGAAAAGCGCGAGTACGTGTTCTGCTGCGGCGATCCCGGCGATCGCAGCCAGAACTTCGCGGCGCTGCGGGCCGCCGCCGGCGGCGTGGCGTGGCCACTGTGCGTCGCGAATACCGGCGATAGTCGCGGCGACGCCACCGGCGCGAGCACTGGCCTCAGGCTTTTGGGGCGATTGAGCCGCCGCCATGCCGCGCGATGGCGCGCGCGCGCGCCGATCTTTGCAATGCCTGCGCGTCACCCGCCCGCGGGCCTGGCGCTGCACGACGCTGCGCTGGCCCGCTGCGCGCTGGTCCTGGGCGACATCGAAGGCCTGCGCGAAACCTGGGACGGCGCCGCGGTTTTCGTCGACCCGAACGATGACCAGGCGCTGGCTCATGCATTGCGGCGACTGATCGCCAACAAGGCTGCGCGCGAATGCTACGCCGAACTGGCGTTCGTGCGCGCCAAGCGATACAGCGCGTCGGCGATGGCTGCCGCATACGCCGATGCCTACGCCGAAATCGCCCCCTCGTCGTGCGCTGACCCCGAACAGACGCTGGCCGTGCCGGCGCAGATGTATTGTTGACTGCAGGAAAATTCCGGTCTTCTGCCGCTTTGCGCGCCGGTCCGGTTTTAGTCGGCCTGGTCGGCGGACAAGTCGCCGACATCGGCTTCGCCGATCAGTCCGAGCTCGCGATAGCGTACCAGGCGGTTGTAGATCGTCTTGGTCGTGATGCCGAGCGCGCGAGCCGCGCGGCGCTTGTTGTTGTGGTGATAGGCGAGCGTCTTGAGCAGCATCTCGCGCTCGACATCGTCGAAGGTCATGCCGACGCGGAAACTGATCGACGTGTCGTTGTCCTTGTCCGAGCCCGCCATCGTTTCGGATTTCGTCTCGACCGTGTCTCCGCTGGCAAGGATGTACAAACGCTGCACCGCATAGCGCAATTCGCGGACGTTCCCCGGCCACTGACGCGAGGTCAGGTGCTGCAGCGCCTCGGGCGAGAACACTCGCTGCGTCCCGTAGCGTTCGTTCAGCCGGTCGAGGAAATGCTGCGCAAGCAGCCCGATGTCGCTGCGGCGCTCGGCCAGCGTGGGGACGGCCAGCGGAAACTCTAGCAGCCGATAGTACAGGTCCGCGCGCAGCGCGCCGGAGTTGACGCACAGTTGCGGATCGTGATTCGTCGCCGCCACGACACGCACGTCGAGTGGAGATTCACGCGTTCCGCCGATGCGGGTGAACGAGTGGCCCTCGAGAACGCGCAGCAGGTATACCTGCAGCGCTGTCGGCATTTCGCTGATTTCGTCGAGGAACAACGTGCCTTCCTGTGCCTGTTCGAAATAGCCGGCGTGCGACTCCACGGCGCCGTTGAACGCGCCGCGCTCGTGTCCGAACAGCTGGCTGCCGAGCAGCTCCTGGGCGATTGCGCCGCAATTCACCGCGACGAATCTTCCCTTGCGCCCGCTCAGGTCGTGCACCGCGCGCGCGACGAGTTCCTTGCCGCTGCCGCTCTCGCCATGCACCAGGACATTCACGTCGAGCGGCGCGACGCGGCGAATGCGCGCGAACAACTCCTGCATCGGCGCCGATTGCCCGATCATCTCGCCGAGGCCCCCTGCGTGCGCCGTCTGCCGCAGTTGCGCGCGCTGGTGGGCGCGTTCGAACAGGCCGCTGAGCACTCCCGGTCCGAGCGGTTTCACCAGGTACTCGACGACCGGCGCGCTGACGGCGCGCACCGCCGATTCGACGGTCGGATGCCCGGTGACGACGACAATCTGGCCGTGGGCGGTCAGGTCGATGTCGTCGAGCAGGTCCAGCCCATTTCCATCGGGAAGATTCAGATCGATCAGGATCAGATCGAAGTGTCCGTCTCGTGTCAGCCGCCGCGCTTCCTGCAATGTCGTCGCCGGGACCGGCACGCAATGCGACAAGCCCGCCAGATCGCCCGCGGCGACTTGGAACTCCGTGTTGTCATCCACGATGAGAACGTTCCCGACGGACTCCTGCCAGTTCATGTACTGCCTCGAAACGCGATCCGATGCTGCGGCGTGAGCATTATTGCGATTGAACACCGAACCGAATGTGAACTATTGGCTCACGTCGCGGCGCGCGCGCAAAAATTTTTCCGGGCGTCCGTTCAGTTGGCGCCGGCCAGAGCAAAAACAACAGCCGTGGGATGGCACGCCGATTGCTCTGGTTGTGCAAATCCGCTGTTTTGTTCGCCGGTTGTCACAAGCATTTCGCATCGTGCGAAGTGTCGCCGACGGGTTTCCGACCAGAGAGAGGTGTCTACATGACCATTCAACCAGCAACCATGTCGCGCGCGAGTGGCGCGCGCGGCTTCGCCGCGATGGACCAGAAAAAACAGAAAGAAATTGCCCGCCGCGGCGGACTCGCCGCGCAGGCGCTTGGCACGGCACACCGGTTCTCGCCGGAGGAAGCGCGGCAGGCAGGACGCAAGGGCGGGGAAGCCGTCAGCGGCAACCGCCAGCACATGGC
>Ga0163162_10006432_pt1 | contig 11378 bp, 9 predicted proteins | sample S55metaG_FD_115310 | JGI IMG/M metagenome (GOLD analysis project Ga0163162, IMG submission 115310) | Switchgrass rhizosphere microbial communities from Kellogg Biological Station, Michigan, USA - S5-5 metaG | ecosystem: Host-associated > Plants > Roots > Rhizosphere > Soil | place: USA: Michigan...
AAAAAAATTACCTGACGATGCGAATAAATTTTTTCAAAAAATATTAGGTCAATAATGTTGCGAGTAATGTCTGTTAATTTAAATGGTATTCGTTCTGCTGAACGCAAAGGTTTTTTCACTTGGCTTAAACAGCAAAATGCGGATGTCATTTGTTTGCAAGAATTAAAAGCACAAGAAGCTGATTTAACGCTGCCGGTTTTTAGGCCGGAAGGTTATCACGCTTATTTTCATTATGCGGAAAAGAAAGGCTATAGCGGCGTGGGGATTTATAGTCGCCACAAACCGCTAGAAGTGGTGACGGGCCTAGGTTTCCCAACGGCTGACCAGGAAGGCCGCTATGTGGCGATTAATCTCGGTAAGTTATGGGTAGCCTCACTTTATCTGCCTTCCGGAACTTCAGGTGACGATAGGCAAACGCTTAAATACGATTTTTTAGATAAGTACCAGGTTCACCTTGATCGTATTCGTGGGGAGACAGTGCCTTATATTATTTGTGGCGACTGGAATATTGCCCATCAACCCATAGACTTAAAAAATTGGCGCGGTAATCAAAAGAATTCTGGGTTTTTGCCCGAAGAACGGGCTTGGCTGGACAATCTCTTTGAAAAAATAGGGTTTGTTGATGCGTTCAGAGTTGTCAATCAAGAGGCGGATCAATATACTTGGTGGTCAAATCGAGGTAGGGCTTGGGAAAAAAATGTTGGGTGGCGAATTGACTATCAAATTATCTCGCCCGCGTTGAAAGACACTGTAAAATCAGCCTTTATTTACAAAGATCAACGTTTCTCAGATCATGCCCCCTTGTTAATGGAATATGATTTTATTATTTAGTTAAGGCTTCGTTAAGCTAAGTTTTATAAACTGAAAGTGGAGCTTATGCAAAGGTAGCGCAAAAATGGAAATAGATATTAAAGTTGGATCAGGACCGGAAGAGCTCGTAAAGGGCAAACAACTACTTGCCGAAAAATTAAAGACAGCATGGACGATGATGCAGCAAGACCCATCTCTAGATCCTCTCGTCATTACTTTCAAATTCGGTGAGGCGCGCGAAAGCTGGTTTCAATTAGGTGCAAATGACAGCGGCGACCCCGTGCTTAGTTACGCTGATAAAGATCATTTAGCGATTCTTTTTCCTTTGAAAGATGTGATCAGTCAATTTCTAACAATCAACCGTTCTAACCCCGCTGCTCCTTTCGTTTTAAAACAGTATTTTTGTGACATTGATGAGCAATTGCGTTTAGCCAAAACCATGGCTGGCGGTGGCTCATATCCTGAAGCTTCTCCAAAAAGCCGCCTAGAGGCTATCACTCCTCAAGCTGCGATCACCCGGCAAAAAGAACAATTACCTACTGTTATGTTCGAATTGGAAGCCTCTGAAAAAAGCCCAGGTCAATTCAGCATATTTTCTAAAACCGAAACCCACAACAAATCCGAACCTAAGCCTGTTATTGCTCCTATTATTAAAGGCCCCACCCATAAGTAAACAACTTGTAGCCCGTACACGTTTTTTGTGTACGGGAGACAGTGTTGGTAAAGACCCCGCCCCCGTAGACAAAAAAACATGTACGGGCTACTCGCTGAAATAGTAAATTATTTGATCAGTTTTTAGGCTCGCCAGGGCTCAGGAATTGATAGTCATAAGATTCCTTTAAGCTAAAACATGGTATAGTTGGCCCGCCAGAAATTATAGATAAAAGAGAAACGAGAGATGGTAAAAAAATATTACAATGCTTTAGCTAACTTAAAACTCCAGCCTGCGCTTGGCAATGGCAATTGCCTTTTTAATGGCTATTCCATCTGTGTAGCTGATGCTAACAAGCTAGCTTTTATCAAAGCTCATTTTGAAAAGCGTAACGAAGATATACGGGTCTATAACCGTATTGTTGAACTCATTCGGCAAGCAGGCAGTAATCTCGACACCCTCCAAAGAACGTTGGCGCCATTCCTAAGAAATTTAGCTATCGAGGTAATTAAAAAACAACCTGGCCGTTATTTTAAAGCGTCGCTTTTTAATGTGGAATCAGTTTTTACAACTAACTTAAATGACGATATTTACTGTAGCCACGATTTCATTAGCAGAAAATTTGCTGAGCTTAAAAAATTGGCTAAAGATCAACAAGTCCGAGCGTTAACTCGTTGGTGGAAAGAAGAAGGTTTTGATCGGTTTCTAGAAGCAATGCGAGAATCTGGTAGAGACTCTGGTGATTTGGAAGGCGTTGCCTTATCAGATTATTTGGGTTTGGTTTTCTTAGTGAAAGCGGAACGTTACGGCAAAGATTTCGTTTGTTTGAACGCTGCTAATGGCGAATTTCCTCCCCGCGGTACATTGAGTGATGGCACAGCATATCGATTTTCAGCAGCACAAATAAGAGAATTAACTCACCGTGCGGTAGCACAGCGTGCTGACATGTTGGCTGATTTGCAATGGGAGCCACTCACCAGAGAAGATGTAGAAGAAAGATTAAGCGCCGTGCCTTCTTATCAAGAAGTGCGTGATTATATCGTAAACAATAAACCTGCAAAAAAAGCACCCATTCCAGCGGCCTGGAAGAAAAATCCTGCATTGCTCGAGCAATTAAAGTTACGCGGTGTCGTGACGGATGAACGAATTGATAAGGTTATGACTAGCGTATTTGCTAAAGATAATAGCATTGCTGAGAAGTTGGCATTCACCTTAGGCAGAATTGCCGAAGTAGAAAACAAAGCCGGGATTCTTTCTGTTTGGGATGATACGTTTGTTGATGCTGAGTTTGTTGCTTTACGTAGCCAGGAATACATGTATTCAGGTGGTGGCCGTATGGGTCACTGGGATGCGCTAGTTTCTAAAGCGCCAGCCCTTATTGCGCACGCAGAGAAAGCTGTTGCTGCCAAAGACAAAACAGTAGAAGCACCGAAAGCGAAGCTGGAAAAGAAAGAAAAAGGAAAAGAAGAAACTAAAGGAAAAGAGAAAGGAAAAGAGAAAGAAAAAGAGATAGAGATAGAAAAAGAGAAAGTAGCGACGAAAGAAATTGTCGCTCCTAAGAAACCATTTAACCAAGCGGCTATTACTGAAATGCTGCAAAAAATAGAAAACGGAGAACTGAAGCCCTCGCCAATCAAATGGACAATGTGGGTGGACAGAGCTCAGCAAGAATCAGTGGCTCCTGATACTATCCCTGAAGAAGAGAGAGTTATTTATGCTTTTGGTAATCAAGTAAAAACTATTCACAAAGATACCGCAGAAGCATTGGATTTCGAGTTTGCAAAAAGAGAGCAACAAAAAGAATACGAAGAGTATTTAAAGTCTTGCAATAATTCTCCGCGCCCTAATAAATAATCACTGCGAGTAGCCCGTACACGTTTTTTGTGTACGGAAGACAGTGTTGGTAGAGACTCTGCCCCCGCACACAAAAAACGTGTACGGGTTACATTCTAAAGCTTGTTCAAGCTAGAAGGGGATCAAATTGAAAGTCATTCTTTATGAAATAAAAAAATCTGATGTTGCCCAAAAAGAGCTTAAAGAAATTGCTTATTGGTATGCGAAAGAGTTTGTCCAGCCAGATGAGAGCGCTTGCGTTCTTGCAGTTCCTTATGAGCAATCCGATAAAAAGACGCTCTATTATCAAGGTGAGAATGGCTTCGACAAGTTATGTTTTTATTTAAAAACACGTGGCCTTGATCCAAACCAATGTGAATTCCATTTTATTTTTTCTGCTGAAACTTCCACAAAACCTTTTAAAGATGATGGTTTGGGAGCGGATTATCGCGACTTATTCGATAAAGAAAAATTCAAAGGTAAGGTGTATGTTGGCGTAAGATCATCGAACGGGAATAGAATTATTTCGAACCATATCCCAACAAAAAACCATTCGTTTGAACGAGGTTTCTTAGAGGGGCGCGCAACAGGTGATATCAATGAACGAAGAGAGCTTACATTTTTTCAATCGTCTCCACCTCAAAGCGAAGACATCATTGAATGGTCTTTAGACAAAAGTATGCAAGAAGAAATAGACGCGCTAATTCAAGAAAAAATTATTAAACTATCGGCGAATAGCCTGAAAAAATCTTCGACTGATATTTCTGATGCATTACAAGAGTTAAGGTTGGCATTAAAAGATACTGCTAAACATCCGAGTGCTGTGTTTGCCAAATGGATAAATGAAAAAAAATCACTGCTTGCTGAAGAGCGAGGGTGGATTGTTTATTTTGCTGGGCAAGTGGATTTAAGAAAGTTTATTAACCGTTTAGAGAAAACTTACCCCTATACATTACATGCTGAAGTAAGAACAGAGCACCGCATTTAAAAAGCCGAAAATTTTACGTGAACAAATGTTTCTAGCCGTCGTCCCGCGCCTACGCGCGGGACGACGGATTAGCGATTAGCGTGTATCCCGCACACGTTTTTGTGTACGGGGGCTGAAGTCTCTACCGACACTGTCTCCCATACACAAAAAAGTGTACGGGCTACATTCGACTTATCGTTTTACTACTGAGGTTTGTTTGCCCTGAATTGCTTGGCTTGCAGGATTTTTACCTGTAGGTTTTGACATAGGGCGTAAGCTTTTTAGGAAGCGAGTCTTATTGGATAATTTTTTTGGTTGTGGGGTTTGTTCTTCATCGTCAGAAAAAGATTCTCTAACAGAGTAAAACGTATCGCTTGATCTCGCTAAGCTGGGGCGCGATTTATTTTCTGGTGTTTTTGACGGTGTTAATACTTGTAGTTCCACTGCCGCTGGTTCATCTGGTTTTATTTGTGGTTCTGCCACAGGCTCTGCAATCGTTTCTAAAATCGGCTTTATGTGCTGCAACACCACTTCCTTTGGTTTTTTTACGGTACTAACGCGCCATTCGCGCGGACCGGCAAGCCAAGGTCCTTTTTTAAATTGCGTCATGGTGCGTTTAAACATAAGCGGAGTACTAGGTTCGCTGATGGGTTTTAGCATGACGTCTAGAGAAATAGGTGCTTGCATGTAAGCCGTAGGTTCTGTCTTGCCTTTGCGGCAATAATTAATAAATTTAACAAAGCCTGTCGTCAGACTAAACCCTACTGCGGTTAATCCACCAATTAAAGCAGAAGCTAGCGCTGCGGCATTTTTAATTACAATAGCGCCACCAATCATTTTGCCTAATGTCAGCAACAAGAGACCGCTAAGCGGTGTGCCGATTACTGGCAAAGTGACAGCAAGAATAATCAAAATAATAGTTAAAACAGCGATGATACCCAAACCCATTAAAAGCGCGGCACGATGTGGGCGGCGTTTAATAATATTAGGTTGGGTGATAGCTTCCCTAACTGCTTTTGTTGCAGCTTGTAGTTCGTGAGTCTGTTTGCGGTTATAAAGTTTTAATTCTTTACCGCAAACATAAGAAATATTATCTGGGCCTTGCAAACGTGCCACCAACGAACAACAAGCAGCGGCAGGATCTCCAGAACCTGTTAAAGAGCCTTGCCAGTATTCATTACCTGGGTAGCTATTACTATCCCAAGCATAATCCGCACCTAATAATTTATCAGCATGCTCGGCTGGCAGCTTATCGGCTGGATTGCGTGTAGAGAAGTGCAAGTTAATGCCCAATCGTTTGATGGAGTCATCAACAAGAAGCTTACGGTTTGCATCTTGAAAGTAACTAAAATCAAGGTCAGAAATATGGGTGTATTTATTTCTTCTTAAAATATTTTTATAAACATTTATTATAATTTTTTCTTGTTCGATAGGATCAATCGCCCACACGCCAGTGCCTAAACCAACAGCATGTACATAAACTTTTTTATCGCTTTGTTCGCCGCGCTTATCAAGTTCTGTCAAATACGGTTCAATAACAGCACGCATGCGTTCGGTAAATAATTGGGTATCGAGAAAACCTTTTGCTGTTTTAAAAAAGCGACCGCTGGTATCGGCGAGCACTTCTGCATAAGACGGGAAGAAAGGTAATCCATAAAATTCAGCCCACAGCGCAAACTTTGGATTCGCTTTGTAGCGCAGATGTTTGGGGTCACCATAACCTTTTTCAGGTGTATTCTGTGTTTGCGTGATGAACATAAATTGATGTTCCATCACATCGGGTTTTTCAAAGCGTGCACCGACATGACCTACATAAACACCAAAGGCTTCATGGTCATCGTAAGTGCCGGAGGCGCTATCATATTGACCGGAAGCTTGGCCGCTATTATCACGGCTGCCATTGTTAATAAAACAAGTAGGTGATGATACGCCGAGTAAAGCGGCAATTTGCATTTCATCGTAAGAAAGATAATCGGCGAGCACTAAAGGCGCTCTTTCATTTTTTGTGCCAATGGTAAGAAAGCCACCGCTAATGAGCTGACCACTACGTAATAAAGCGGTATCTTTTGCGCCGGTAAAAGCTAATGGTCTTTTACTTAATAAACGCGTGATAAACTCTGTTGGACTCATATCTTTATATAATTTTTTTTCTCTCGATGTGCCGTGCGCTTTTTTAAACGCTAAAAATCTACCAATGAGAATAGCTACTTTACTGTCTGCAATGGGGTAAGAAGTGTGCGCCCAACTTCTTAATTGTGAGGTCGTGATTTCGCCATTCAGTAAAGTGGAGTAAACATTTTGATGCACTGCGTGGGGTAACTGTTGCGGACTGGTACTTTTGGTTTGAATAAACTTATCTAATGTAGCGAATAAATTGTTCAAGATGCCTGTATTTTCAGTAATACGGGTAGCGTAATGCAGTGACGACCACTTTAAACCAGGCAATGCGGGCGCATGAGCTGAAATAGCGCGAAATTGCTGTTCGTTATTTTCTACCATCATGATTTCAGGATCGCCATAAATATGCGATAGCCGGTAGAGTGGGCCAACTTTTAAGGAATTAATGGGTTCAGCAAACGGTTTAACATCTTGCGTAAATAGTTGTTGTTCGCGCTCAATTAAAGCTTGGAGATTTTTTTGAAGCGCGACTTTCAGACGTCTGGCGACGTCTTCAGCTTGTTTGACCCTACCCTTAAAGGTTTGCTGAGTTTGCCGATTCATGTCTGAGGTGGTGATCATCTCTCTCAGTCGCATGGCTTGGTCAAGATGACTTTTTATATCGGCAATTTGTTTTGCATGTTGTTTGCGATACTTAAAATAATCCACGCTGTCTTTATAAATTGGATAAGTTATTTCTTCAGGCGTAAAAGGATTGAGATATAAGCAATGAGTAGTAGCGATAAAATCCAGCTGGATGTTTTGGGACGCTAAGAATTTTTCAATATCGGGAAGTCCGATTTGATAAAGATGTTCAGGGTCAAAATCATCAGCAAGACTTCTTTTCACCACCAAGCCGATTTTAATGTCATCCCGGTCTTTGTTTGCCGCGATGATGGCTTTGACTTTGGCAAGCATTTGGGTTGATGTCAGCGTATTGTCAAAATCAATGCATAATAATTTCATGATGGCCTCGTCTGGGGGCGGTACTTGAATTGCTTACTTTTTTATTAGTTGATCAATGTTACGTCAGACGGATTAAGGAAATCTTAAATAACGGCTTGTTTTTGCATTTCAATCAAGCGCCCAACGCCTTCTTTGGCGAGTGCTAACATGCTGTCTAAATCAAATTGAGAAAAAATCTCTTTTTCTGCTGTTCCTTGGATTTCAATAAAGCCACCATGTTCTGTCATCACCACATTCATATCGGTGTCGGCTTTAGAATCTTCGCGGTAATCCAAATCCAAAATGGGGGAAGATTGATAAACGCCGACAGAGACTGAGGCGATGAATTGCCGAAATGGATTGGTGGTTAATTTTTTGGCAGCAATCATATGTTGCAAGGCGTCATATAAAGCGACACAGCCGCCAGTAATGGCAGCGGTGCGCGTACCGCCATCCGCTTGGATGACATCACAATCAATCACGATGGTGTTTTCGCCTAAGGCCGTCAAATCAACCGCAGCGCGTAAGGATCTAGCGATTAAGCGCTGAATTTCTTGTGTTCTTCCAACTTGTTTACCTTTCGCAGCTTCCCGTTGCATGCGGTCATGCGTTGAGCGTGGCAACATGCCATATTCCGCTGTTACCCAGCCTTTGCCGCTATCTTTTAAAAAAGGTGGTACGCCGGAAGTGGCGCTTGCTGTGCAAATGACTTTGGTTTCACCAAATTCGACTAAGACAGAACCTTCGGCATGTTTAGTAAAATGACGGGTGATTTTAATCTCACGTAGTTGATTATTTTCACGTTGGCTAGGTCGAATGCTCATCTTTTTGATGCTCAAGGTAAACGGGGGGTTCATTATAGGCGTAAGAAAAAGCTTGTAAAGCCGAAATCCGTCCCTATATTACCAGGATAGAAAATGTTTAATGAGGTAAGGAGAAGCCAGTGACAGAAATGCATGGCACAACAATTGTTTCAGTACGCCGAAATGGCATGGTCGTGGTTGGTGGTGATGGACAAGTCACGCTAGGTCACATAGTCATGAAAGCGAATGCGCGCAAAGTGCGACGTTTATATCACAACAAAATCATTGCTGGTTTTGCTGGTGGTACCGCAGATGCTTTTACCTTGTTCGAACGTTTTGAATCAAAGCTAGAAACACACCAAGGTAATTTAGTGCGCGCAGCCGTTGAAATGGCAAAAGATTGGCGCACCGATCGCATGCTACGTCGCTTAGAAGCGATGCTAGTGGTGGCGGACAATAAATCATCTTTGATTATCTCGGGAAATGGCGATGTGATTGAACCAGAAGATAGCTTGATTGCGATTGGATCTGGTGGCGCATATGCAAAATCAGCCGCGTTAGCTTTGCTTAAAAATACGGAACTTGACGCGCGAACGATTACAGAAAAGTCCTTAGCGATTGCCGCGGATATTTGCATTTACACTAACAATAATTTTACGATCGAAACATTAGAGTAATGGCTATGCAAGCAATCAAAAATAACAATTATATGAGTGGAACTAACATGGCAGAAACTATTCCAGCGACTCCTACACCAAGCGAAATTGTATTAGAACTTGATAAGCATATTGTCGGTCAAGCCGATGCAAAACGTGCTGTTGCGGTTGCTTTAAGAAATCGTTGGCGACGTATGCAATTATCTTCCCCTATGCGTGATGAAATCATGCCAAAAAATATTTTAATGATAGGGCCAACTGGCGTCGGTAAAACTGAAATTGCTAGACGTCTTGCTAAATTAGCTGATGCGCCCTTTATTAAAGTTGAAGCAACCAAATTCACAGAAGTAGGTTATGTGGGCCGCGATGTCGAATCCATTATTCGCGATTTGGTTGACATGGCAATTAAAATGATGCGCAGCAAAGAAATGCTAAGCGTTAAATCAGCAGCGGAAGAAGCGGCGGAAGAGCGTATTTTAAATGCATTACTGCCACAGCCACGCGGCAGCTTTGTTGGCGAGCCACAAGAGCCACCTAAAGTTGATTCAGCGACACGTCAATTGTATAGACAAAAATTGCATGATGGTTTACTGGATGACAAAGAAATTGAACTTGAAATGGCAATGGGTTCTATCGGCGTTGAAATCATGTCGCCACCTGGCATGGAAGAAATGACGAATCAATTACAAAGTATGTTTCAAAATTTAGGCCAAGAACGCAAGAAAATGCGCAAGATTAAAGTCGCTGAGGCAAAAAAAATATTGCGTGAAGAAGAGTCTGCTAAGTTAATTGATGATGATGAAATTAAAACCCGCGCCATTGAAAGCGTAGAGCAAACTGGCATTGTCTTTGTTGACGAGATAGATAAAATCGCGAAACGCTCTGAATATGCAGGTGCGGATGTATCGCGCGAAGGCGTGCAACGTGATTTGCTGCCACTCATTGAAGGCTCAACCGTCTCAACCAAATACGGCATGGTGCGTACCGATCATATTTTATTTATCGCCTCTGGCGCTTTTCATTTTGCCAAACCGTCAGACCTCATTCCTGAGTTGCAAGGACGTTTACCCATACGTGTTGAATTAAAATCGCTAGTGACGGAAGATTTCGTACGTATTCTCACTGAGCCAGAAGCTGCTTTAACAGCGCAATATACAGCTCTGCTTGGCACTGAAGGCATCAAGATAAACTTTTTAGCAGATGGTGTTAGACGTATTGCTGAAATTGCCTGGCAAGTGAATGAGCGCATCGAAAATATAGGCGCGCGGCGCTTGCATACCGTGCTTGAGCGCTTACTCGAAGATATTTCATATTCCGCTTCAGAAATGACAGCAAGAGAAGTGAATATTGATGCAGCTTATGTGAATAACAAATTAAATGACTTAGTCAAAGATGAAGATTTAAGCAGCTACATCCTTTAAGGAATAAGCACGTGGATAAAGAAGCAGGAAAAAAAGCGGCAGCAGAAGCTGCGCTTGATTTGATTCAGGATGACATGGTTATTGGTGTGGGCAGTGGTTCAACTGTCGCTTATTTTATTGAAGCGCTAAAAAAAGTTCGGCAAAAAATTGATGGCGCAGTACCAAGTTCGGTGGCAACGGCGAATCAATTAAAAGCCTTATCTATTCCCTTATTAGATTTGAATTCTGTCATTGAGTTGCCACTTTACATTGATGGCGCGGATGAAATTAATTCCGCCAATCAAATGATTAAAGGCGGCGGTGGCGCACTCACACGCGAAAAAATTATAGCGACGGTTGCCAAGAAGTTTGTTTGTATCGTTGATAAAAGCAAACAAGTCGATTTATTAGGCGCATTTCCCGTTGCAATTGAAGTTATTCCCATGGCCAGAAGCTATGTCGCCCGTCAAATCGTGCAACTAGGCGGCGATCCAGTTTATCGAGAAGGTTTTGTCACTGATAATGGCAATGTGATTTTAGATGTTTACAATCTCAAATTGCTGGAACCAAGAGTTATGGAAGAGAAATTAAAAAATATCGTTGGTGTGGTAGAGAGCGGTATTTTTGCAAAACGCACGGCGGATTTGGTGGTGAGTTGAGTTTTCCTACGCCTCTGGTTACCCGTACAAAAAACGTGCCCTGGCTCCATGTTACAGGTCAACAAATCGCCTCAATTCATCTATCCGCGTAAGAAATATCCTACAGCGCAACCTGCCTATAGCCTACATACGGCCTACTGGCTAACAAATAGAATACACAAAAATTAAACACATTAAATTAAATGAATGATTTAACGATCAGCTCATGATTTAAATTAAACATAAATAAATAAAACGACGAGGAAAAAGCTAATGAAACCTAGAGTTCAACCAGAAACTAAGCTAGCGAGCTTGGACACGTTTTTTGTGTCAGGACAACAGAGTCAGTATCACTACCAATGTTAGAAACGTCGCTTAATGTATATACCCTTGGAAAAACGCAAAAGGCGCGTTTGTTCCAGAATGTGGTTGTTTATTTGTATTTGCCATGTACTAATATGCTCGCCAAAGTGGATGCTTTTAAGGCCATCGTAGTAAACGCAGCGCAATCTGAAGA
>Ga0163162_10006433_pt1 | contig 11377 bp, 5 predicted proteins | sample S55metaG_FD_115310 | JGI IMG/M metagenome (GOLD analysis project Ga0163162, IMG submission 115310) | Switchgrass rhizosphere microbial communities from Kellogg Biological Station, Michigan, USA - S5-5 metaG | ecosystem: Host-associated > Plants > Roots > Rhizosphere > Soil | place: USA: Michigan...
CAGAAACCCTCCTGATCGTTTTGATGTCTGTTCTGTTGGCGGTCATCATTGCCATTTTTGCCTTGCCATTTATTGGAAATGTTTTGGCAAAACCGCTCTCATTTCATGCCGACGATTACCCAGCAATTGCTTTATTTCTCATCGCATTGACTATAGTCGTTACAGCACTCGCCGGTTTTTACCCGTCAATTGTCTTGTCAAGATTTAATCCCATCACAGCATTAAAAAACAAAGTGACGGATGGGGCCATAAAAGGGATATCATTACGCAGGGGCCTTGTCGTGTTTCAGTTTGTCATTGCCCAGGCACTGATCATTGGCACGTTGATCATCGTAAAACAAATGAATTATTTCACTCATCAGCCATTGGGATTTGATAAAACGGCCATTGTGAATATTCCTTTCCCTGGTGACAGTGTTGGGACAAGCAAGCTGGATTATTTACGCGGACAACTGGCAGATATAAAGAGCATTCAAAGCGTAAGTTTTAGCTCTAACACACCCGTTGAAGATGACGACGATATGTGGAGTACGTTCAAATATGATCATGCTGAAAAGGAAACTGACTTTTATACTATCACAAAATTTGCAGACGATCAATATTTGCCCACCTATAAACTCCCTCTTGTGGCGGGAAGAAATCTCCAGCCCTCGGATACGGCCCGGGAATTTTTAGTCAGCCAGATGCTGGTAAAAAATCTCGGGATTAAAAATCCGGAAGACGTATTGAATAAAGAAATAAACCTCTGGGGATTCATGAACGGCCGGATAGTGGGTGTTATGAAAGATTACACGAGCAGGTCATTCCGCCGCGACCTCGCACCCGTCCTCATGACCACCTCCAGGAGATTTTATAACCAGGCAGGAATAAAATTCGCGACGGCAGACGTATCCCCGGCGATGAAATCGATTGAAAAGGCGTGGGCCCGCACTTTTCCTGAATTTGTTTTTGAATACAAATTTCTGGATGACAAAATTGAAAATTTTTACAAACAGGAAAACCAGTTATCCAATCTCTACAAAATTTTTGCAATCATCGCGATATTCCTGAGCTGCCTCGGCCTGTACGGCCTTGCTTCCTTCATGGCGGTTCAAAGGATAAAAGAGGTTGGAATAAGAAAAGTATTGGGAGCATCGGTGGGCAGCGTGGTCTACCTCTTTTCAAAAGAGTTTATCATGTTGATCGGGATTGCCTTTGTTATCGCCACCCCTATTGCCTGGTACTTCATGCATAAATGGCTGCAGGATTATGTGTATCGTATCCATATAAGCTGGTGGTTGTTCATTGCAGGGGGAATAGCCTCTATCGCCATTGCATTGATAACTGTGAGTTTCCAGGCGATCAAAGCGGCAATGGCGAACCCGGTGAAGAGTTTGAGAACGGAGTAGATAAACCAAGTGCTGTATGGATCATTTCAGATATACGCTTACAGGGCCACCTACGAACCAAAAGAACTAAAAAAAATTTTATTTTATGATTAAGGTCATCGACGGCAAATTCATCCTGCTGGGGGTATTCAGCCTTGTATACTCAACGCAAATTCATAGTCAACAACAGCCTCTGAAAAAGTTTGAAGGCTACTATCAGTTTACAAACGATACAACCACCTATCTTCAAATTACGGCAAATGGGAATAGTTTAATTCTTCATCAATTGTGGGACGGTAAAGAAATAGGCTTTGAACGTAAATCTGAATTGGAGTTTTTAAACGAAGAACACTCATTCCCTCTCAAATTCAGCAGCGATCAAAATGGCATCATCACCCAGGTTACCGCATTTGACAGAGACTTATGGAACAAAGTAAAAAATTATAACCCTGTACTCAACACAGAGATTCATCTAAGTCCCGACCAATTGAAGGCGTTTGAGGGAAAATACACATTTCAATTTGAAAAAGGCGAAGATTCTTACATTCAAATTACTGCTGCCGCAGATCATGTCACTCTCAAACAATTATGGGACGGAAAAGAAATAAATTTTGTGCCGAAATCAAAGGTGGAGTTCTTTTGTAAAGAGCAATCATTTCCATTGAAATTTATTAAGGATAGTAACGGGAACGTAATACAGGTTCTTGCATTCAACAGAGATGTATGGCAAAGAGTGAAGGAATAACCGGGTTTGGAGACAATTAATGAGCAAGCCCCGGAACGCTGAATTGAGTGACACAACAGACGATCAGCAAAGAACAAAAAAGTTTGTAACATAAAAAATCTTGAAGTCTAGCAACACAAAAACGCAAAAAACATAAAAACACAAAACTTCTTCCATGTTTAAAAATTATTTCAAAACCGCAAGGCGTTTTTTGCTAAAGGATAAAACATTCAGCTTTATTAACATTATAGGGCTGGCGATTGGTACCCTGTGCTGTTTGTATATTGTATTATATGTGGAAGATCAGTATAGCTATGATAAACATGAGAGGGACGCAAGAGATATTTATCGTGTCACAACATGGTTAAGCCTTCCAGGCGATGTACATAATAATTCAACCTGCTCACCGCCAATAGCGCCGGCTCTTAGAAGAGATTTTCCTGAAGTCAGACAATTCACAAGGGTCATCACAGATTTATTGGGTTCGAGCCAGCATTTGCTTCGCTATAAAGAAAAGGCCATTTACGAAAAAAATGCAGCCTATGTGGATTCTACTTTTTTTGATGTGTTTACTTATCACTTTATATATGGAGTTGAAAAGAATGTTTTATCAGAGCCATACACGATCGTGTTGTTGAAGCCTACAGCTAAAAGTCTTTTTGGTAATGAAAATCCTGTGGGTAAAGTGATCGAGATCGATGACGACAATGGCAAAAATAATTTTAAAGTAACCGGTGTGGTGGACGAAAGTCTTGGCAAATCAAATATCCACGCTAACATATTTGTTACTATGAACAGTGGTGGCATAGGTGGATATGTCCGGCAAAATGATTCATGGGCAGGTAATAATTTTACAAACTCCTTTATCAAATTACGGCCCAATGCAGATGCTGTTGCTTTGGAAAAAAAGCTTCCCGCTTTTTTGTTACTACATGGAGCAGATCAGTTAAAGCAATTGGGCATGCAAAAGCGTTTACGTCTGCAGCCTATTGGTTCAATCCATACTACTCCAGGTTATGAAGTTGAAATGACAAAAACGGTCGACCCTTCTTTCCTGAATATTTTGATATTGATCGCCGTATTGATACAGGTTATTGCATGTATCAATTTCATGAATTTGTCCACAGCGCGTGCATCAACAAGGGCAAAAGAGGTTGGTGTAAGAAAAGTGATAGGTGCAGAAAAAAAAGATCTAATCAAACAATTTATGAGTGAGTCATTTCTACTCTCACTTATTGGGGTCATTATCGCATTGCCTTTGATATTAATTGCATTGCCTTATTTAAACCAGGTAACCCAGGCAGATATTCACTTATCAATGTTCAGTAATTATAAGATGTGGTTGGTGCTTTCAGGAATTATAACTGTAACTGGTATTGTTGCGGGCAGTTATCCTGCATTTTATCTATCTGCTTTCCAGGCAATCAAAGTCATCAAAGGAAATTTTACAAGCTATATTTCGGCAGCGGGAATACGCCGTTCATTAGTTGTATTTCAATTCGTATTATCTGTTATACTTGTTGCAGGCATAATTGTAATATACAGTCAGCTTAATTATATAAAACATAAGGACCTCGGCTTTGATAAAAATCAAAGGCTCATTTTCAGTTTTTATACAGGTGACTCAAGAAGTAAGATTGATGCTTTTTCGAATGATCTTCGTCAGTTAGCAGATGTTAAAGTTGTCAGTAAAGCAAATAATTACCTTGGTCGTTTTGTGCCGCAGGATTACGGTGTTTACCTTGCCGGCGGTAGCGAAGCTACCGCAACAGATGTGCAGAATATTTCTACTGATGAATATTTCGCCAAAGCGAGTGGAATTAAAATAATCAGTGGAAGAGATTTTCAATTATATGACTCCGGCAAGGTCCTGGTAAATGAAACTGTATTAAAACGGCTAGGGTTAAAACCCGAACAGGCGCCCGGTACAAAACTATATTCGCACTATCCACCGGAACCTGAGTTTTATGTTGAAATAGTTGGAGTAATGAAAGATTTCAACTACAATTCTTTGCATAATGATATAAAACCTTTCATGCTCCGGTATAATCCCAGCCGTGACGATATTTCTGATGTCATCGTTTCTGTTGGCAGCACAAATTACAGATCGCTGATTTCAAAAATTGAAGCGGTATGGCATAAGGAGCTGCAGGGTGTACCTTTTGAATATTCTTTTCTTGATGATGAAGTACAAAAGCAATATGCATCAGAAATTACTTTATCCCGAATCATCAACTTGTTTACAATGATGGCAATCTTTATCTCATGCCTTGGTTTATTTGGATTGGCCGCATTCAGTGCAGAACAAAGAAAAAAAGAGATTGGTGTACGCAAGGTACTGGGTGCAAGTGTAGCAGGGATTGCACAACTGCTTTCAAAAGATTTTTTAATCCTGATAGGAGTAGCGATCATCATTGCCACACCTGTAGCATGGTGGGCAATGAATAAGTGGTTACAGGCTTTTGTCTACAGGATCAATATTAGTTGGTGGATGTTTGCCCTGGCAGGCTGTATTGCTATTCTTATTGCACTGATAACTGTGAGTTTCCAGGCTGTGAAAGCTGCGAGAGCAAACCCCGTTAAGAGCTTAAGAACAGAATAAACATGAAAATGAAAAAGACAGTATCTATTGCTTTTTGCGCACTCATAATTTCACATGTTCTGTTTTCTCAGAACCAAACGCCGCAATTGCTGAAAGAACCGGCGAACTGGCAATTTGAAAGATTTACATTACCGCCTGAATTTGCGCCGAGCATTCCTTACAAGGGTGTAGAAGAGCTAAGATTTTCGCCGGGAATGTTTGTAAAGGATTCGGCAAACTATTTCACTTACGCCTTTGTCGCAGAATTAGATAATACCAGTTCTATCTCACAAGATGGTATTAAGAATTACCTTCTTGATTATTTTACGGGACTATGCAGCAGCACTGCCAAACAAAGGAATCTTTCCATTGATACTTCAAAAATTACGGTTTCAATAGACAGGGATGAAGGCAATGGGAAGGACGTTCGTTATAATGCTACGTTAGGCATTTTTGGTGTTTTTGCAGATGGCTCCCCGGTAAGATTAAACATGGAAATAAAAATGTTGAATGATAAGGCAACGTCAAAAATCTATCTTGTTTTTATCGGTTCCCCATTAAATAAATCAGATAAAATTTGGACGAAGTTGCGCTCGATTCAAAACAATTTTACAATACCATGATCGTATTTTGAACTTTTAATCCTTTGACCTAAAACATAAAACAACTTAAAGCGATGCTCAAGAATTATTTTAAAACCGCATTCAGGAGTTTGACCCGTAATAAGAATTACACGATTATCAACATCGCCGGGTTGGCTGTTGGTGTTGCCGTTTGTATGATGATCTTTACCATTATACAGTATCAGACAAGCTTTGATACTTTTCACGCAAAGAAAAATCGTGTCTATCGCGTATTAACTGAGTATCATCAGACAGATGGATCCGGTATTTCTTATGGCAAGAACGTTCCGTTTCCAATGCCTGCGGGATTGAAGGCATCTTTTCCTCAACTTGAACAAATAGCCCCCATTTATGCAAGCCACAACGATGAATTACAGGTAATGGATGATAATGGCACTCCCGTAAAGAATTTTAAAGAGCAAAGTGGCGTGTTCTATACAGAACCTTCATTCTTTAAAATGTTTGATTTCCCTTTGCTGGCAGGTTCATACGAGTCTTTAAACGATCCAGGCAACGTATTGCTTACGAAAGAGGTTGCACAGACATATTTCGGTGACTGGAAAACAGCGATGGGTAAAACCATTAAAATAAGCGGATATTATAGCATGGGTGCCGGATTGTTTCAGTTCCCGGCGACGGCATTAAAGGTTTCAGGTATTCTTGCAACCATACCGGCAAATACAGACTTTCAGCTAAAATTGGTGGTTGCCTACGGAACCGATTTTACTGGTGATGTCAAATACGGATTTCAACAACCCGGGTGGAATTTATCAGCGCCCGATTTTGGCTGTTATGTTTTGTTGCCGCCGAATATTTCCGCCAGCAATTTTAATCAGCAGTTAGGCGCATACGCACAAAAGGTACAGTCTGCGGACAACAAGGACAGTTACCTCATCCAACCCCTAACTGCTGTGCATTATGACGCAGTGGCCGGCAATTACAGCAACAAAACGATCAGTGATAAACTACTCAATGTATTGTGGCTGATCGCAGCATTCATCCTGTTAATTGCCTGCGTAAACTTTATCAATCTATCGACCGCACAAGCTGTTAACCGTGCAAAGGAAGTTGGCGTAAGAAAAGTTTTGGGCAGTAATAAATCTCAATTGCAAATCCAGTTCATCGTTGAAACATTTTTAATAGTTACTATTGCTGTAATGCTAGCAGCAGGTATTACACTTCTTGCCTTGCCTTATATAAATCAACTGTTAGAACTTTCACTCTCATCCAACATACTAACCAATCCACCCGTTATGTTGTTTATCTTGGCTCTAACAATTGTTGTAACTGCGCTTGCCGGCTTTTATCCTTCTATTGTTTTATCACGCTTCAATCCTGTTAATGCGTTAAAGAGTAAACTAATCGTAAATACTACAAAGGGAATTTCATTGAGAAGAGGATTGGTGGTGTTTCAATTTATTATTGCACAGGCGCTGATCATCGGGACACTTACCATTGTACGCCAGATGAATTACTTTATGGATCAACCGCTGGGTTTCGATAAAGATGCCATTGTAAATGTTCCTTATCGTCCGGACAGTACTGGCGGCAAGCTGACCGATTATTTAAAGCAGCAGTTATTGTCAAACGGTGTGCAGGCAGTAAGTTTCAGTTCCAATTCCCCGATAGAAGATAACAATAACATGTTTACCAGCTTCAAATTCGACAATTCAATAAAGGATGCGGATTTCCAGGCTATCAGCAAATTTGCGGATGATGACTATGTGCCGACTTTTAAATTACAACTGGTGGCCGGAAGAAATTTGCAACCATCTGGTTGGACAAAAGAATTTTTGGTGAATGAATCTTTCGTGAAAAGTTTAGGGCTAAAAAAGCCGGAAGACATATTGAACAAGGAAATAAGCATGATGGATGGCCTGATAAAATGTCCTGTTGTCGGTGTATTGAAGGATTTTAATGACAGGTCCTTGCGGCAAACCCTATCGCCATTGCTTATTGCCACAAACTCAACCATGTACCGCCAGGCTTCCATAAAACTTGCGACCACAAACATTTCTTCCACCATGCAATCCATTAAAAAAATATGGGAGCAGACATTTCCAAATTATGTCTATGAATACAGGTTTTTGGATGATAAAATTGCAAGTTTTTACAAACAGGAAACCCAGCTATCGCAGTTGTATAAAATTTTTGCGGCAATTGCTATATTCCTAAGTTGTCTTGGCTTATATGGCCTGGCATCGTTCATGGCAATGCAGAGAATAAAGGAAGTTGGTATTCGTAAAGTACTTGGTGCTACAACACGCAACATCGTGTATTTATTTTCAAAAGAGTTTATTGTACTTATTGCGATTGCTTTTGCAATCGCGACACCGATTGCATGGTATTACATGAACCAATGGTTGCAGGGCTATGCGTATCGAATTAATGTGAGTTGGCTGGTATTTCTTGCAGGCGGATTGGTTGCAATAGTCATTGCTCTTGCCACGATAAGCTTCCAGGCAATAAAAGCAGCCATTGCAAACCCTGTGAAGAGTTTGAGGACGGAATGATCAAGCTACAGCTGTAAGCCCTGCGCTTATAGCTTGCAGCGTATAGCTAAAAGCTTTTTATGTTTAAAAATTACATGCAAATCGCTTTCCGCAATCTTGTTAAAAACAAGTTTACTTCGTTGATCAATATTGGGGGGTTGGCTACGGGTATGGCTGTTGCCATTCTTATCGGCCTGTGGATATATGATGAAGTATCTTTTGATAAATCATTTCCGAATCACAAGCGCATCGCGCAAATCATGCAACGATTTACCATCAATGGTGAAACTGGCGCTGGTACAACTATTCCTTTTCCTGTGGGTGATGCGTTGCGTAAAAGTTTTGGCAGCGACTTCAAGCATGTCTCTATGTCCTCATGGAACGGGGGCCATGTTTTGTCGTTCGGTGGTAAAATGCTGACAAAAAGCGGTACGTTCTTCGAACCGGATATAATGGATATGTTGTCGGTAAAACTGCTGAAAGGCTCGAAAGAAGCAATGAATGATCCTTCCTCGATTTTGCTTTCTGCATCGTCGGCCAAAGCTTATTTCGGCAGTGATAACCCCATGGAAAAAATAATGAAGATCGATAACGTGCTTACACTAAAAGTTGCAGGTGTTTATGAAGATTTCCCTGGCAATTCATCTTTTTCTGACGTATCATTCATATCAACCTGGAAAACATTTGCGGAAGACCAAGGCTTTAAGAACGTCACTGATCCGTGGCGCTGTAATTGTTATCTCGGGTATGTGGAGATTGCCGACAAAGGGGACATGGATCAAATTTCAGGAAAGATTAAAGATATAAAACTGGATAAAGTAAATAAAAGTGAATTGACGCAACATCCGCAGGTATTTCTCAATCCCATGGATCGCTGGCATTTATTTAGTGAATTCAAGAACGGCGTGAGTGTGAGCGGACGGATACAATATGTCTGGTTATTCGGTTTGATCGGTTTGTTCGTACTGCTGCTCGCCTGTATCAATTTTATGAATTTAAGTACAGCACGTTCCGAAAAAAGGGCAAAGGAAGTTGGCATACGCAAAGCTATTGGTTCATTGCGGTCTGAATTGATCGCACAATTCTTTTGTGAGTCATTATTGATCGCATTCTTGGCTTTCTTTCTATCATTGTTATTAGTGCAATTGATCCTTCCATTCTTTAATGATGTTGCCGGTAAAAAGATGATGGTGCCATTTGGCAATGCAATATTCTGGATTTCGTGTATTGGCTTCAGCCTTATCACAGGAATGATTGCCGGCAGTTATCCTGCGTTCTATTTATCATCATTTAAGCCGGTAAAGGTATTGAAGGGAACATTCAGAGCGGGACGTCTTGCAAGTATTCCACGAAGAGTATTGGTGGTTGTGCAATTCAGCGTTTCCATTATTCTTATCATCGGGACAATGGTCGTCTTCCGACAAATACAATTTGCGAAAGACAGGCCAATCGGTTATAGTCGCGATGGGCTAGTGATGATGGAAATGCGTACGGGTGATATCCATAAACATTTTGATGCTGTAAAAAATGAATTGCTTCAAACTGGCTCAATTGCTTCGATGGCAGAATCCGGCAGCCCCGTAACTTCTGTATGGTCAACAAATGCCGGGTTTGATTGGAAAGGAAAAGATCCAAATATGGCTGTTGATTTTCCCAATATTGATGTATCGCTTGATTATGGAAAAACCGTAGGCTTCCAGTTCACGGACGGAAGGGATTTCTCAAAAGACTTTGGTTCAGATTCAACGGCATTCATTATAAATCAAACGGCGGCGAAATTCATGGGATTAAAGAAGCCGGTTGGCGAAATTATAATGTGGGACGGTGTTCCGTTTACTGTGATCGGCGTAATAAAGGATATGATTGTGGAGTCGCCGTATACGCGGGTGCGGCCCATGCTGTATCACTTATCAAAAGATATTGGCAACATTATCACTGTTAAACTAAACCCGATCATCAGCGCATCAGCGGCGCTGAGTAGGATCGAATCGGTATTTAAAAAATATAACCCATCACAACCATTCGAATACCAATTTATTGATGAACAATATGCCCGGAAATTTGAAAATGAACAACGCATCGGTAAACTATCGAGCTTTTTTGCTGTGCTTGCTATTTTCATAAGCTGTATGGGTCTGTTTGGCATGGCCTCTTTCGTCGCAGAACAAAGAACGAAGGAAATCGGTATACGCAAAGCATTGGGCGCTTCAGTATTGAATGTTTGGAAATTATTGTCAACCGAATTTGTATTGATAGTCTTATTATCATGCGCGATCGCCATTCCCGTGGCTTATTATTTCCTGGCTAAATGGTTAATGAATTACGAATATCACGCGGCGATATCGTGGTGGATTTTTGTTTTATCGGTTGTGGGGGCGTTGGTAATTACCCTATTAACTGTAAGCTTCCAGGCGATAAAAGCAGCCATTGCGAACCCTGTGAAGAGTTTGAGAACGGAATGATCAAGCGACAAGCTGTAAGCCATAAGCTTATAGCTTGCATCATATAGCTAAAAGCTTTTTCTATGTTCAGAAATTATTTCAAAACAGCCTTTAGATCATTGGTCCGGAACAAACTTTACACAACACTTAATATTGCCGGGCTGACCTTTGGAATTAGTTGCTTTTTACTAATAGGGCTTTATCTCTTCGATGAACTCACGTTTGATCAGCAACACAAAAACACTGGCAGGATCTTTCGGGTGGTAGAACATAAAACGGTGAATGGGGAATCAACTGTGGTAGCCGGTGCCGGATACAAACTGGCAGAGGAGTCGAAGAAATTGACGGGGGTTGAAAATACGACCCGCCTGGTGAGAACCGGCCGGGCAAATATTGTCAACCCAGAAAATCCTGAAAATTTTTTCCAGGAAACCGTTACGGTTGCGGATGGGCATTTCCTTGAAATCTTCGATTTTCCATTGATCGCCGGCGATAGAAAAACCGCGCTAACCACACCCAATTCAATTCTCATAACAGAGGACCTTGCCAAACGGCTTTTCAATAAAACGGATGTACTTGGCAAGAACCTTCAATTTAGTTTCATGGAATCGCCTTTGAAGATCACAGGTATTTTAAAAAATCATCCCCGCAATTCGAGTTTTGATTTCAACTCACTGATATCAGATGCTTCTTTTCGAAATAGTGATTCTTACAGATCAATGGCCACGAATGACTGGTTATCGGAAAATTTTTCTGTGTATACATTATTAAAACAAAATGCCGATCCCAGGACCATCGCAAGTGGTATAACAAACCTGGTACGTGCCAATTTCACTTCTCCAGCCGGTACTTCTTATTTTTTCAGTTTACAGCCATTAAAAAACATACACCTGGATTCAGGAGATATTGTTGACGGGGCCAGGAATTCAAATGTAGATGCCATGGCAAAGGGAAGCAGGATTTATATCAGGATATTTTCATTCATTGCTTTCTTTCTTCTCGTGATCGCAGGCATCAACTACATGAACCTCACCACCGCGAGGGCTTCGAGCCGATTAAAGGAAGTCGGTGTCCGTAAAACAATCGGTGCATTTCAGAGTAATTTGATCAGGCAATTTCTGTTTGAATCGTTATTGGTGACTGCAGTCG
>Ga0163162_10006434_pt1 | contig 11377 bp, 7 predicted proteins | sample S55metaG_FD_115310 | JGI IMG/M metagenome (GOLD analysis project Ga0163162, IMG submission 115310) | Switchgrass rhizosphere microbial communities from Kellogg Biological Station, Michigan, USA - S5-5 metaG | ecosystem: Host-associated > Plants > Roots > Rhizosphere > Soil | place: USA: Michigan...
CTTGCACGCGCCGACGTCGGCATCGCAATGGGCACTGGCACTGACGTGGCGATGAACAGCGGCCATGTGACGCTTGTGAAAGGCGATCTGCTCGGCATCCTGCGTGCTCGCGTCCTGTCGCAACAGACGGTGCGCAACATGCGCCAAAACCTCGGCTTCGCGCTGATTTACAACGCGCTGGGCATCCCGATTGCGGCCGGTGTGCTGTATCCGTTCACCGGCATTCTGTTGTCACCGATCATTGCCGCGCTGGCGATGAGCTTCAGCTCCGTCTCCGTTGTCGGTAATGCATTGCGCCTGCGCGCGCAGGCATAGCGAGGATGTCACACGGGGACTCGGCCACATCATGCCGGCGCTGGCAGATTCTTACGCCGGCAAGTGACGCGCTTGCCACTTTGGGGTCCGCCGAAGCAAAACCTTCTGCGGGCTAGACCCAATAGTGCGGCCGATGTATTAGAACTAAACATGCAGTGATCATCGCGGAGCCGGGATCGCTCTGCGGATCAGCGCTTTCGGGCAGGACATTTCGCTACCGAAGTGTGTTGACTGGACCGGCAGCTGACTCACAAAAAATTCGCTACCGCTGAGAGGCAGCTCACGCCCAAGACTGAAGCACACAGGTTGGCCGCTTCGGAAACACAATTTTTCGCCGCCCGTGTTTCGCTGCTGGCAATGTTGCACCGGTTCGCTTGCCGCATTTCCCGAAGACTGTGGCGCAGGCCGGCCGCACTCGCGCGAATCCGTCGCCGTCAACCTTCTACCCGCCGGGCAATGGTCCCAGACCGTCGTAGAAGATTTCGTCGTCCACCAGTTGCCGCTGGTACGCGCCGATGTCGGTCCACGTCAGCGCGGCCGGCGGAGGAATGGAAAGTTTGCGATCGAACCCCGGGCCGCGCTGGTCGTATGGCAAGTTTGCGGGGTTGCTGCCCGCCGCAATGGCCGGGCTGCTGGCGAGCACGGCGTGGGTGAGTGTCGGTCCGCCGTGGTTGGCGAGCGGCGTGAGGCGAGGTTCGCCGGTCACGGTAATCACGCCGAGTGGAGGGCTGGCGTTGGTCGACATCACGAGGTTTGCCTCGCCGGACAGCGTTCCACCGATCGCCAGATCCTGAGGATTGCCACTGCCCCCCTGATTGTCGGCCATGATCGAGCTTCGCAACGTAACGTCCGCTCCGGTCCCCACGCCACCGGCATTCAATGATGATTTGTTGAAGACGATCGTGCTGTTCGAAATGGTTGCCGGGGAATACAGGACCATGCCGCCGATGTTGAGATAGGCCGTGTTCCCGGAGATCGTGGAATTGCTGATCGTGCAGAGGTGTCCGGTGGCCCCTTGGAAGATCCCGCCGGCCTTGTTGCTGCGGTTGTCGCTGACCGTGGTGCTATCGAGAGTCAGGTCGCCGACCACGAACGCGCCGCCCGCCCGGGACGTGTGAAACGACGCCGTGGACAGATTGTCGGCAATCGTGCTGTGCGTCGCCGACAGGCTTCCGTGCGTGTATACGCCGCCGGCCATGGCTCCCATGTCAGCCAGCGCTGTGTTGCCGGCGATCGTGCTGTAGTCAGCGGAGACACTGCCCGCGTAGATGCCGCCGCCGATCGCCTCTATGGCCGGGCTGTTGAGGCTGTCGTAAAGCGTGTCGGCCAAATTACCCGATACCTTGCTGCCGGTCAGGGTGACCTTGCCCTTGGCGAAGATGGCGCCGCCGCGAACCTGCGGGCTTCCACTCGACGGTTTGTAGAGCCGGGCTTCACAGTCGATGACGCTCGCGTTCGTCAGCGTGACGTTGCCCGCCGAATAGATGCAGCCGCCGTCGGCATTATTGCTGCTGTAGGCGCTCGAATAGTAGCCGCTCTCGATTGTCAGGTCGCTGATCGACAGCGTGCCGGCACCGGTGTGCTTGAAGATGCGTCCGTGAATCGTGCGGATAGCATTGGTACTTCCGGATCCATAGATGGCCAGCGCACTCTGCGTTATGGGGATCTCGCCTTCGTACAGGGTGAGGTAACTGGTGCCGCAGACCACCGATATGTTGCTCACATTGATCGCGTCGGTCTGCATCGCATGCAGGATCTCGTAGCGCAGCGTGCCGGGGGTGGTCGCGGCCGTTGCTCCGTCGTCGCAGCTGGTGATGACGTGGGTCGTGCTCGCCGATACGGTCGCGTGTGCCGCAAGTCCGAACACAGCCCCCAGACACGCGGCCAGCGGTGCCGGACGGATGGCTTCGAGTCGGCATTTCATGGCGACAGTCTCCAGCGCGCGAACAGGTCTTCCTGATAACGACGCAGCGCGCACGAAACGAACATGGCCTGGCAGCCGGCGGGTCCAAACAGGACCAGAGCCAGTCCCGACGTTGAAGACCGGCGTCGACCCGAAATCGACTCCCCGACAGCGGCATCCATAAAGCAGCAGATATTTTCGCGTGGCTCGCGATACCCTGGAGTGGTGATTCGCTTTCGGCCACGCGCCGCAGCCTTCCGCCATCAAGTACCGGTGGGGACGGAATCAGTTATCCGCCCTTAATCACTTTGTCTCCTGGCGGTATCGCAAGACAGTCGCTCCGTCACCTTTTCAATGTCGCAACTTTTCCCTGCAGACGTGAAGTCGTTCCGGTCACGGTACCCAGTCCCGGTGCTGTGTATACGCCGGCGCCTGGGGATTCTTGTGTCGTTCGCATTGCATGGCGAGCCACTGGAACCATTCCGCCCAGGATGGTTGTGACTGTTCGATCCTGATTTGCTCTGCCCACGGCTGGAGCTTGCGCCACATGACCACGACGATGCCGCCTACCAATTCGACTGCGAGCGGGAAAGGCGCGATGCGTTCGAACACCAGCAAGCCCATCGTTTCGAACGTCGTATTGATCAATACGGCTGCCCGCTCGACCCTGGGGTCCGCGCGCCGAACGTCGTCAGCGGATGCGCGTTCGGGAAGCTCCTCAAGGACGACGGTGATCGCTTGGGCAAATTCCGGATTCATGAAAGCCCGCATCAGTTCTCCCGCAACGGCATCTCGCCGCTGCTTTCTGAACTCGGCCAACTGGATCAACCCGAAGACCGTGCCGCCGACCACGGTTATCGTGGCGACAATTTGCGCAATGCCGACGATGGTCTCGAGATTCATCGTGTGCCCCCAGAGGTTCCCCGACGCCCGGAAAGTATACTCCGACCGCGATTCCCGGTCCTCCGACAGACGCCGGCGCGATCCCTCCGATCGCCGCGTTCGGGCGGCTACTTGGCGACCCGCACAACGGCGTATCATCGCGGCACGGACCAAATCCAGGGAGGCATCGACATGACGATCCACAGGCCAATTTCCTCTGCCCTGCTCACGGCATCTATCCTTTTCGCCGCAGCCGGGACTGCGCTCGGAGCGGAAACGGATAGCCACGGACAAAACGTCGCGCAGATGAAGTTCGTGAATTTCCCGGGGATGCCGACCTGCACCACCGCATCCGTGCAGAAAGGCGATCCGTCGAAAGAGCCGTCCATCATCATCGCCAAGGCCGCCAAAGGCTGCACGGTCCCGTCGCACTGGCACACGCCGAACGAGCACCTGATGATGGTGAGCGGCACGGCCGTGCTGCAACCAAAGGACGGCAGCGCGCTGACGCTGAAAGCCGGCGGCTTCGCCGTTATGCCGTCGAAGCACGTTCACAGCTTCCGCTGCACGAACGCCTGCGTTCTCTATATTTACGCCGACGCGCCGTTCGACTTGCATTACGTCGACGCGCAGCGCAACGAACTCACGCCGGACGAGGCGCTGAAGGCGGTGAAGGAAACGTCGGCGAAATAGACGCTGTGCGACCCGTGAGGCTGGGCTGCGCTGTGTTCTGCCCAGCCTGCGGGCACGCGGCGATCAGCGAGCGGCTGCGCGCGTCACGCCGGGACGGACGTCCGCGCCCGGCGCGCCAGCGCCGCTTGCGACGACTGCCGTGTTTGCCGTCGCATTCCCGCAGTTCAGCAGCGTCGACGCCGCGAGCCAGTTCGCGTCTGGATAATACGAGAATACGTACTGCCCATTCTTGAGCGTGTCGAGCAGCGGCTTGGTGACGGCCGGGCGCAGTGCCGGACAGCCGAAGCTGCGGCCGAGGCGGCCGAGCGTGGTCGCGGCCTCGGGGTTCACATACTGGGCGCCATGCATCACGATGGCGCGCTCGAGCGCGCGGTCGTTGAAGCCGCGTTCCAGTCCGTCCAGGCGCAGGGAGTAGCCGTTGTGTCCCTCGTAGGTGTCGAGCGTGCGGAACAGGCCCAGGCTGGATTCGTGGCTCTCCGGCGCGTTCGAGAATGCGCTCGCGTAGTTGTTGCCCGAGTTGCGTCCGTGCGCGACCCACTCGCGATACAGCAGGCGTGACTCGGCGAGGTCGAACACCCAGAGCCGTGGCTCGGTAGAGGCGCGCGAGTAATCGATCACGGCGAGGCGCTCGGCCGGCGGCTGGCCATGCGCGACCGCGCACTCGGTCGCGGCGAGCGCCAGGCGGACGGCGTCGGCGCTCGCATCGGGCGCGGCGCGAATCAGGTCGTCGACAAGCGGGGCGGCGACCGCCGGCGCGGCGCCACAAAGCCCCGCACCCAGGGCGAGCGCGAGGTAGTATTGTTTCATCGGGGCGCGGACTGTCCGCAGCGAAAGTAGATCTACTGTATCGCAAAGAGGCGAAATGAAAACGTTAACCGCTGCGCAGCGCGCCATCTTGATCACGGTTTTTTTCACGGCGGCTCTGTGCTGCGCGGCGAACGCGCTGGCCGAGGCGAACGCTGATCCGGAGCATCTTCGCACGCGCCTGGAGGCTCTGCGCAAAACGGAGGCCGCACAGCGCCCGAACGCGCGCGAGCGCAAACTGATCGACGCCGTGGGCCTGGTGTACGAAGCGCGTGGCTACGCACCGATCTGGGACCGGCCCGTCCGGCGCGAGGCGCTGCTGACCGAGCTCGCGGGCACGGCCGCGGATGGCCTCGATGCCGACGACTACGCGATCGAGCGTCTGCGCGCCGCCTGGTCGGCGCCATCGAACGACGAAGCCGGACGCGACGGCGCCGAGTTGCTCGCGACCCAGGCACTGTTGCGCGCGCTCGGCGACTTGTTCCGCGGCAAGGCCGACCCGGCGCGACTCGACGGCGACTGGAACTTCGCGCCGCGCCCGCTCGATTCGGGCGAGGCGATCCGCAGCGTAGCGGATGCGGTCGAATCCGGGGCGATTGCCGCGCTGTTCGAGCGTGCGCGCCCGCCGCAGGCGCCGTATCGAGATCTGCGCGAGGCGCTCGCGCGGTTACGCGCGCTAGAGGCGCAAGGCGGCTGGCCCGCGCTGCCACCAGGTCCAACCCTGAAGCCCGGGGCGAGCGACGCGCGCGTGCCGATCTTGCGACAGCGACTCGCAGCCGGCGGCTACCTTGCGAGCGCGGACGGCGGCGAGGTCTACGACGAAGCGCTGGTCGAAGCCGTGCGCCGCTTCCAGGAAGAGCAGTTCATCAAGGCCGACGGCGCCGTCGGCGAGGGCACGCGCGCTGCGCTCGCGCTTCCGGTGTCGAAGCGCATCGAGCAGGTGCGCGTGAATCTCGAGCGCGCGCGCTGGCTGCTGCACGAGACCGAGGGCGATTTCGTGCTGGTCGACATCGCGGGCTACAAGGTCACGTTGTACCGCGGCGGGAAGGCGGCATGGAGTGCGCGCGTGCAGGTCGGCAAGCCGTATCGCAAGACACCTGTGTTCAAGAGCGAGATCAACCGCGTCACCTTGAACCCGACCTGGACTGTCCCGCCCGGCATCATGCGTAACGACATTTTGCCGAAGATTCGCCAGGACCAAGGTTATCTCGCGAAGAACCGCATGCGCGTGATCGACGCCAACGGCAGCGAGGTTTCGCCGAAATCGGTCGACTGGTCCAGCCCGCGCGGCGTCGTCGTGCGCCAGGACGCGGGCGAAGGCAACTCGCTCGGGCGCGTGGTGATCCGCTTCCCGAATACGCATGCCGTGTACCTTCACGACACGCCGCACACCGAGCACTTTGCCGACGCGCAGCGAACTTTCAGCTCCGGCTGCATCCGCGTCGAGAACCCGCGTGAACTGGCCGAACTGGTTCTCGACGACCCGGCATGGAATCGCGCAGCGATCGACCGCGCCATCGATGCTGGCAAGACGCTAGAGGTGCCGGTCAAGCACCCGCTGACGCTGCTGCTCGGCTACTGGACCGTGCAGCGGCACGAAGGCGGCAGGATCGCGTACAAGACCGATGTTTACGGCTTCGACGCCGGCGTGCTCGCCGCGCTCAAAGCGCCAGTGCGCTATGCGGGCGGCTGATCGTCTCGCACCGACTGTTCGCTCACGCTCCCAATCGATGCGGGCCACCACCGAAGGACGAACGCGTCAGAGCGCCGCGCGAAGAATTCGCGATCGTACGAGCGGCTATCGACCCATCGCAGTGTCGAGCCACTTGAACGCCTTGTCGGCTTCGCCACGATACGCATACACGCAGGCGATGTCGTACGACCCGTCCTTCTCGCGACGCAGCGGCCCGTGACCTTCAATGTCGATGCAGCAGTTCTTCTGGCAACGCCAGCGTCGTCGAAGCGCCGGGGGCGAAGAACGAAGCGGGTACCGGGACGGCAATCGCGGCGTTCAGGACGCCACGGACAAAGATGCTGCCAGCGATGCTCCCGGCTTCGTTGAGGCCGTTCGCTTCGGTCAGGTGCGCGTCCATGAAGTTGCCGGCGCCGAACAGAAAGCCCGATGCGAAGCCCCCACCGTCGACCTGTGTTCCGGCGATATTTCCGTCGGCGTTGATGCTGCTCGCGAGCGTCGCGAACAGCACGCTGCCAAGGTAATCGAGCACGCTCAGCTTGCCCGGATTGCCGGTGAAGCCGCGCACCTGCGTTGCGTCGGTGAAGCGCCCGACGATCTGGTTCGTGTTGTTGACGTCCCAGACAGCCGTGCCGAAGGCGCCGGGCACGTCGATCGTCGTGAAAACGCCGGCCTTCAGCATGAACCCGTGACCGGCGCCGGATGCGTCGACGTAGTCGCCGACCAGCGTCGGCGCGATCTGATCGTTGATGCCGAGCACCTCGGTCGCCAGCGCGCCGGGATAATCGATGCTCGCGTACTGGCCGCCTGAGAACAGGAAGCCGTGCTCGTTTCCACCGGCATCGAAATAGAGCCCGACGACCTGTCCCGCATCGTTGATGCGCCGGGCGACGGTGACCGTCGCGCCGGGGACGCTGACGATCATGTCCAGGGTAATCGGCGTCGTTTGCGCGAGCGGATCGAGGTTGTCCAACACGAAGCTCACGAGTTCGCCGTTCTGGACGAAATAGCCGCTGACCTGCTTGCGATTGTTGAGGCCGGTCAGGTGCGCTTCGGTCATGCCGACGTCGTTGGGCAAATAGAATGTGGCCGGCCACTCGAAGAATGGACAGCCCGCAGCGGGCGTGCTGACCTCGTTGTACAGACTGTACCAACCGTTGACGGTGCCGCGCGCCTTGGCGCCCGCGAACCAGGTCGGAAACACGGCGTCCGGCAGTAAATAGTCGTAACCGCCGAGAGTGAACGTGTGACTTGGAATCTCTTCGATCGGATCGGCGACTTCGAGGACGTAGTTGTAGCACCGGTTCGGCGTGGTCGCTTTTTGCCAGGCCGGCACAGCGTTGCCCGCGATCGGATTCATGAGCCACTCGAGCGTCTCGTGCCCGAGCACGGCGGAGTTGCCGCCGCCCGGATTGATCGCGTCGGAAAACCAGCCGACCGCCAGCAGCGTGCTGAGTCCCGGCACGCCGGTTTGCGCGCTGACGTCGACCCAGTCGTGATAGCCGAGGAACCCGACCGCTCCGGTGCCGATTGTCTGGCCAAACGCATGGATAGTCAGGACCGGCGACGGAATCCCGAATGCACCGACGACGCTTTTTGCGAAATCCAGCAGCAAGCCACCATCGATCACTCCGACGGTCTGGCCGCCGACATTGACCGAAAAGCCGGCGCTGGGGTCCACCTCGACTTCGAGCGGCGGCAGCACGGCGACAACCTGCAGCCGTGTGTGGTAACCCGAGCCGCTGCCGCCATCCGAGCCCCAGAACGCGGCGCGCAGATAAGCGTCGCCGAACTGCGTTGTACCGAGCGCACTCGGGCCGGCAGTGAACGGGTAATCCTGGAAGACCGGCGAGCCGAGGATGCCATCGACTTCGTCGACGCCGTCGACGACGTCGGTGCTCGCGTCGATGACGCCGCCACCGTCGTCGAAGGTGAAACGATACGGAATGATGACGACCGGAATCACCGTGGTCCCGCCGGCCGCCGGATCGCCGCCGATGATCGTGAACGGATAGTCCTTGCCGTTGATTTTCTGCGAGCCGGTCCAGTGCGGCATGCCCAGCAGGTTCGGATCCGGGATCGCCGCGGGCAGCTTCGGCTTCGAGTCGATGACGCGGCTCAGCTCACCGCGGCTGATTGCCTCGACCAGCGCCTGCTTTTCCGCAGCCATATCGCGCTTGGCGCCGTGCAGTGTGTCGGCGAACCGCACCTGCGCGCCGACGTCTGCCGCCATCGCGAGCAGCGCGCATGCCGCCAGGCGATTCGAGAGACGGAGAAACGAAAAAAAACCGATCCGCAAAGTCGTGCGCATACAAGCTCTCCTGTACAAGGAACTTGAAGTTTGCCGAACGCGCGACACGAATGCGCCGCGCAGCAACTGCACTTTCAGCGACTGCCCGAAACGATTTGAGATTGATCCTTCGCCGCGGAGATACCCCTACGCGGTTGCGAATAGTCTACCGTCTTTTGCGGCGTCCAGTCGCGGCATTGTCTGCCGGCATCCTGACTGCAGAGACAGAACCTGCAGCCTCACGACGCATCGCGGACGCTCGCGACGGTCCGCTTTAGGCGTTACCGCGATCCGCCAGAGCGTAGTGATACAGTAGCAGCACGGGGTAAACGCGTCGTCCAGTCGGAGTTCATATCGCCAGGGGAGATGCGAGCGTCCTGTCGGCGCCGCGACTGCTACCCGCATGGCAACCATTCTGTACATGGTCACTGGTAGGCTTCACCTCCGCGCATCGGCATCGGGCTTTTTGCAGCTGAGCTCAGGTAAAGAAAATGTTCGCTACGCGCGAGTGCCCGGATCGGTCAGCGCGAGCGAGATGGCATGTGTTACCACCGTTGAATGGAGATAGTAATGCTACGTTCCCAACTCGCAATGTCGGCTGCATTCGTGCTGGCTGCCGCGACATCTTTCAGTGCCCATGCGCAAAAGACGCCCGCGCAGGTCGCCGCTCCGTCAACTGCCCCCGCGCCAGCTGAACCGGCGAAGGCTGGCTATCCGACACGCGCCTACTTTGGCGACACTCATCTGCACACCGCCTTGTCGTTGGACGCCGGCGCCTCCGGTACCAAGCTGATGCCGGAAGATGCCTATCGCTTCGCCAAAGGCGAGGAGGTTACCGGCGCCAGTGGCCAGAAAGCAAAGCTGTCACGCCCGTTGGATTTCCTTGTCGTGGCCGATCATTCCGACCAGATGGGCTTGATCACGGATCTGCAGGCAGGAAAACCCGAGATCCTGGCCAATCCGATGGCCAAGAACTGGTACGACCTGATGAACTCCGGGAAGGGCGGCGAAGCGATGATGAGCATCGTCACCGCCTTCGGACAGGGCAAGTTCCCGAAGGAAATAATGTACAACCCCGGGTCGAAGGGCTATCGAGACACTTGGCAGCGGATCATCCAGGCCGCAGAGGGCGCGAACCAGCCTGGCAAGTTCACCGCCTTCATCGGCTATGAATGGACCTCGCTGGTAACCGGCAACAACCTGCATCGGAACGTGATCTTCCGCGACAACGCCGACAAGGCGAGCCAGGTCGAGCCCTTCACGAACTATCCGCCGGGCAGTTCCAATCCGCGCGACCTGTGGAATTGGATGCAAGCCTATGAAACGAAGACCGGTGGCCAGGTGCTTGCGATCGCTCACAACGGCAATCTCAGCAACGGGATGATGTTTCCGCTGATCGAGTCCTTCAACGGCAAGCCCATAGATCGCGAATACGTCGAGACACGCGCCAGGCGCGAACGCCTGTACGAAGTCACGCAGATGAAGGGCGATGGTGAAACCCATCCCTATCTGTCGCCGAACGACGAGTTCGCGGATTTCGAGCGGTGGGACAAGGGCAACCTCGACATGACCGCGAGCAAGCAGAAGTCGATGCTGGAGTTCGAGTACGCCCGCTCGGCATTGAAGAACGGCCTGAAGGTCGAGGCGCAGCTGGGCACCAATCCCTACAAGATCGGCCTGGTCGGCAGCACCGATTCGCACACCGGCATGTCCACTGCCGACGACAACAACTTCTGGGGCAAGACCGCTCCGAACGAACCCAACCCGCATCGCTGGGAACACCCCTTCATCAAGACCGAGAAGGGCGTGATCATGGGCTGGGAACAGATGGCGTCGGGATATGCCGCAGTGTGGGCCACGGGCAACACGCGTGAGGCGCTGTTCGACGCCATGCAGCGTCGCGAAACCTATGGCACCACGGGACCGCGAATGACGGTGCGCTTTTTCGGCGGCTGGGACTACACGGCGGCCGATGCTGCGGGCGACTTGGCTTCGGCCGGCTATGGCAAGGGCGTGCCGATGGGCGGCGACCTCAGCGCCGCCTTGGCCGGCAAGTCACCGACATTCCTCGTCGCTGCCTTGAAGGATCCCGAGGGCGGCAACCTCGATCGCATCCAGATCATCAAAGGCTGGATGGATGCAAAGGGCGCGTTGCACGAACAAGTCCATGACGTCGTGTGGAGCGGCGATCGCGCACCGGGTGCGAACGGCAAGCTGCCGCCGGTCGGCAGTACGGTCGACGTCGCCAATGCTACCTGGACAAATACCATCGGCGCCGAGTCCCTGGTGAAAATGTGGCAGGACCCGAAGTTCGATCCGAAGCAACGTGCGTTCTATTACGTCCGCGTGCTTGAGATCCCTACGCCGCGGTGGACCGCATATGACGCAAAGCGCTTCAGCGTGAAGATGGCGAAAGAGGTCACCATGACCACGCAGGAGCGCGCCTATACCTCACCGATCTGGTACACACCAGCGGCTGCGTTGGCTGAGAACGATGCGAAGCGACGCGCCCCGAAAGTGCCGTCTGCCCCTGCAAAGGAGATCAAGCCGGCCGCGAAGTCGTACGAGCCCGATCTGGACTGACGTGGCCAAGTTCCCCCGTGTCGGAATGGTATTGCGGGAGCCCCTGCTTCACTTTTTGCTGCTGGGATTAGGCGTCTTCCTGCTCTATGACCGGATCGGCGGCGCGCCCGCGCACGAAGGCGAACGCATCGTCATCACCCGGGGACGCGTCGAACAGATTGTGGCGGGGTACGAGCGCGCAAATCAACGCGCGCCGCTACCGGTCGAACTCGAC
>Ga0163162_10006436_pt1 | contig 11377 bp, 9 predicted proteins | sample S55metaG_FD_115310 | JGI IMG/M metagenome (GOLD analysis project Ga0163162, IMG submission 115310) | Switchgrass rhizosphere microbial communities from Kellogg Biological Station, Michigan, USA - S5-5 metaG | ecosystem: Host-associated > Plants > Roots > Rhizosphere > Soil | place: USA: Michigan...
AAAACAAATCGTTCACCGAACGCAACAAGCGCTGTGGTTCGTTGGCCGCGGCGCATTGACTGCGCAGGCTGGCTTGCAGGTTGACCATCAACAACGCCGCCGCGATCCCCTTGCCGGAGATATCGCCGATTACAAGTCCCACGCGTTCCCGAGGCAAATGCAGGAAGTCGTAGTAGTCGCCCCCAACCTTACGCGCCTGAATGCAAACACCAACATAGTCCAATGATTTAAGCGAAGGCGCGTTTTGTGGGAACAACCGCGCCTGCACCTGCTTGGCGATTTCCAGTTCTTGCGCCGCGCGGCGTTCGCTTTCCTGCTTCTGGCTGGCCAGCTGGCGCTGGGTTTCAATTTCCTGTGTCAATTCATCGCGCCCCGCCAGTGCGAAGGAGTTGCCATCGACGTCTTCAAAAGTCGTATAAATACCGCCCCACGAGGGAACGATCGGTGGATGATGAAAATGCACTCCGCGCTGGCACCATTCCGCGTATTTTGCGTGAACATCATCAGTCACAAATACGATGCGCGTGGTCTGTCCGATCAGTTTGTATTCCTTGGAATCTTCTGGGGGCGTGACCATCGCTAAAGCCGGTCCGCCATATGGCGGAGCGAGAGCCGTCCACCTTCCACCGGGGAATCTCACGTCAGCGACGAGCGTGAAACCGAGCTGATCAACATAAAACTTGATACTGCGATCATTATCGCGGACAAAAATGGTGATGTGATGCAGGCTCAGATGCGGGGATTTGCGGTCGAGCTGGGGAATGGAACCGGTGAGCCAGTTGTGGGTGTGAGCCATTGAGGGATTATAAGGGTGTCGGGGACGATCAAGAGGCGTGCGCTATTGATAGAACTCAGCGATATTTTCGATCACCCAGTTCTGCTCATCCGTGGTCAGCTCAGCAAACATAGGCAACGCCAAAACCTGCTTAGCCGCCAACTCTGACCCAGGCAAATCGCCCACGCGATATCCCAGATACTCAAAGCAAGGTTGCAAGTGCAGAGGAATCGGATAATAAACCTCAGTCGAAATCCTCCGCTCCTCGAGAAAAGCCCTAAGCTCATCCCGACGATTCACCCGCAAAACATACTGATGGAAAACATGATGCGCATGTGGAGAAATATGAGGCAGTACTACGGGCGCATCATTTGTCGGAAAGCAACTCCCACGCTGTACCAATCCACTCTGTTCAAGTAGCCGGTCGTAAACAACCGCTCGCTCCCGTCGCTTCTGGTTCCACTGTTCAACATACGGCAACTTCACCCGCAAAACCGCCGCCTGCATGGCATCCATCCGGCAATTCCAACCAACCTCGGTATGCAAATACCGCTCGGGACTGCCATGGTTGCGCAACTTCCGCATCCGCTCAGCCCATTCCGGATTCCGCGTGGACACAAGCCCGGCGTCCCCGTAGGCGCTCAAATTTTTTGTCGGATAAAAACTAAACGCTGCCGCCAGCCCAATCGATCCAGCCCGCTGTTTGTTCCAGGTTGCCCCAATCGCCTGCGCCGCATCCTCTAGCACAGGAACATCGAATTGCGAAGCCAGCGCGCCAATCCCATCCATGTCCGCGCACTGCCCGTAAAGATGTACGGGAAGAATCGCCTTAACGCGCGATCCGTGAGCCTTGAGCTTGAAAGCTAGGTCCGCAGGATCAAGATTAAAGCTCTGGGGATCAATATCCACAAAAACCGGCCGAGCCCCTATGCGGACAATCGCACTAGCAGAAGCAAAAAAACTAAAAGCAGTTGTTACGACTGCGTCGCCAGGCTGAACTCCAGCCGCAAGCAACGCCAACCAAAGCGCATCCGTACCCGATGCGCAAGCGACAGCATGCCCCGCTTCGGTAAACGCAGCAATCTCTTTCTCCAGGGCTGCGACTTCTTCTCCCAGAATGAAGTGCTGCGAAGCACAAACCCGTTCCACCGCCCGAAGAACTTCCTCTCGAACCTGGTGATACTGGCGCGACAAATCCAGCATAGGCACCGCATCAAACTTGCCTGCCTGCGCAGGACGTCGCTTCGCGGAAGGATTGGTCACGAGAAAATGCGATTCTAACAAATAGCCTGTCATGAGTCTTAATTTGGTTTCTTTGCGGCCTTTGCGGAAGTTCTTTTCGATCTCTGGGTTATAAAATCCTTTACTTTACCTAAGGCAATAATTCCAACTTGGGAGCAGGAGGCACAGGAGAGTTCTCATCGAGGGCAACCTGCCACGCAGAAATCGACGCCCGAAACGGCGCCAAATTGAGATTAAAGTAGTTTTCCGGGTAACTACTAAGGTTCCTCTCCGCGCGCTTCAAAAGTGATCGACACCCCACAATATTGCCGGTCGAATGATGATGAAGCGCCACCGCCACCTGAATCAATCCCTGCAAAAACAATTTGTGCGGCCCCTGTTCCGCCCGCCAAACATCCTCCAAAACCTCATGTGCGTCATAGAATTCCGAAGAATTGAAAAGCGCAATTCCTCGATCATAAAGATCCATATTCACCCGCTTCGCCCTCCCCGCGTAGGTCATAACAAAACATACAGAATCCCATAGCGACATTCATTATGAATCTCCCGTTTTTTGTAACGCGCCAAAAAAATATTTGTAAACTCATTGTTTTGCTATATGTTAGGCGAAAATATTTTGGAATGCGGCTTGCTCGTTAAAGCTGTAATCCATTTTCCAAATGTGCAAACGTCGGAACCTTGGCGATAGCCACGTTTACATCAATTCAGGAGACACATCGATGACACTGATTCACCGATTCCGGATTTTTCTGACCTTGAGCTTGGTTATGTTGTTCTGCTCGCTGGCTGCGCTAGCCCAAACTGGTTCAGTCTCCGGAACAGTGTCGGATCAAGCAGGTGCTGTCATCACTGGTGCAGAGGTTACGGTGCAGAACACCGGCACTGGTTTGAAGCGTATGACTACGACCAGCGACAGTGGCACTTTTACCCTAACCGAGCTTCCCGCTGGAATATACGAAATTGATGTCAACAAGGCCGGATTCAAGGCCTTCAAGGTCAGCAATGCCCAAGTTACGGTCGGACAGCCCCTGACTGTGAACCCTAAGCTCGAACCGGGCGTGGTGACCGAAGTGGTTCAAGTCAGTGGCGACCAACTCCCCGATGTTGACCTCGATACCCCCCAGGTATCCAACTTAATCGACAAAAAGCAAATCGAGGGCTTGCCGCTGATCACACGCAATCCCTACGAATTGATCCTGTTATCCCCCGGCACCGAGCAGACAAACTCGCGTCTTGGCGGCATCTCGGTCAACGGACAGCGTGAGCGTAACAATAACTTCCTGTTGGATGGTGTCGACAACAATGACACCTCGGTTCCCGGTGGTCTGACCAGCGTGCTCGGTCCAAACCCGGAATCGGTTCAGGAGTTTCGTGTCATCACAGACAACTTCAATGCGGAATATGGTCGCAATACGGGCGCGATCGTGGATGTCATCACTAGCTCAGGCTCCAACACTTTTCATGGCAAAGCTTACGAGTTTGGTCGTTGGAACGGTTTCGGTGGAGCTCGCGACTGGTTTAATACCAAAGATCAGCAGCAGGATCCCTACATCCGCCACCAGTTTGGATATTCCATCGGCGGTCCCATCATCAAGAACAAAACCTTCTTCTTCTTTAATCAGGAATTTGATCGCTTTATCACTGCACTGACCAACGTGGCGGTCGTACCCACGGCAGCGTTCAAGACCGGACAATTTACCTACACCGATGAAAATGGAACGCAAACCCCCGTGGATATTTCTGATCCCAGCAGTGCGAATAACACCTTCGGCCTGCCGATCGATCCGACGGCCCTGAAAATTCTTAACCAATATCCCACGGCTTCGTCCTCCACGAACGGCTTCGATGGACTTTTGTTCTATCCCAGTACCTCACGCACCAAGAGCTATCAAGCCGTAGCCAAGATCGATCACCAGATCACGGACAAACATTTCCTGTCGGTTCGCTATGGGTATGATCCTTTTAGCGATCCCAATCCGTTTCACGATGATGTTCTGCCCGGAAATCTCGGAGCAACATCCAGTTCGGGTGTTTCACAGGCCGGATCGGTGAATTTGACCTCCACTTTCAATTCACGGCTGATTAATTCTTTCACTATCGGCTGGAATCAGATTCGAGTTGGATTTGCCTGCACTGGGCTGAACGTGCTTGATCAGGTGAGTGCGCAGGAAGGGACTCTCGATCAGTTCGGCTATGGACGCGACTATGGCATGACCCCATTCAGTACCTTTGGTTGCGCTGGGCTGGTGGCCAATAGTGAGGGCCGCAAAACTGGCACCACGAGCTACGGAGATTCATTCAGCATGGTGCACGGCAGCCACACTTTTAAGTTCGGCGGTGATTTCCGCAATGTTCATGAGACTGGCGATACCAATTTCTTCTCCCGTCGCCAGGTGGGACTGGATTTATTTGACTGGTTTGGAACTCCGGACCAGTTGGGGTTTGATTTCGTGACTGGGGTACCCGGTGATCCGACATGTAGCACCGGCACTTTTTGCGACCTACAAAACGCGGCTTCGGTTCTCTTTGGGGTGGTCGGACATGACCTGGATGCTCAATTCTTTGACCATAGTGGAAACCGCACCGCGACGAACCTCCGCAACTTCCGTCAACACGAATACTCCTTCTACGGCCAGGATGCATGGAAAATCCGCCCTAACGTTACATTGACACTAGGAGTGCGTTATCAGTTTAACGGTGTGCCCTACGAGGAAAACGGTAACCTCTCTAATATGTTTACCGATCTAACTACCCTACAACAAGGAGACCCCGCAGTCTTCACCATCGTAGGCCCGGGAACAGGAAAACAACTCTACAATGATGACTATTCCAACGTTGAGCCCCGAGTTGGTTTCACTTGGGATCCGTGGAGTGACGGAAAGACTGCCATCCGTGGCGCATTTGGGATTTTTCATGATCGTGCCTTCGGAAACCTCTTTGGCAATGCCCGTGGCAATCCTCCTTTCGAGGTGGATTACTCAAATTTCCCGGGTGAGACACTGAATGACGTATTTGGCAGTGGCGCATTTCCTCTTACCGCCCCACCCCAGACTTTTTCTCCGAGTGTTGCTGACGGAACTCTTCTAGATACGGCTGTCACATTCGATCCACATTTCCGTAATCCCGCGAGCAATAATTGGAACTTCGGCATCCAGCGGGAACTGACAAATAACCTCACGCTCGACGTTACCTACTTGGGTTCCCAAGCCCATCACGTTTTCCGCACAATTGATGGCAATTCTCCGGATCCCGGGCTCGTGCAACAGTTAGTGGGCATATGTAGCAGCACGGATCCATCCATAAATACAACAGGCTGCGCACCGGACGACGTGAGCGGCATATTGCTTTACGAGGGCGCTGAGTTTGGCGTGCTACCTTTCAATGCCGTAAGAAATAACGCTTTACTCCAGCCGGCATTGAATATGTCCACCGCCAATGCCTACTACAACGGTTTGCAGCTAAAGGTCACTCATCGTATGAGTCATGGCCTGTACATCCAGGGAGCCTATACATGGTCGCACGCCAGCGACGACGCCAATGACCCGATTGATCCGGCTGCGGGGAATAGAAGCTTCCCGCGTAATTCGCGCGATCCCCACGCTGACTACGGCAATTCCGACAACGACATCCGCCACATCGGGGTAATCAACTATGACTACGAATTCCCGATCGGCAAGGGACGGAGCTATCTCAATACCGGTGCCGTAGGAAAAATTCTGGAAGGTATGAGCCTGCAAGGGATCACTACAATTCAGAGCGGACACCCCTTCGATATTTTCACTACGACGGACAGTCAACGGACGGGCGTCAGCCAGCGTGCGGACTTAGTGGGAGATCCATTTAGTCCCGGCACCAACGATACGAATGGTCCAAATAATAATGCTAAGGTCTGGTTCAACAATCCGGATGCCTTTACTGCGCCGGAAATCAATGGCCAACCTGGCACCATAGGCAAGAACCAGTTCCATGGTCCGAATTTCGTGAACTTCGATATGGTTTGGGCCAAAGACATGACGTTCAAGGATCGGATCGGTGCGCAGCTTCGTGTGGAGTGCTTTAACGTCTTCAATCATCCGCACTTCATCAATCCGAACAACGGCATTCCGTCATCGTTCTTTGGTCTGATTACTGGAACTTCCAGCCGTTCGGACGGCACAACCTCAGCACGCCAGTTCCAGGTTGCACTGAAAGTGAGCTTCTAGGGCTTAGGGTCGATTGAAAAAACAGGCGTTTTTATCTACCGGAGGGAAGATCACTTACCCAGAATCGGATAGTGCGAGCTAGCCGCCATAAAAAGCAACATCGGCACCGAAAGATAGAAGTTAGTCCGCGAGGCCAAAAACGCCTGCCGTGCCATCACCGCCGCATTCGCGGGCGGCGTCCCCGCGAGCGTGCCTTTAATGATCCGCTTGTTATTAGGCCAAATAATGCCCCAAACGTTAAACAGCATAAAAATTCCAATCCCGCCGCCCACGCCAATCGAAAGCACATGATTGTCGTCGCGTCCAACCGGAGTATAGGTCACAAAACCCCATCCAGCTGCGCACATCAAAACAATCGTAACTACAACCAGCAGCCAGGGATTCGGCGCCTTCTTCACGAAGAAGTAGAAGATCCACCAGGCGGCAATCCACACCAGAAAGAACAGCCCAATGGTTGCTCCGGCACTACCACCATTCAGACGCGCATCCGCCGCCACGTAAACTTCGCCCCAATACCAGAACCCCACAAACACCGTAAGCAGCGAACTCCAGCGAAAAAAGTTCAGCGCCGGCAGCGTCAGATTCTCAAAAATCTTGGGCTTCGCATTCGCGTCCACAGTTTTCATAAACGGCACATTCACCAGATTGAAAAAGTAGAGCAGCCCAACCCACGTAATTCCCGCCAGTAAGTGAACCAGCCGAAGCACAATCGCCTTTGTCTCAACTCCCGTATGGGCCGGCATAACCCATGCAGCGATATCGAAAAGATGTTGCATTGATGGCCTCCGTGTGCAGCGAGCGAACCTTATCGCACTTGCCGCCTTGATTGTCAAATAAACTCCGACGGCGCCCCCATGGGAATGGAAGGGTGCCCCATCCCAGATTTTGCGGTTTTTGGCGAAATCTAGGGTGGGCATGCGGCGAAGAAATCCTATGTGAACAATCAGGTCGCACAAAAAAGTTAGGCCCAAGGTAACCCGTCACCGAAACAAAAATCCCCGCTTCCCGCGAATCCCAGTTGAAACTTCTTGCACTACCCCGTATTGTATGTTCAATCGCTTGAGTACACCGGATTCCGGCGCTGGGAGCCGCAAGCCACTCGTCGAACTTTCCCAACGCCATTTTCTGGCCATCCGGGGTTGTGTGTAAATCACATTCAAGGAGATCGGCGATGGACAACAAGCCGGCACAAAATATACAGGATTCATTCCTCAATACTGCTCGTAAAGACAGACTCAATATCACTATCTATTTGGTAAGCGGCGTCAAACTGACGGGGCGCATCCGTTCCTTTGACAAATATTCTGTTGTCCTCGAAACCAACAACCAGGAACAGTTGATCTTCAAACACGCCATCTCTACCATCGCCATGGGCCGCGTCATGCACGGACACGCCGAGCGCCCAGCCCCAACTCCGCTAGCAGTCCCGGATGCGGCGGCTGCCTCCGGCACGGAAGGATAAAGCCTCAGCATTGCCCCGTAAAACCTCCACCTTGAAAAGCACTCAGAGCGACTCCGGTGCGCTCAAGGAGCGGGCGTTTTTGGTCGGCCTCGACTACCAGATGCGCAGACGCGCACAAGGAAAGAAGGGGCTGAGCGATGCCGCCCAAGCCGCACGCGACGGCAGCGTCACTTCAAAAGCCCCCGCAGTCCCCGAGTTCACCGCAGAAGAATCTTTGGATGAACTGCGCACGTTAGCGACGAGCGCAGGTGCGGAGATCGCTGGAGAATTTCTCCAGCACCGCGACCGTCCCGATCCAGCGACATTAATTGGCAAAGGAAAACTCGAAGAAATCGCCGGAGCCGCGGCGTCAGTCTCAGCCGATCTGATTCTTTTCGATCACGACCTCAGTGCTTCGCAGCAGCGCAACATTGAGGAAGCAGTCAAAACCAGAGTAATCGACCGCACACAACTGATCCTCGACATCTTCGCTCGACACGCGAGAACGCGAGAAGGCCAGTTACAGGTCGAACTGGCGCAGCTGGAATACATGCTCCCACGCCTGGCCGGACGAGGTATCGAAATGTCCCAATTAGGCGGCGGCATCGGCACCCGAGGCCCGGGTGAAACCCAGCTCGAAACCGACCGTCGAAAAATATATCGCCGCGTCCGCCACGTAAAGCAGCAGCTGGACAACGTGAGACGCATCCGCGCCCAACAGCGCCAGAGACGGGAATCAGTGCCGGTCGCGACAGTCGCGCTGGTCGGCTACACCAACGCGGGGAAATCCACGTTATTCAACGTGCTAACCAAGGCTGGAGTGCTCGCGTCATCCAGAATGTTCGCCACGCTAGATCCCACAATTCGTGCCGTAACGCTGCCATCCAAACGAAACATCCTTCTATCGGACACGGTAGGTTTTATCCGCAACCTGCCGCACACCCTGGTGACATCATTCCGCGCGACGCTGGAAGAAGTTCAACGCGCGTCTCTGATTCTGCATGTGTCTGACGCCAGCAGTCCGCTCTCGACAGAGCAAGACATCCAGGTAGAAAAAGTCCTGAAAGAATTGGAAGCCGATAACAAGCCAAGACTGCGCGTGATGAACAAGATCGATCTGCTGACTCCAGGACAAGACAATATGCGCAAGGATGCACAAACCATGTACGTCTCCGCCGCAAGGGGAATTGGCATCACCAGCTTGCTGGAGCGAATCGACGAGATGCTACAAGAAGACCGCCCCAGCCGAGTCCGCCTGAAGATCCCACAAAAAGAAGGAAAGGCTCTAGCGTTGCTTGAAGCAAAAGCGCAAATCTTCTCCCGCAAATACAAAGAAGAGTTAGTAGAGCTGGAAGTAAACGCAGCCGAGTCAGTACTTCGCATAGTAAAAAAATGGCAAATCGAAGATCCCAAGCCAAAGCCCCAAAGGGGTGAGAGACTGCGGCCGAGGGCGTAAGTTCAGAATGGGCGAAAGAATCGACTGGGAAGAATCACGCCGCCTATACGCCGGAAAATTCCTGTAAACCCCACCGCTGCAAAAATTTAAATGGGCCGGCAACCAAGAAGCGGTGACTTTCCTTGGCTATCGGCCCATTCGACCCTGAATTGGATCGGAGGTGATACGTCTATGCTAGCCTCCTCACCTCAGAAGTCAAGCATTTTCCGCCCAAATTTTCGCCTCTTGACAAATCCAAAAATCCCAGTTCTGGACAGATAATTTAGGCCCATTTTGACCTTCCTTTACATTGACTACTAACCCCTTAGAATGTTAGCTTTAACAGTTTTAATAGCCCTCATAAAGCTCGGCTGAATTTTTCACTACAATGGATCAGACGTTAAAACAATTAGGCGAATTACTGCTCGGCTCGATTCCGACGGTGATTTTTCTACTGCTGACCTACGCGCTCTACGCCATCATCGTGCACAAGCCGCTGGTGAAAGTGTTGGCCGAGCGCCGCGCAAAAACTGAAGGAGCAGTAGAAAAAGCCAAAGCCGACGTTGCTGCTGCCGAAGCGCGCACCGCTGAGTACGAACAGCGCATCCGTGAAGCCAGAATGTCTGTCTTCAAAGCGCAAGAGGCGCTCCGCCAGCAAGCAAATCAAACTCGCGCCGCAGCGGTAGCTGAAGCTAAAGCCAAAGCGCAAAAGCAAGTAGACGAAGCGCGCGCAGCGATCGAAAAAGAAAAAGTAGAAGCACAAGCCGGACTGACCGCAGAAGCAGGAAAACTCGCTACCGAAATGATCCGCACAGTTCTAAGCCCCGCAGGTGGACGATGAATCGCGGCCGCACGCTGCTCGCAGTTGTGCTCCTTATAGTAGGAGCGGCTACGTTTGTTCCTTGCGTTCACGCCGCCGAACAAGAAAAGCCAAAGCAGGAGCATGTCAGCGAAGCTACGCGCCTGGCCAATGGAGACGTCGAGAAAGCTGAAGAAGAGGGTACAGCAGCGTTCAAGCATTCGACGTCTGTAAGGTTCATCGCAAAGCTCACCGGTTTGAGTCTCGACAACGCCTACTGGCTCTGCGTACTCGGAAACTTCGCCATCATCGCCGGAGTCATTGGCTGGGCTCTGAAAAAGAATTTGCCCTCTGCCTTCCGCAATCGCACCGCAAGCATCCAGCAAGCGATGGCCGAAGCCAGAGCAGCCAGTGAAGATGCAAATCGCCGCTTAGCTGACATCGAATCCAGACTCTCTCGTCTCGACACTGAAATTGCAGAAATGCGTAGCGCCGCGGAAAAGGAAGGCGCAGCTGAAGAAGAGCGCATCAAGGCGGCAACTGTTGGCGAAATGAAAAAAGTAGTCGAGTCAGCCGAGCAGGAAATTTCCGCCGCAGCTAAAAATGCCCGCCGCGACCTGCGAGCCTATGCAGCAAATCTGGTAGTGTCGTTGGCGGAAAAACAAATTAAAGTAGACGCCGCTACCGACCAGGCTCTGGTTCAAGGATTCGCCAAGCGCCTGGCCTCAGATGGCGCCAGCCCGAGGGGCGGCCGCTAAATGGCAACCGTCACCAACACCTACGCGCGCGCCTTCGTGGATGTGGTCATCGACCGCAAACTCGACGCAGCCAAAACGCTGGCTGAAGTCCAGTCCATCGCAGCCTTGGTTGCCTCAAGCAAAGATTTGAAAGACGTGTGGGAAGCGCCGTCGATCCCGCCCGATCAAAAAAGAAAACTGCTGGATGCGATCGTGGCCAAGTCAGGAACTTCGCACGAGGTTCGGAACTTGATCGCATTGCTGATCGACAAAAGGCGCATCAATTTCCTGGCTGCGATCGTAAAACAGTTCGAGCAAGATCTGAACCAGCGCTTAGGATTCGCAGTTGCCGAAATTATCAGCGCCAGAGATCTAAGCGATCAAGAACGCCGCACACTTGAATCAGAGGTAGAAAAACTGACTGGCAAAAAAGTGCGCGCCAATTACGCAAAAGACTCGGCCATCCTGGGCGGAACAGTAGTCAGAATCGGCAGCACAATTTACGACGGCTCAGTAAAAGGCCAACTGGAAAGAATTCGCGAACAGTTGTCAGGGAATTAATTCACGAACTTGGTTTAGAAATCGCAACTGCACCAAGACGCGAAGCGGCGAAAGATTGCAGCCCAGGGCGTAAGCCCTGGGAAAAAATAAAAAAGATCAAGCCCCGAAGGGGCGAAAGAAAACGCTGACGAGCTAACTATGGCACAAATCAAAGCAGACGAGATCACGCAACTGATCCGCCAACA
>Ga0163162_10006437_pt1 | contig 11376 bp, 5 predicted proteins | sample S55metaG_FD_115310 | JGI IMG/M metagenome (GOLD analysis project Ga0163162, IMG submission 115310) | Switchgrass rhizosphere microbial communities from Kellogg Biological Station, Michigan, USA - S5-5 metaG | ecosystem: Host-associated > Plants > Roots > Rhizosphere > Soil | place: USA: Michigan...
ATAATCGGCAGAGCTTCGCTCGCACAACTGTTGCGCGCCCGTGCCGGTAGCCGATGAAAAGCCCGATTGAATTATTGGGCCGCAAGCTCTGAAGGTGATGTCATCCAGAATAAGATCGTTGCCGTATCCTCCCGGAGCAAGGTTGTTCATTTTAACAACAACATCAGTAACATTAGCCGGAGTGGTAAAATAAACGCCGCATTTTGTCCAGCCGAGCGTGCCCTTGTATGTATTTGGAATATTATTGAAATGCGCATAAGCTAAAGGGATCCCGGATGTGGATTCAATTGTAAAAGCAATATCCGGCTGAACAGCATTAGAGCCGCTCGCCTCCTTCGTGAATAGATTAAGAATATAGGCCGAAAACTCATAGGTGGTGCTTGGGCACAGGCCATTTGGCCCCGTTGCCGATTGCGTAAAAAAGATGCTTGGCGCAAAAGACGCATTTATAATCATCATATACCCGTTGGGATTGCCTGTATGATCGGTGGGGACATCCTGCCATAAATTGGGATGGCAATTGCCGGAGCCGACAAGACTGTTTGCTATGGTGTATTCCCCGTCTTGAGGGCAATTATTGGTTGTATAGGTCATGTTAGTCATGCCCGGCGCCAGTGGCCCCCCGGGGTTCGGCCCCGATCCAAAATCCTGGTTAATAACCGGATCTCCTAAACTCCCGGTACAGGTTTGGGGATTGGTTTGCGCATTACCCCTGAAGGCTAACACCGTACAAATTGCCAGTAAAAACAGTTTCAAACCAGGTGGTCGCATCAATTGGCTGCCGTGTTTTAAACAGCGGTATCTCAAAAATAATCTAATTAATCGATGGTTCCTGCATAATTTCTTAAAAGGGATGCTAATTATTTCTTTCGGTCCGGCGCACTATTCTTTTAAGTAAATAAATTAATTATTGGTGAGTTGCACGCTATTTATCAAATACGTTACAATTATTTATAATTTAAAAAACTACTTTTATTGCCTGATTAATGGCTATGATAAAAATTTACTTCCCGCTGATTTTTATTTTTGCTATTGCGCTGGGTGTTAATGCTCAAAACAAACCTGATACCCTAAAAAAAGACACTATAACACATTTACAACCTGTTACAATCAGGGGATATCTTTCAGAACAACCCGTTCTTAGCGTACCGGCATCAGTAAGTGTGCTAAGCCCTCAACAATTAAAATTACAGCCCGATAATGCATTTGTATCGGTGCTGAACACTGTGCCCGGAGTGAGGGCTGAAGAGCGTTCGCCGGGCAGCTACCGGCTGTCCATCCGTGGAAGCTTGCTACGGTCGCCCTTTGGTGTCCGCGATGTAAAGATTTATTATGATGAAATCCCGCTTACAGATGCCGGAGGGAACACCTATTTAAACGCCATCGATGTCAACAGCATCCACAACATCGAAATATTAAAAGGACCGGACGGCAGTTTATTCGGAGCCAATTCAGGGGGTGTGGTGTTATTGAGCCCGGTTAACCGAAGCACTGACAATAATTACGCATCGATAGGTTTAAATGGGGGCTCCTATGGACTTCTACACGAAAATGCGGCATTGCAAAACCGATCGGGTAATTATCAACTTAATCTAAACCAGGGCTATGAAAGCTATGGCGGATACCGTCAGCACAGCTATATGCAGCGGCAGTTTATCCAGGCGGCAAACAAATGGACCTACAGCAACAAAGATGAATTGCGGGTACTTGGATTTTATTCGGATTTAAGTTATCAAACACCCGGTGGACTCACATTAACTCAATATCAGGCGAACCCACAAATGGCACGCATTCTTACCAAGTTTGTACCGGGGGCCATTCAGCAAAAAATAGGGATCTATCAAAAAATGCTGATGGGTGGTGTAGTGAATGAGCTGCATATCAATGAGCATTTACGCAACGTTACCTCGGTATTTGGCACTTATGTGGATTTTGCAAATCCTTTTATAACCAATTACGAACAGCGCTACGAGGGTACTTACGGTCTTCGCTCGTATTTTGAGCTCACCGGACAGCATCGGGTAAATTATAACTGGCGGATAAATCTTGGGCTGGAGTGGCAGCAAACCAATGCCGATATCAACAATTACGGCAACCGGTTAGGCATAAGGGATACTGCACAAACCCTCGACAAAATAAATACCAATCAGCATTTCTTCTACACCCGTTATGCTGCCGACGTTGATAAATTTCATCTGGAAGCCGCGTTGAGCCTCAACTTTTACGACTACAAATTTAAAAATGTATACCCTAATAACGAACCAGGTTATACCGACCGGAATTTCACGCCGCAGCTGATGCCCAGGGTAGCATTATCCTATCAATTAACCAGTGACTTTATATGGCGGGCATCGATAAGCAGGGGATATTCAACGCCTACAACTGCAGAGATAAGGCCGACAGATAACATCATCAATACTAACCTGCAAGCCGAATATGGATGGAACTATGAAACCGGTTTCCGTTTGCGAAACAAGGACGAAAGTATGTTCCTTGATGCCTCTGTATTTTATTATCATTTGCAAAATGCCATCGTACTTCGTTTAAATCCGGATGAAACCGAATATTATATCAACGCCGGTGGAACTAATCAGCCCGGAATCGAATTGTATTTTTCCGACTGGATTATCCGCCAAAACAATTCTGGGTTTATTCGCGGCCTGCAACTGAATTTATCTGCTACAATTAACAAATTCACTTTTGCCGGCAATTATCACGATTCAAATGGTAGTTATTCGGGTAATCAGTTAACCGGTGTACCCGGCCAGGTTTTTGTTGTGAGCTCACAAATTAAGTTCCCTCAAAACTTTTATCTATTTGTGGAGTACAATTATACAGCACGAATTCCACTTACAGATGCAAATACAGTTTATGCATCCCGCTATAATTTAGTACAAACCAAAGTGGGATGGCAACACAAGCTTGGCCGTAAATCAAAATTTGAATTGTACGCCGGTGCAGATAACCTTTTAAATGAGAAGTATAGTTTGGGCGATGACCTGAATGCGGTTGGAAACCGTTTTTTTAACGCGGCGCCGCCACGGAACTACTATGCCGGTTTTAACGTGATATTTTAACCTGGTAAGCAACAGGGACACCCTCATAATGCCCCCGTTGCTGATTTATTAGAGTAACTGGGATTGAAACGAAACAACTAATTTTATATTATACGCTGTATCGCTGTTTTGCTTTGACGATAGCTTTTGTAACAGCATCGTTATCAATGCAACCACAAAGTTAAAGGGCTGCTAATTTTTTAATTTAGTTGTTATAACATTTTTCTGATTAAATTTGGGTAGTAATACCACCTGTTTTTGCCGGTCAAACTGTTAAACCCATGCCTTTATCCCTTAAAAAAAAGCTGCTCAAAACGCTTAAAATAAGCATAATTACTATCGCGTCGTTGCTTTTATTGCTGTTTACATTGCCCTACCTATTTCCGCAGACGGTAAGCGATAAAATAAAGCAATGGGCCAATGGCAGCATCAACGGCAAGCTCGATTTTTCTAAAACACGCTTGTCTTTTTTTAAACGCTTTCCATCCCTCACCCTCACGCTATACGACGTTTCATTAAAAGGGAGCGCCCCATTTGCAAATGATACGCTGATCGCAGCGAAAGAACTCTCGTTCGGCCTCGACTTGACGTCTGTTTTTGAAAAGAAAGTATCGATCAATAAAATCTATTTGAGCCAGGCGCTCATAAATATTCAATCAGATACCGCAGGGAATGTAAACTATAACGTTTATAAATCGAAAGATAAAAAGAACCCGGCCGATACCGCCAGCGCATCGTTGGGGATAAACCAGATACTAATTGAAGACAGCCGTTTGGTTTATAACGACCGCTCAATGCCGATGCAATTTAATGCGCACGGGTTTTACTATAACGGCAAGGGTGATTTAAGTAAGGATGTATTCGACCTATCAACCCACACCGAAATGGAGTCGGTAGATTTTTCTTACAATAACCAATCATACCTGGTTTCGAAAAAATTGAGCGCAGATTTGATCACGAAAGTTAATACCAGATCCTTCGCATTCATCTTCCAGAAGAATAATTTACTTATCAATAGCCTGCCCGTTCAGTTTACCGGCCGGTTTTCATTTTTGAAAAACGGCTATGATATGGATTTTAAGCTCGACTCGCACGAAACGAACCTCCGTGATATCATCACAGCACTACCGCAAACCTATATAAAATGGCTCGAAAAAACCGATGTGAAGGGTACCGGTGATTTGCAGCTAAGGTTGGCAGGCCGGTACATTGCGGCCGATAGCACCCTGCCTGATTTAAGCATGAAAATAAAAGTGCGCAACGGGTATATAAAAAACAACCATGCGCCGGTACCCATTCAAAACCTGTATATGAATTTTGAAACCCGTGCACCCGGACTCGATCCCGACAGCGTGCAGGTTAACCTGGATTCCTTATATTTTAATATGGGCAGGGATTATTTGAATTCGGTAATAAGGGTTAAGGGCGCCAAACAACCCAACATCTATGCAAAGGTAAATACCGAAATAGACCTTGAAAAATGGAGTAATGCATTTGGGCTAAAACCATATCAATTGAAAGGCCGCTATTCATTGCACCTGCTGGCAAATGGAAAGTATGCAACCGCCGTTAAGCATAGCGGAGTTCGAAAAGTGGATACTATTATCACAAGCATCCCCAAATTCAGCCTGCAATCAAAATTTACAAACGGTTATTTTAAATATGCATCGTTACCTGAGGCATTGTCGGGCATCGGGTTTAACATAAACGCCAGTTGCCCTGACAATGATTACCAGCACGCAAGCTTTGAAATAACTGACTTCAAAACGTCAGTACTCAAAAATTTTGTTAACGGATACTTTAAATTGAGCGCTGAGCCAGGATATCCTGTGGATGCCGGGTTGAACGTTAATTTTAACCTGGCCGACGTTAAAAAGTTTTATCCTGTGGATGGCCTTTTATTATCGGGCAGTTTGGTGGCGAACGTGCAAACCAAAGGAAAATATATACCAGCCAAAAGACAATTTCCGGTAACGAAAGCAGCCATAGCGCTTCAAAACGGATCCATACAAACAAAGTATTATCCGCACCCTATTCAAAATATACAGGTTAACACAAAAATAACAAATAGCGCGCCTTCCCTGGCCGGGTTGAGGGTGCAGTTAAACCCTGTATCTTTTATATTTGAAGGCAATCCGTTCGTCGTAAAGGCCGACTTAAGGGACTTTAACAACCTGGCTTATAACATCTCCGCAGCGGGCACGCTTGATGTCGGGAAGATCTACCAGGTATTTGCAGTTAAAAACTATGGTGTTAAAGGACTGATAAAAGCCAACCTGTACCTTAAAGGCAAACAAAGCGATGCTGCGGCAGGCAATTATAATAAATTAGCCAACTCGGGGACATTAACTGTTAAAGATATTCAGCTTACTTCCGATCTGTTTCCAAAACCATTCCTCATAAATAGCGGGTCTTTTAGCTTCGCGCAGGACAAAATGCGGTTTGATGCGTTTAAAGCTACATATGGTAAATCTGTAATGTATTTAAATGGTGCGCTCTCAAATATTATTAACTACGCTACCAAACCAGGTGCCATGCTAAAAGGAGATTTTAACCTGGGAAGCAGCCTCATTGTCGCCGATGATTTTATGGCTTTCGCCGATGCCTCACCAGCACAAAGTGGCAAATCAGGTAGTTCACCATCGGGGGTTATCATGGTTCCGCGCAACCTCGACCTCAATTTTTCCGCCGATGTAAGAAATGTGCAATATAATGGCATGGACATTAAAGATGCCAAAGGACAGATGGCTATAACCAACGGCAGCATTATACTTAAACAAACAGGATTCAACATCATCGGCGCTCCGGTAACTATGGATGCCACTTATAGCAGCATTAACCCGCAAAGTGCGGCTTTTAATTATCATATCAATGTCAAAGAATTCGATATCAAAAAGGCTTACAAGCAAATTAAGCTTTTTCATGATATGGCGAGCTCTGCTGCAACAGCGGAGGGGATAGTAGGATTGGATTATACGTTGAGCGGAAGGCTAAACAGCGATATGCGGCCTGTGTACCCTTCATTAAAAGGTAATGGCGTGCTATCGGTACAAAAAGTAAGATTAAAAGGCTTCAAGCTTTTCAGAGCGGTGGGCAGTAAGACCGATCATAACGGTATTGATACCGGCGATGTTTCCAAAGTAAATATAGAATCGACCATTGCCAATAACATTATCACGCTCAAGCGCACAAAAATACGAATGGCCGGTTTCAGGCTGCGGTTTGATGGCCAGGTAAGTTTCGATAACAAGCTAAACCTCCATTTCAGACTGGGTTTGCCCCCGCTTGGGATATTCGGCATCCCGATGACGATTACAGGCACGCAGGCTAAGCCCATTATTCATCTCGGCAACGGTAAAAAAGAAGATGAGCTGCAGGAAACGGACGATGCGGATAATGTTACGGTGCCCGCCAGTTGAACGCTTATCGTTTTACTCCGCATTTCTATTTTGAACCCCATCAGGATGGATTTTAATAATTAAGGTTTATCCAATGAACCAATCGGAACAGTTTTACAATTATTGATCTATATTATATAATAAAGAATTTTTTAATACTTATTGGCATAATTATATTAAATACGCAATATAATTAACGTTTATTTCATTTCTTATTCGCTCGAAAAGCAGTACCTTTGCGGCCATAAAAAGAGTTTGAGCGATCGGATATCTTCCTACACACATGAAACAGGCTTCCACTACCATGGGCATCCCAATCTCGCCCTCATTGAATTATTTAAACAGCGATCCGGGTGCGCCAAAGAATAACACCTTTTTAAAAGCACGGCTCCTTAGTATCTCCGGCTTATCTATCCTTGTAGCTACAGCAATTAGCATTATTGCTAAACTTTTGGTTTGGCTCATTAACCTGGTCACTAATATTTCTTTTTATGGAACTTTTACAACCGCATTTCATAGCCCTTCGGCTAACCATTTAGGGTTGTGGGTTATTATAGTCCCCGCAATTGGCGGCATTTTGGTAGGGCTAATGGCATTATATGGCTCGGCGGCAATAAGAGGGCATGGAATACCTGAAGCCATGGAACAAATACTGGTAAACCAAAGCCGGATAAAGCCATCGATTACTTTTTTAAAGCCCATTTCCTCGGCGATAGCTATCGGAACAGGAGGTCCTTTCGGCGCGGAAGGGCCAATAATAGCCACCGGCGGCGCACTCGGCTCAACCATCGGGCAATTGTTTAAAATTACCTCGAGCGAGCGCAAGGTTTTACTTGCCGCAGGCGCAACCGCAGGAATGTCCGCCATATTTGGCACACCAATAGCCGCTGTTTTCCTGGCTATTGAATTATTACTTTTTGAATTTTCGCCCAGGGCCATACTTCCTGTCGCATTGGCTTGCATAACCGGCGCTGCCGGACACCATCTGCTGTTTGAAGCCGGGCCTGTTTTTCCGATGCCAAACGTGGGCACACCTTCAAATATCGCCCTGGCTATTTACAGTTTTATCGGCCTGCTCATTGGATTTTTATCACTCGGCCTCACTAAAATCGTTTATATTATTGAAGATGCCTTCGAAAAGCTGCCCATACATTGGATGTGGTGGCCGGCGATAGGCGGCCTTGCCGTTGGCCTCATCGGCTATTTTGCGCCCAATACACTTGGCGTTGGTTATGATAATATTATTCATGTTTTATCCGGTACGCTAACTTTAATGCTTGCACTAAGGCTCGGATTTTTCAAGCTTCTTTCATGGGCAATTGCGCTTGGCAGCGGCACCTCGGGCGGTACGCTGGCGCCATTATTAACCATCGGCGGGGCAGGCGGCGCAATTTTAGGCATGGTAGTGTTAAATCTTTTCCCAAATTCAGGTATCAGTATACCAATGGCAGCGCTAGTCGGCATGTCGGCTATGTTTGCGGGGGCATCGCGGGCCTATTTAACCAGCATAACATTTGCTATGGAGGCAACTATGCAGTCGCATGCCCTGCTACCCTTATTGGGCGCGTGCACAGCGTCCTATTTAGTTTCGTTCTTTTTGATGGAAAATACGATAATGACCGAAAAGATAGCCCGGCGCGGTGTGTTTACTCCCGATTCTTTTGAAGCTGACCTGTTAGGCAAGCTATCGGTAGCCCAGGTAATCAGTGATGAAGGGATGGTGCTTAGTTCAGAAAACACGGTGAAAGAGGTACGCGATTGGCTGAAAGTAAATAACGATCAGGCCAATTATTTTGTGATGGTTAATAATGAGGGCGCTTATATCGGCACAATAAATCGCACGGATATTTTCAGGCACGGGCTTGATCCTTCCTCGCATTTGGGAGACATTGTAAAAGACGGGCATGTGTATGTGAGGGACACCGATAGCTTGCGTAAAGCTGTTGAGTTGCTGGCCAATCAAACCGCCGAGGTGTTGCCGGTTATATCGGCCAAAGGCAACAAAGTAATCGGGGTATTATCCTACCGGGATATATTATCTACCTATAAAGAGCAAATGGAAGAAAATGAGCATCCGCACATTCACATTTCGCTAAAACGCCAGCGCTTAAAGATGCTGATCAGGGGCAGGAAACTGATCAATATTAATGAGGGACAAGAAGGATAGCTACGTTATTTGCAACCGCCTTTAAACTCAGCTATTGCTTCGCTCAAATGGCATCAATGCACTATCATATAAGGGGTTTGCCCCGCGCTTGCCCGCAACAAATGCTCCTATGGCACATGCGTTTTCCAATACCTGCGGCACTGGTAACTTGTTAAGGAGGCCTGCAACAAAGGCGGCTAAGAATGCATCGCCGGCACCCACCGTATCAACTACGGATACTTTAAAACCCGGATGCTCAAAAAATTCATGGTTATGCCAAACTATAGCGCCATTTCCACCGCGGGTAACACATACGGTTTGAGGGTGGTACATTTTTTGAAATATAGTGATGCTTTCTTTTAGATCATTGCTACCGCTAAGTAATACGGCTTCATCTTCGTTCATTTTTAAAACATCAGCTTTCGCAGCAAATGTCTCAATGGTCGACAGCGCATAGTGTGGTAGCCGCAGGTTCACATCAAAGACCTTTAAAGCGGTGGTTTCGTCAAGTAAATTTAATAAAGTATCGCGCGTTGTTGCTTCGCGGCTGGCCAAACTGCCGAATATAATTGCCTGTGCTTGTTCGGCAGCTTCAGTAAGTGAAGTTTCGGTTTGGATATTATCCCATGATACCGGTTCGGGAATTATATAGGTCGCCTGTCCGCTATCGTCTAGCTGAACGGTAACTTCACAGGTCGGTAACTCACCACCCAATTGCACCAGGTTGCTGTATAATCCGTTTGCCTTTAAAAATTCAAGTAGTCCGTTTCCGGAGTCATCGGTTCCTATCCTGGTGGCAAAAGAAACGGTCAAACCCTGTTGTACCAAATGCCTGGCAACATTCATCGGGGCGCCGCCCGGTATCTTTTCATCGCCAAAAGTATCCCATAGTATTTCACCGAAGCACAGTATGTTTTTCATATGGAATAAAAGTAGTTAAGAATTATTTATTGCTGAGCGGAAATTATGTATGGAACGAAAACGTTGCCAAATAGTTTTAAGCAAGGGAAGTTTGTGGTCAGGCAGTTGGGTGCCTGTGCTTTAAATGAAATGTGCTGTCGATGCGCTTACATGCGCCTGTATATCTGAAGTTAAAAAAGTGTGCGGCAACAATAAATAAGCCGCCAACCGGGACTATAATTGCCTCGCGCCAACTTCTTATAAACAGATGGCCTACTATTATTATGAAAAATCCAATTATTAATAATAGCATAGGTAAAAAACGGTGGTGTGTGCGGATGTAGGATAGGCCGATAGCGTATATTCCTATAAATAAGGCAAAGATTATCATACCCCACTCTAACCAGGGGTTTGCCAAAAATCCCAAACCAAATAATGGCAAACTCGTTATCAATAACGGTACAATTGCACAATGTATAGCGCACAGGAACGATGCCGTCATCCCTATATTATCCAACTTTGCTCCATGTTTTATCACAGCGCAAATATAATATTAATGCAATCGTGTTGCATTATTCTTCTTTTATTTTACACTTACATTATTTAATATTGGTTTAAAGATTTCTTAATGTTTTATCTATTGCTACTTTTGCGCACGAAAAAATTACGTTTTGCCCTATATGCAAAAAACAACTATTAAGGAAACATGGAAAGCGGCGTGGAGCGTACCGATTATACGATGGCGCTTAATTACCCTGTTAATACTGATTCCTGTTTTTTCGTTTTTACTCCCCATTTTTTTTAACCATATAGAAAAACGCAAGGGAATAGTATTAAACGATTGGGTTTTGGCTCATGTCCCTGCCCATAACGTTTCGGTTATAATTTTTACTGTTATATGGGGAATGATTTTTTTAATAATGTACAGAGGGCTGTATAAACCAACGATTTTAATTAACTATTTGTTTACGCTAGCTGTTGTAACCGTAGCACGCGTTACCTGCATCACCTTTGTAGCGCTTGACCCGCCTGTAGGTTTAGTTAATCTTTCCGATCCGTTGACTGGCTTATTTTATGGAGATGCGCTCATCATAAAGGATTTGTTTTTTTCAGGTCACATAGCTACGCTGGCTGCAATATTCTTATGCCTTGAGAAACGTAACGACAGAATATTAGGTTTTGTTGCCGTTTGCGTTTTAGCATTTTTGTTGCTTATTCAGCATATCCATTATACAATTGACATATTAGCGGCTCCTGTGGCAACTTACATATGTTACCGATTTACGATGTATCTTCTTAATCGTAAAAAAGAAACAAATGTTTATCAAAAAAGCGAATCGGTGAGTACGCTGGACTAAGTTATAGTTCGCGCAAACTTTCCTTACTATTTAATTTTCACATAAACGTGTTTCGTATTCCCCCGGCCCGACTCACGCTCATCGAACTCGAATTTATTCAAACTTTTAATAAGCGGGAGCATTTTAGGATAGCCGTAATTCCTCGTATCAAAATCAGGTTTCTTTTTTAGAATTTGATTGCCAAGATTACCAAGGTAGGCCCAACCATTTTCGTCGGCCAGGTCAGTTATACTGTCTCTTAGCAGTTTTACCAATTCCTGTCCTATTTTATCAATTGGGATATTTTTTTGCCCTCCGTGCTTTTTGGAAGGGCGGGTTTTCCGGTCTTCATCTGATATGTTTTCTTCTGCTTTTAAAATTTCAATATAAATGAACTTATCGCAGGCAGTAATAAAAGGAATCAGCGTTTTTTTCTCACCGATGCCTATAACCTTCATGCCCGCTTCCCGCAACCTGATTGCAAGCCGAGTAAAATCACTATCACTCGAGACGATACAAAAGCCATCCACCTTACCGGA
>Ga0163162_10006441_pt1 | contig 11373 bp, 9 predicted proteins | sample S55metaG_FD_115310 | JGI IMG/M metagenome (GOLD analysis project Ga0163162, IMG submission 115310) | Switchgrass rhizosphere microbial communities from Kellogg Biological Station, Michigan, USA - S5-5 metaG | ecosystem: Host-associated > Plants > Roots > Rhizosphere > Soil | place: USA: Michigan...
AAGGTACTAACCAATACGATGATCATCACCCTGATCAGCTCTTTTTTTGTTACCTGGATCGGATTGCCGGTCATTTATCTGCTGCTTTCCCGTAATAAACCCCGGCGTTCAACCGCGAATAAGACTCCGGTCGTCCATAAGGGAAATCAAAAATGGATTGGCCTTCTTATTCACAGACCATTTATCAGCCTTTTGCTGGTTGCCGGCATGATCATCTCAACTGTTGTTATCCTTCCGAAACTGGAAACCGGATTTCTTCCGGAGATGGATGAGGGCAGCATCGTCCTTGACTATGCCTCACCTCCGGGTACTTCCCTAAATGAAACAGACCGGATGTTGCGGGAGGCAGAAAAACTAATTATTCGGGTGCCGGAAGTATCGGGATACTCCAGGCGAACGGGAACCCAGTTGGGGTTCTTCATTACAGAACCCAATACCGGCGACTATCTTATCCAGCTAAAAAAAGACCGCAGCCGCACCACGGATGAAGTGATTGCAGATATCCGGAAACAAATTGAATCCACACAACCCGCACTGCGGATCGACTTTGGTCAGGTGATCGGCGATATGCTGGGCGACCTGATGACATCTGTTCAGCCCATCTCCATTAAAATTTTTGGAAATGACGCTGAAGAACTTAAAAAACTTTCAGCACAGGTGGCGACAGTGATTGGAAAAGTAGAAGGTACCGCAGATGTTTTCGATGGCGTGGTGATAGCAGGTCCTTCTGTTAATATCAGTCCTGACTATAATAAGTTGTCCCAGTTTGGCATTACGCCCGCCTCCTTTCAGTACCAGGTACAGACGAATCAGGAAGGGAATACTGTAGGGACCATACTGGAGAAAGAACAGATGCCGGTATTACGGATTATCGATTCCGGATACAAAAATCATTCAATCGGCCAGCTCGGTCTCCTGCCCATTTTTTTACCTTCCGGGAAATTAAAATCTCTTAATGAACTGGCAACGATTGAAGTGAGGCCGGGAGACGCAGAAATCAAAAGGGAAAACCTGCAGGCTATGGGTGAAGTAACTGCCCGGCTGGAAAATCGCGACCTGGGCAGTGTAATGACTGAAATAAAACAAAAAATCGAATCCGGTATTTCCCTGCCGCTGGGATATCATATTGAATATGGAGGCGCTTATGCCGAACAGCAGCAGTCCTTCAGGGAATTATTTATGATTTTGCTGGCTTCGACCCTGCTGGTATTCGCCGTTATCCTTTTTCTGTTCAGGGATTTCAGGGTATCCTTACTGATTATCCTGCTGGCTGTGCTGGGTATTTCCGGTAGCTGCCTGGCGTTGTATTTGACGGGCACACCGTTAAATGTGGGCAGTTATACCGGTATAATCATGATCGTGGGAATAATTGGTGAAAACGCCATATTCACTTTTCTACAATTCCGTGATTCATTACACGAACGCTCGGTGGATGATTCCGTCGTATTTGCCATCTCTACCCGGTTAAGGCCTAAACTCATGACGGCCCTGGGTGCAATTATCGCGCTTACGCCCCTGGCCCTGGGAATTGGAACAGGAGCACAGTTGCATCAGCCCCTGGCCATTGCGGTCATTGGCGGATTTGTTTTTGCCCTGCCGATTTTACTGATCATTCTGCCGGCGATGCTTCGGATTTTATTTAAACGACGTTCCGGGCAGACTACAGAATTCCAACAGATTTAGACTTTACTTTTATAAAAACCAGCAATATGTCCCGAATCAAGTCAATCGCTTTCACTGCCTTGCTCTCCCTCGTGGTCATTTCATTTTGTTCGGCTCAGAATTCCAGCGGTTATGCCTTGTCCAAAACTTTTAAGATCGCCAGCGGAGGCGGCTGGGATTATATCGCCGTGTATGATCATAAACTGTATGTGTCACACGCCACCCAGGTGAATATACTGAATGAATCTACAGGAGACTCGCTGGGTGTGGTTCCCAACACCACTGGCGTGCATGGAATTGCTTTTATTCCATCCCTGAATAAAGGATATATCAGTTGCGGCAGGTTAAATTCCATAACGGTTTTTGATTTGAAAACATTTGCGGTGTTAAAGCAGATTCCGGTTGGGCAGAATCCGGATGCCATTATGTACGAACCCTTTACCAAAAAAATCATTACCTGCAATGGCCGGAGTAATGACCTGAGCCTGGTAGATCCGGAAACCGAAACCGTTTCTTCCACGATAAAGTTGTCCGGGAAACCCGAAACAGCCGTTACCGATGGGAAAGGTAAAATTTATGTGAATATAGAAGATAAGAATGCAATCAGTGCCGTGGATGTCGTTGCCGGCAAGGTACTGGATACCTGGTCGCTTTCCCCTGCTGAAGGACCGACCGGACTGGCCATCGATCTGAAAACAAAGAGACTGTTCGCCGGCTGCGATAAGCAGTTGATTGTTGTCGATTATACCAATGGAAAGATTATTAACCGTCTGCCCATCGGAGATGGTTGCGACGGAGTAGCTTTTGATGATACCTACAAATATGTATTTGCTTCCTGCGGGGAGGGCATCCTGTCCATTGCCGAGGAAGACGCGACCGGAAATTGCAAAATCATCGACAATGTCAAAACAAAGAGATCTGCGCGTACCATTATAAATAATCCTGTTACGCACGAAGTATTTCTGCCCGCCGCAGATTTTGGGACCGCCGAAGCCGGACAAAGACCTCCTGTGATTCCCGGTACCTTCCAGATTATGGTATATTCCAAAACGAAATAATCCCGGGTATCCCGTTTAGCTACCTCGCCGGAAATAGGGACCAAACTGGTCTTTATTCCCGACGCTTTCATTAACAATCGCTTAAGAAGAACAACCCGGACTCCACGATTTCATTGCGGCATTCTATTAAACAGTAAGTATCTTAGATGAAAATATTACAGGGTGCCGATCAGGTTATTCTATATCCCTACATTGATCTTCGTTATGTTGACCAGCGGAATTTCTGCTGGTTTCGCACAGACCCGGGATACAACTAAATCAATAAAAGACAACACCGTTCATCCTTTCTACATCATTTCCGCCGGAACAGTTATCAAAGCTTATTTCAATGATAAGCCTCTTGATGTTGAAACCATATCAGAATTCAATGATTATGTTCAGCGCAACGCTAAAATTCTGAAAGATTCCAGGGTGGTTGTTACCGGTAAACCTAAAACAGGAACCTATGACGAAGTATTAAAAACGTTAAGCCATTACCGGATAAAAAATGTTGAAAAAAATATTCTAAAGGAATAAGCAGGTAAACCGGGCTTCTAATCGTTCCATCCTTACATACAGGAACTGCTGATTTTACTTCCGGGCAATGAAATGAGCAGCTGTCGAATAATATAATTTATTCTGGGAAAATATGCAGTACGAAAAGAGTAAGATACCTGGGATTTCCTATGCACTTACCGAAAGCGGAATTGAACTCCCGATTCTGGATATTACCCATCCCCTTTTTAAAGCAAGCATAGATAAACCAAACCTGGAGAAACTGCGCAAATCCGTTGAGAAAACCGGGGATAAAATGGTTATTCATTTAAAAGAAATGCCTGCTTTCCTGAAAAATTTCCTTTCACAACATTCTTATATCATTGCCGGCTTTTTGTCTATTACAAAAGAGAATAACTTTCTGAGCGGCATAAGTACACTGATGATGAAATTGGGTCCCGGACTCATCGGTAACGGAATCAGTAAAATTTTTGAACGCCGGGCATCCAGAAGTATCAGCTCTGTAACACTGAGGGTCCGTATTCAGGATATATGTACACTGGAAGCAGAAGCATTAATACCCCGGCTCATCCAATGGCCTGAAAAAAATCTTTGTTTTATCAATATTGGAGGTGGTACAGCAAGCGACAGCATTAATACGCTGATTTTAATATTGAAAAAAGATCCCACTCTTTTAAGAAACCGGAGAATTGAAATCAATGTACTTGATATGGACACATTCGGGCCCGCCTTTGGAAATAATTGTATCGAATCTCTCAAAGCACCTGGTCAGTATTTTGACCTGCTGAACATTTCATTCAGATATATAAACTACAATTGGAACAATCCTGGCGACATGGAAGATTTACTCACTAATCGAAAAGAGTGGGTTACTCTGTGCTCTTCGGAAGGCGGTCTTTTTGAATATGGAACAAATGAGGATATTATCAATAACCTGAACCTGCTTTATGATCAAACCGGGGAAGAAATGAAAATAGCCGGTACCCTGATAAAAGATTCCTCCTCAGTTGACAGGGGTATGCTTACCATATTGGAAAAGACAAATATTAATACAAGGTTACTTGGAATGCAAGGGTTACAGGATATACTGAAAAAAACGCGCTGGGCAATAGATACCGCTATAGAGGACAATCCCCGGTATGTGGTTTTTATGATGAAAAAAAATTATCCTTCATAAAAAATTTATTACTGATTAAAATTTACAGGTCATCGATATAGGTGGCCTGGAACTTCATCCGTTTCCAGATATTGTCTTCCTTCAAAAGTATTTGTGTAAATCTTAATTTCCTTTGCTGGGTTTTATTATCCTTCCCGGTAAAAGCTGCACCGGATAAAGTATTTGCTCCGGTTACAAAAGCAAACTGTCCATGTATTTCTATATGAACGTCTTCAAAACCAACATCCGAAAACACGACTCCCTTTTCCTTTCTATCCTTCACATCCCCCAACCATTTGCTCCGGCTTAAAAATTGTCCGCGCACATCCGTGTGAACATAATCCTTATCCAGGTATTTCTCCAGTGTGTCCAGGTTGTTCTTCGACCAGGAATTGGCAATCAGGACAATTGTCCGGTAAATTTCTTTTTGATCCGGAGTCTGATTTTCCTGGCAAAAGGATAAAACGGGCAATAAGAAAATAAATCCAAAAATCGTCAATGGGGATATTTTCATGTTTTTTTTCTAAAGGAAGGAAAAAACTACCGGGAAAACTAAATTATTAACTGTATTCGGTTGCGGTTGAAGGTTAGAAGGCAAACGATACAGTCTGATTCATGGCAGGTGTAAAGAGAAATTCCCCGGGACTTGAAATACTTATTCTTTGTAATAGGTGATATCAATCGCCAGTCTGACAGCTTCTGCTTCCAGGGAATGACCTTTCTTACGTGCATCGATGGGAATCTGGAGCCTGCCGCCCATTCGCTGGATATATCCCCAGGAGATTCCGTATATATATTCGGGAAAGCTAAAACTATACACCCGCAAATGAATTTCGGAAATCCGGGCATCCACCGGCAACCAGATATCTGCATGCCAGTCCTGTCCGTCTGAAAAGATCATATCAAGGTCCGCATTATATTCCAGTTTTTCCATGGTACAAATTTTATTGCAACTGGGCTTTCGTTACCGACCGCGCCAATCCGGTAATACCTGTCGGGTATTGCCGCGTTTCCGGAAATTCGGATTTCTTCAATGAAAAATATAATCTTAAAGCCTGGTCTGTAATACCTCTTTTTTCGATCAGATAAAGATGGTGGCTGCACAGGAGAAAACGATAAACATCAGTAGAAAATTCGTACAAACAATCAGAAATAGGTTTGCCGCATTCCAGGCAATAGTGGGTTGATTTCATAGGATTTAGTTCAATACTAAAGTTCTAAAAAACCCCTGTTTTAATGGCATTTTTTCGATGAAAGCCCCGATATTTTAGATGATTGTCCCTATTTGACGATCGCGATCGCCATACCATCATATTCTTTCAGGCCAATAGTTTGCAGTATGGTAGCCGTCACCCGCGTGCTGGCAGCCAGGGCCCGGTTAAACCGTTGCGCCCCTTTTACCATGGGATCTTCCGGGTTTGGATCAAGCACTTTCCCGTCCCGGATAACATTGTCTGCAATAATCACCGTACCCGGCCTGGACAGTTTTAATGCCCATTCAAAATACTCCGCATAAGGCGGCTTGTCGGCGTCAATAAAAATCATATCGAAGGGTCCGGAATTTTCTGCAAGCAATTTGGGTAACAGGTCTATGGCTTTGCCTTCAAGAATATCCACTTTGGAGGAAAGACCTGCACGTTCAATATTCTTCCTGGCCACTGCGGCATGATGAGGATCTATTTCCAGCGAAATCATTTTCCCGCCGTCAGGCAATGCCCTTGCCATCCAGATGGTACTATATCCGGCCAGCGTACCCACTTCCAGGATTTTTTTTGCGTTCGTAAGCCTTACGAACAGGTGTAATAATTTGCCAAGGTTAGGTGAGACATTGATGTGTGGGATATTCTCCGATGCGTGTGACTGTTCGGCAGCCGTAAGGGCCTCGTCAGGGGCGATAAACAGATCACTAATATATTTATCTACCTCTTCGAATATTTTCCGGTCCATAACTGATTATTTTACGACCTATCAAAAATACCATAAATTTATAGCTATGCGAAAGGCACCCCCTTACCAACCATTGCTTTCCATAGCAATCCTGTACCTGTTTTCCCTGTCAGCCTGTAATGACCAAGTGGCCGATATCCCCTTTCCGGGAAATGATTCCGCTTTCGTACAGCCGTCGAGCCAGCCATTGGTATTTACGCCGGCTAAAAAATTTAACTGGGTCACCTTAAAAGAAGGCCGCATCACCCCTTCAACCGTTACACTTGACCTTTCCAGCCTTCCTTCCACACCGTATGATGCTTCCGGTTTCAAACCCTTTGCCAAAGCCCCGCAAACGGTAAATTTTGACTTCGATAAGCTTCCGGATACCGCATTCAGCCTGGAAAAGATTCCGTCAAAACCTTTACAATTCAAAAATTACCTGATTCGTCCGCCCGTTTCGACGAAGGTTGGAATGGTTGTCCCCAAAGGAGGCGTATCCCTATCGGTAGCTGAATGGAGTGCCTCCCTTGGCCTTCAGGGTCAGAATATACAATGTATAATCCAGGATAAAAATGGAATTCTCTGGATTGGCGCAGAAAAAGGTCTCTATAAATTTGACGGGGAGTATGTTCAATACTACAACCTTCCTCCACTGGTCAGCATTATAGAGGACCGGGCCGGCAATATCTGGTTCGTGAACCGGAACGGCCTGGGCATGCTGGATCTGAAAAAAGGACTCGGGTTTTTTACCCAACGGATCAGCACGCCTTATCCCCGGATGCCTAAATTAATTATGGATGACCAGGGGCAAATCTGGATGACCCTCACCAACGAAAAGAGCGTGGATATTATAAATACGCAGACCCTTACTTATAAACAACTGGACAGCAGCAGGGGCATCTCCGGAAACTATATCTGGGGTGCGTTTGAGGACAAGGAAAAAAATATGTGGATCTCCACCAATAACGGGGCAACGATTATCAATCCGGCAAGGGACCGGGTCCATTATTTGAAAAAGGCAAACGGACTTTACAGTGATACCCTGAGAGCAATATCCGGGGATGACAAAGGCAGAATCTGGATATCCTTTAAATATGGCGGCGTGGTATCTGTAAATAAATCAGCCGGGACCATTACGAACTACGGAACGGTATTCGACTTTGATAACCTGACAACCTTTCGGATCCTGCCTGACAGTGCGGATCGGGTCTGGTTTGCAACCAATCATGGCCTGGGGGTTATTGATCCCGTCAAACAACTGGTCAGATACTTCGGCGATCCGGAAGGAATTCCAAAGGAAGTATATTTAGACGTTCTGATAGATCATAAAAAAAGACTGTGGATAGGAACTTTAAGCGTGGGAATACTTGTGGTAGATCAGGAGGCTAAAATGGTTTTCCCCATGGCCAGGAAAACGATTACCACGATTTATGTTGATAGTTCGGGAAAGATCTGGGCCGGAACATCCAATGAGGGGATCGTGATTTTGGATGAAAATAAAAAAACATCCGTCCAGATTAATAAGAAAGAAGGATTTAACGACAATATTATCCAGTCTATCCAGGAAGTAAAGGGAAAAGTTTGGATTACCAGCGATGGCGGACTGAATATAATTGATCAGGAGAAAAAGACGAATCAGCATTTAGGGAAAAGAGAAGGTCTGCTCTCCGATACGATCTATGCGGTACTACGAGATGCCGGTGACAATATTTGGATCACCGGACCATCAGAAGGAATTGAACTGATTGATTCATCAAAGACAAAAATAACCCGGCTCAGCATCGCTAACGGTCTCAGCAATAATACCATTACCGCCATAAAACAGGATCGTTCCGGAAAGATCTGGGTGGCTACTGCCGGAGGCGGTGTCGATGTGATAGACCAGGCTGCGGGAACGATCAAATACCTGAATGATATGCCGGGATTAAAAGATACCTGCAACCGCGTACTGATGGAGGATAGGTTTGGAAGGATGTGGATTGGAACAAACCGGGGAATTTATATAGTAGATCTGAAACTGGGAACCATTACTTCCATTACCGAAAAAGAGGGGCTCACAAATAACTATGTTACATCCATTCTGGAATATAAAGGCAGGGTGCTGGTAGGCACTTCTAATAAAGTCAGTGTGATCGTACCTGCAATACCTTCCTACGATTCCGCCACCGTTCCCGGAAAATCAAAATGGCTCATTTCTGTCCTGACAAATTCAGAAGGGCTGACGATGAATCAGAATTCCTGGGATGTAAATACCATCACTAAAAAGGGCCAATACATATGGGGTGACGACGGACTCACCATGATTCATGATATAAAGGCGTTAGTGGATAGTTCAGCTACTTATATCACCGGAATGAATATCATGAACCAGCCCCGAAGTTTTATCAATTCCTACCCAAATGAATTTGATACGCTGCATGCCCGGGATACAGCATATATAAAGGGTCAAAAGCCGGTCAATACCGGATATGTTCAGTCATCCGGGTTTTTGTGGGACAGCGTTTCAGGTCCGTACAATATACCCGAAAATCTATCCATACCTTATGATCAGAATTTTATTCAGTTCCAGTTCGCACAGGCTCACCTGGGAAGAGCAGAGCCCGTGTTGTATTCTTATATTTTACTGGGGATCGATAAACACTGGAGTGCATTTGAAAATAAAACTTCCACCGACAACTATCTGAATTTACCTTCCGGAAATTATATTTTCAAAGTTCGCAGCAGAAACATCAACGGTCTCTGGGGAAAACCGGCTATGCTTCGATTTACCATCACGCCGCCCTGGTGGAAAACCTGGTGGGCCTATACATTATACATATTGTCCCTGATTGGAATTGTCTGGGGTTTTATCCATTACCGGTCCAAACAACTGCTTCGCGAAAACCGGGTGCTGGAAGACAAAATTCAGGAGCGTACTAAGGAAGTACAACAACAGGCTGAAGAATTATCAACCGTAAACCAGATCAGCCAGGCCCTCGTAAGCCAGGCAGATCTGCACGACCTGATCAAACTGGTCGGGGATCAGTTACGGGATCTTTTCAGGGCAAATATTGTATATATTGCCCTGCTGGATAAAAAAACGAAAATCATCAGCTTTCCTTATCAGTACGGAGATAAACTACCACCGCTGAAACTGGGAGAAGGTCTTACTTCGAAGATCATAATAAGCGGGCAGCCCCTGCTCATCAATAAAGACGTTACAGAAAAAACTTCTTCGCTGGGTGTTGACCGGGTGGGTATCCCGGCTGCTTCCTACCTGGGTGTTCCCATCCCGGTAGCAGACGAAATTATAGGCGTACTGAGCATACAGAGTACAGAAAAAGAAAATCGCTTTGCCGAAAAAGACAAAAGATTGCTGGGAACCATTGCTGCGAATGTAGGCGTAGCGATCAGGAAGGCCCGGTTATTTGAAGAAGTAAAACTGGCCAATTCAGATGCGGACCTGGCGAGAAAAAATGCCGAGGAAGCCAACGCGGCGAAAAGCGCTTTTCTTTCAACGGTAAGTCATGAACTGCGCACCCCATTAACGTCCGTACTGGGCTTCGCCAAAATAACCAAGAAGAGACTGGAAGAAAAAATATTTCCGATTACCGATAAATCTGATCCGAAGACCATCAAAACCATCGAACAGATTTCAGGAAACCTGGGTGTTGTGATTGCAGAAGGGGAACGGCTCACCAACCTGATTAATGATGTGCTGGATCTGGCAAAGATTGAAGCGGGTAAAATGGAATGGAACATGGAGCCGGTTCATATTCCGGATATTGTGGAAAGAGCCATTGCAGCAACCTCTTCTTTATTCGATCAGAAAAATCTTACGCTGGAAAGAAATATTGAACCGGATCTTCCTGAAGTCTCCGGCGACCGGGATAAACTGATCCAGGTGGTGGTGAATCTGTTATCCAATGCCGTAAAATTCACCAATGCCGGAACGGTTACCTGCAGTGTTTTTCAAAAACCAGGCGGCATCGTCGTGGGCATTACGGATACTGGAATTGGTATCGCCCCGGAAGATCATGACAAAGTATTTGAACAGTTTAAACAAGTCGGGGATACCCTCACGGATAAACCCAAGGGAACAGGTCTGGGACTTCCGATATGTAAGGAGATCGTTGAACACCATAATGGGAGAATCTGGCTGGAAAGCGAATTTGGTCAGGGAAGTACATTTTATTTTATGCTTCCTGCCATTTCTGCGGATGAAAAAACGGTGAAGCATATTCATTTTAATGACTTATTGCGTCAGCTGAAAAAAAGGATGGAACACTCCCACCCTACAAAAAATCTGAATACGGCAACTATACTGGTTGTAGATGATGATGACGGAATCCGTTCTTTGCTGAAACAGGAACTTGGTGAGGCCGGATATATTATTGAAGAAGCCTCGAATGGCAAAGAAGCCATCACAAAAATACGATCCGTGCGTCCCGATCTCGTCATCCTGGATGTCATGATGCCCGAGATGAATGGTTTTGATGTGGCTGCCATTTTAAAAAATGATCCCACCACCATGGAAATCCCGATCATTATCCTTTCGATCGTACAGGATAAATCCCGGGGTTTCCGCATTGGGGTTGACCGTTATCTCACCAAGCCCATCGATACCGCTTTGTTATTTTCAGAAATCGGAAGTCTCCTGGAACAGGGAAAATCAAGGAAAAAAGTAATGGTAGTGGATGAAGACAGTATTACTGTTCGCACCCTCACGGATGTGCTGCAGGCTAAAGGATACCAGGTGGTGGAATCCGACGGAAATGAAATGGTGGAAAAAGCGATTGCCACACAACCCGATATTATTATTCTCAACTCACTGATTTCCGACAAACATGAGATTGTGAGAACACTGCGCTTTGAAAAAGGCCTGGAGAACGTGTTATTTTTGATATACCAGTAAATAAGATCTGGAGAATGTGTTTTTTTTAATATACCTGTAAACAACTATGGAACAAAAAATTTTAATTGTTGACGACGAAGCGCATATCCGGATGCTGATTGAACAAACGCTGGAGGAACTGGAAGATGACGGAGTGGTATTTCTGATTGCAGAGAACGGCGAAGAGGCCCTCGACATCA
>Ga0163162_10006442_pt1 | contig 11373 bp, 9 predicted proteins | sample S55metaG_FD_115310 | JGI IMG/M metagenome (GOLD analysis project Ga0163162, IMG submission 115310) | Switchgrass rhizosphere microbial communities from Kellogg Biological Station, Michigan, USA - S5-5 metaG | ecosystem: Host-associated > Plants > Roots > Rhizosphere > Soil | place: USA: Michigan...
GCCCGAGGTCCGCCAGCTGCTCGATCGCGAACGTGTCGCCGGCACGAACGGCTTCGGCCACCATCGGCCCGGTGATCGCGTCGGGGTCGCCGCCATCCCGGTCGAGCAGGTCGGCCGCCAGCAGGGAGCCCGCGCGGACGGCCGCCCGCGCCTCGCGGACCAGGGCCGAGCCGCTCGCGTACATCTCGAGACAGCCATGGTTGCCGCAGCCGCACAGGATCCCACCCGGGACCACCCGCATGTGCCCGATCTCCGCTCCGACGCCGAACGCCCCCCGGTACAGCGACCCGTCCAGCACCACGCCGCCCCCGACGCCCGTCCCGACGGTGACCAGCAGGAGGTCGTCGACGTCGTGTCCGGCGCCGAACTGGAACTCGCCCCACGCCGCGGCGTTCGCGTCGTTCTCCACCACCACGGGGAGGTGCAGGGTCTGCTCCAGGTCGGCCTTGAGGTCGAGGTCGCGCCAGGCCAGGTTCGGCGCGAACAGCACGACTGCACGCGCCTTGTCGATGTATCCGGCGGCGCCCACACCCACGGCCTCGATCGCGTGGCGGGTGCTCAGCTCGGTGACCAGCTTCTCGATCGCGGCCTCGATGGCGGGGACGTCGGTGGCCGGCGACTCGACCCGCAGCTCCTCGAGGATCGTGCCGTGCTCGTCGACGACGCCGCCGGCGATCTTGGTGCCGCCGACATCGATGCCGCAGGCCAGGCTCACGAGTCGTCCTCGGGCCAGTCGTCGGCGTCGTCGTCGAGGTCGATCCGCTCGACACCATCGCCCCGCGCATGGGTCGGCGGGGCCATCATCGCCGAGACGGCGAGCATGAAGGACGACGCCGCACCGGCCAGGTGGGCGCGCACCTCGGGGCTGGTGTGCCGGATGGCCGCCACGGTGCGACAGACCGGGCACCAGGCGCACTCGGGTGACCCGGTGGCCAGGTGCTCATGGAGCTCGTCCGCCATGGAGCCGGCCATCGACCCGGCCATGGTGGATACGCCGTCGCCGTGCTCGCGGGCCCACCCCGAGAGCGCACCGAGGAGCTTCGCGGCCTCCTCGGCCACGCTGCCCACCGGTGCGGGACCGTCGTTCTCAGTCACCCGCTGGCCACCTCTCGGCTCACCTCTCGCTCCGCTCGCCGGCGAACCTCACCTGGAGCTCGCCCCCGTCCACCACCCTTGCGCCGGCCACGCGACGGCGGGCCAGCCCGGCGGGCAGGGTGAGAAGACGACGATACGACGCGACCGTGACGACCAGATCGTCGCCGTCCCTGGCCAGGTCGACGTCGCCGCGGCCGACGAACGGGAGCCTCAGCCGGAGCACCGCACCCTCGGAGCTGCGGGTGATCCGAAGCGGCTCCTCCGACCGGTGCACGTCGAGCGGGTCGGCGCCGGCGTACAGGGCGCGGCCCACGTCGAGGAGCTCGGCCAGTCCGACCGGCTCCGTCGGCCGGAACTCGGACCGCCAGACCGGGATGCCCGCGAACGACTGCTCGACCTCCGCCAGGACCTCCGTCTGGGCTCGCACCCAGCCCGCGCGCCAGGCATCGCCCCCCGTGTCCGGGAACACGCGGTTGGCGACGACTCCATCGACGCGGTAGCCGAACAGCGACAGCGTCGTGAAGCTCCGTCGGGCCTCGGCGAGCACGACCTGCTCGGGGGTCAGCACGAGCCGCACACCGGAGTCGGGACCGGCGAGCAGGGCGCGCACCTGGTCGAGCTCGGCGTGCAGCCGCTCGACCGCACCGAACACGTCGTCCTCCGGCATCGGCACCCCCGCGGCCCGGGACAGCATCGGCTTCAGCGCTCGCACGACCCGGCGCTCGACCGGGAAGACCCGGGTCATGTACCAGCCCAGCGCCTCGGGAAGCGCCAGCAGCCGGAGCGTCTCGGCGGTGGGCGCGCAGTCGACCACGACGGCATCCCAGTCGTCCGACAGCGCGTGCAGCCGCAGCTCGAGGAGCGCGAGCACCTCCTCCGCGCCGGGAATGACGGTCAGCTCCTCGGCGGCCACGGGGTCGACTCCGGCGACCTCGAGCACCGAGAGCAGGTAGCCCTGGATCTCGGCCCAGGACTCCTCGAACCGGCGCTGCGCGTCGACCTGGTGCACGAACAGGTTCGGCGCGACCTGCTCCGGCTCGTTGCCCACGCTCACGGCGTACGCGTCGGCCAGGGAGTGCGCGGCGTCCGTCGACAGCACCAACGTGCGCCGTCCGGACTCCGCCGCCAGCGCGGCCGTGGCCGCCGCGACGGTCGACTTGCCGACGCCGCCCTTGCCGGTGAACAGGAGGATCCGCACGAGCCAGCGCCGTCAGCTCTGCCCGGTCAGCCGAGCGACTCGACGCGCTTCTTCAGCCCCTTGAGCGCGGTGTCGATGAGGATCTTCTCGCCCTTGCGCTTGAGCATCCCGATCAGCGGGATGGAGACATCGAGCGCGAGCCGGTAGGTCACGTCGGTCGTGCCGTCGCCCCGGTCGACGAGCACGTAGGCCCCGTCGAGCGCGCGCAGCATCTTGCCCTCGACCAGGGTCCAGGTGACCTGGTCGTCGCCGGACCAGACGTAGGCGAGGGTGTACTCGTCCTTGATCGGCGAGACGTCGAGCTTGAAGAAGACCTGCTCGGCGTGACCGTCCGGGAACTCGGAGAGGACGTCGGCGGTGGTGACGCCCTTGGCCCAGGTGGGGTACGCCGGGAAGTCCGCGATCACCGCCATCACCTCGCTGGGCGAGGCGTCGACGACGATCGACGACGTGGTCTGGTCGGCCATCGTGACCCCTTCAGGCTCGGTGTCGGAGACCGGTACGGCGCCACGCCGCGGCGCCGCCTCACCGGCCCGGCGAGACTATCGGATCGCCCTCGGGGCACCCGGCGGTAACCTCCCCCCGGACCCCTGACCCACCCCGGAGCGAGCGTTGGAGGCAGCGTGCGTGAGTTCTCCGCTCCGCTGACCGTCGAGATCCCGGCGACCGGCAACCTGACCGACGACGTGGTGACGAACGCGGCGGAGGACCCGGCCGCGGTGGTCTTCGCGCGCCGTACCGACGACGGGTGGGGCGAGGTGACCGCCGCGCGGTTCCTGGCCGAGGTCCGGTCGGTCGCCAAGGGTCTGGTCGCGGCCGGCATCGGCGCCGGCGACCGGGTGGCCCTGATCTCCAAGACCCGCTACGAGTGGACGCTCGTCGACTACGCGATCTGGTTCGCCGGCGCCGTGACCGTGCCGGTCTACGAGACGTCGTCATCTGACCAGATCGAGTGGATCCTGGGCGACTCCGGGGCCGTGGCCGTGATGGCGGAAGGCCCCGAGCACACCGCGAGGATCGCCGAGCGACGCTCCCGCCTGACCGACCTGAACCACGTGTGGTCGCTGGCGGACAACGGGGTCGAGGTCCTGAGCCGCCTGGGCGAGGACATCTCCGACGACGTTCTCGAGGACCGGCGGACCAGGGCCACCCCGCTCGACCTGGCGACGGTCATCTACACCTCCGGGACGACCGGCCGTCCGAAGGGCTGCCAGCTCACCCACGGGAACTTCATGGCCGAGCTCGGGGTAGCGGTCCCCGAGCTGCACCAGCTGTTCGAGGCCGACGACGCCTCGACGCTGCTGTTCCTGCCGCTCGCCCACGTCTTCGCCCGGATCATCCAGATCGGCGCCGTGAAGGCCCGGGTGCGGCTCGGCCACAGCAGCGACGTCAAGCGGCTGCTGCCCGATCTCGCCGAGTTCCAGCCGACGTTCCTGCTCGCCGTACCCCGAGTCTTCGAGAAGGTGTTCAACACCGCGTCGCAGCGCGCGACCGCCGAGGGCCGCGGGGGCATCTTCGACCGGGCGGCCGAGACCGCGATCGCCTACTCCCGCGCGCTCGACCGGGGCAAGGTCCCGCTGGCGGTCCGCGCCCGGCACGCCGTGTTCTCCCGCCTCGTGTACGCCCGGCTGCGCGCGGCCCTCGGCGGCCGCTGCCGGTACGTCGTGTCCGGAGGTGCACCGCTCGGCGACCGGCTCGGTCACTTCTACCGCGGGATCGGGCTGACCGTCCTCGAGGGATACGGGCTCACCGAGACCACCGCCGCCGTCACCGCGAACCGCCCCGACGCCCTGAAGATCGGAACCGTGGGCCAGCCCCTGCCCGGCACCGAGGTGCGCGTCGCCGAGGACGGCGAGCTCCTCTTCCGCGGACCACAGGTCTTCGCCGGCTACTGGGGGAACGACGGGGCCACCGCGGAGGTCCTGGGGCGCGACGGCTGGTTCCACACCGGTGACGTCGGCGAGATCGACGAGGAGGGATTCGTCCGGATCACCGGCCGGATGAAGGAGATCCTGGTCACCGCCGGGGGCAAGAACGTCGCTCCCTCCGTGCTCGAGGACCGGGTGCGCGCCCACTTCCTGGTCAGCCAGTGCCTGGTGGTGGGCGACGGCCAGCCGTTCATCGCCGCGCTGGTGACGATCGATCCCGAGGCCTTCCCCGACTGGGCGGCCGCCCACGACAAGACCGACGACATCTCGGCCCACGTCGACGATCCCGACCTGCTCGCCGAGGTCCAGCACGCCATCGACGAGGCGAACGCCGCGGTGTCCCGGGCGGAGTCGATCCGCAGGTTCGCGGTGCTCCCCCATGACTGGACCGAGGAGACCGGTCAGCTCACCCCCAGCCTGAAGCTCAGGCGCAACGTCGTCGTGCGCGAGCACAAGGACGAGATCGCGGCCCTGTTCGCCTAGCTGCCGCGCCCCGGGACGTCGTTGACGTCTCGACGTAGGGAGGACCCTCCGGGCGAAGGGAGAGTCAGCGTCGTCAACTCCTCCGGAGGGGAGTCGCTCCACACCGGCAGCCACCGCAGCGGCCACACCGCGCTCGGCGGCCGACCGGCCATCACCCGCGTGGCCGAGCTCCCCGGTCACGCCAGCCGGCCGCGGCGTCACGATCTCGCGTCGTCGGACGCAGGATTTTGCCATTTTCCCACGAGCGCAGTGGTCTCACACCTACCATCTGTCTCGCGAGTTCCGGGCTCAACCAGGGCGAAAATCCACTCCGTCCGAGCACGGTTCGCGCGCATCACGTACTGCCAGCCCGCCATCCGCTGGACGGCAGATGTCCGAGCGAAAGGTAAATCGGCCATGGATCGCCGCAGGCTGCTCCTCATTCTTGCCGTGTTCGTTGCTGTCATGGGCACCGCACTCGTCTTCCTCTACGTCCAAGGCGCCGACAAGCGTGCGAACGACAAGTTCGACAACGTCAGCGTCCTCAAGGCCACGCAGGACATCGCCGCCGGTGAGAACTACGACCAGGCTCTGTCCTCGGGCAAGATCTCGCTGCAGCCCGTTCCGCAGAACCAGCTGAACAGCGGGTACCAGACCACCACGACCGCGCTGAAGGGCAAGATCGCCTCGGTGCCGATCTTCGCCGGCCAGCAGATCATCGCCAGCCAGTTCGGCGACACGGTCGCGGCGACGTCGTCCTCGCTGGTCATCCCCAAGGGCATGATCGCGATCTCGGTCAACCTGACCGACCCCGACCGGGTCGCGGGCAACATCCAGAACGGCTCGGCGGTCGCCATCTTCGTGACCGGGACGCTCACGAACACGGCGAACGGCGCCTCCGCGGGAGGCGACGCCCAGACGACCCGGCTCCTGCTGCCCAAGGTCACCGTGCTGAACGTCGGTTCGCCGCAGCCGCCGACGACCTCGACGTCCACCGACGAGAGCGGCGTCCAGACCACCGAGACCCTGCCGCGGACCCTGCTCACGATCGCGGTGAGCCAGAAGGAGGCACAGAAGGTGATCGTGGCGTCCAAGGCGCTCGACCTCACCTTCGGCCTGCTCACCCCGGACAGCAAGGTCAGTCCCGGTCCGGGCACGTCCACCTTGGTCCAGTCCCTCTTCGGCAAGTGAGCTGACATGCCCGTCATCGTCGATCCCGACAGCACGACAGCCCGGCGGCTGCTCGGTGCCCTGCCCTTTGGCTGCCAGGCTGCGGCCACCACCGAGAGACTGCTGCCGTGGCTGGCCCAGCACCCCGAGGAGTACGTCGTGGTGCTGGGGCCGAACATCTCGTTCGGGGACGGCGTGACCGTCTGCGAGAGCCTTCGGGTCTCCCGGCCGGCCACCAGCGTCGTCTTCGTGAGACCCGCCCTCGACACCGCGCTGCTCGCTCGGGCCATGCAGGCAGGTGCGCGAGAGGTCGTCGCCATGGACGACCTGCACCTGGTCGCCGGGGCCGTCTCCCGCGCGCACACGTTCTCGCAGGCGCTCCGCGGTCCCGAGGCCTCCAAGCACAACGGTCACGTGATCTCGGTCTTCTCACCCAAGGGCGGTGTCGGCAAGACCACGGTCGCGGTCAACCTCGCCCTGGCGCTGACCGACAACGGCTCGCGCCAGGTGTGCCTGGTCGACTTCGACCTGGCCTTCGGCGACGTCGCGATCACGCTCCAGCTGTTCCCGTCGCACACGATCGAGCACGCGATCGGGTCCGAGGAGGATCTCGACGCGCCGATGCTCAACTCGCTGCTGACCCGCTACCAGGACGCCCTGAAGGTGCTGGCCGCCCCGAGCCACCCCGACGTGCGCGAGCGCATCACGCCGCTGCTGATCTCGAAGGTCCTGCGCACGTTGCGCACCATGTACGACTACGTCGTGGTGGACACCGCGCCGGCCTTCGACGAGCAGACGCTGACGGCGCTGGACGAGACCGACGAGTGCATCATCGTGGCGACGCTCGACGTCCCGACCCTGAAGAACGTCAAGGTCGCCCTCGACACGCTCGAGATGCTCAACATCGGGCGCGGTCACCGCTACCTCCTCCTGAACCGAGCCGACGACGCCGTCGGCATCGGCGCCGAGAAGGTGGAGACGATCCTCGGGATGAACGTCGCATCGCAGATCTCGACGTCGATCGACATCGCCGCCGCCACCAACGCCGGCACGCCGATCATCGCGGCCAGCCCGCACCACCCGTCCAGCTCGGCGTTCCGCAGCCTGTCCACCCTGATCGCCGGCGAGCCGGCGGGGGTGGCGGACTCGGGCCGTGGGCTGGCGGCGGACTCCGAGAACGACAGGTTTGCCAAGCTCTTCCGGATCAAGAGGTGACATCGTGAGCAGTCTCGCCGAACGACTGGCCGCGGCCCGCAAGCAGAGCGAGGCCGGGGCGAACCCGACGCCTCCCCCGCCTCCGCGAGGCCCCGAGCCCCAGGACACACCTCCTGCGGCTCCGCCCCGTGGCGGCGGCGACGACGGCGACGACGGCGGACGTCCGCGCACCGCACCGCTGTCGGCGAGCCGGATCGCCCGCCGTGGCAGCGCCGAGCACGACCGCCTCGAGGAGCTGAAGCAGGACGTGCACACCGAGCTGCTCAAGCAGCTCGGTCCGCAGCTGTACGACGCCAACCTGGACCAGGCCGAGCTGGACCAGCGGGTCCGGGCCGTCCTGGGACAGCTGATGAGCTCGCAGGACCGGCCGATCAGCAACGCCGACCGCAACCGGCTCACGCAGGAGATCAGCGACGACATCCTCGGCTACGGCCCGATCGAGCCCTTCCTGCGCGACACGGACGTCTCCGAGGTCATGGTCAACGCCCACGACTCCATCTGGCTGGAGAAGGGCGGCAAGCTGGTGAAGGCCAACGCCCAGTTCAGCGACGAGGCCCACATCCGCCGCACCATCGACAAGATCGTCTCCCGCATCGGCCGCCGCGTCGACGAGTCGAGCCCGATGGTCGACGCGCGGCTGCCTGACGGCAGCCGTGTGAACGCCGTGATCCCGCCGCTGGCGGTCGACGGGTCCTCGCTGACCATCCGCAAGTTCGCGGCCGACCCGCTGACCTCCGACGACCTGATCGCCTTCGGAACGCTCAGCGAGAAGGCGGTCGAGTTCCTCGAGGCCTGCGTCCGCGGTCGCCTGAACATCATCGTGTCCGGCAGCACCGGCGCCGGCAAGACGACCACGCTGAACGTGCTGTCGTCCTTCGTCCCGGAGGACGAGCGCATCGTCACCATCGAGGACGCCGCGGAGCTCCAGCTCAAGCAGGACCACGTGGTCCGGCTCGAGTCGCGCCCGGCCAACATCGAGGGCCGCGGCATGGTCACGATCCGCGACCTGGTCAAGAACAGCCTGCGTATGCGTCCCGACCGCATCATCGTCGGTGAGGTTCGTGACGCCTCCGCGCTCGACATGCTCCAGGCCATGAACACCGGCCACGACGGCTCCATCTGCACGCTGCACTCCAACGGTCCCCGAGACACGTTGGCGCGCATGGAGACGATGGTGCTGATGGCCGGCATGGATCTGCCGGTGCGCGCCATCCGCGAGCAGGTCGCGTCCGCGGTCGACCTGATCGTGCACCAGACCCGCTTCAAGGACGGCTCGCGACGGATCACCAGCCTGACCGAGGTGGAGCGGATGGAGGGCGACATCATCACGCTGCAGGACATCTTCGTGTACGACCACTCCGCCGGCTTCGACAAGGAAGGCCGTGCCCAGGGCTACCTGCGCTCGACCGGGCTGCGTCCGAAGTTCCTGGACAAGATGGAGCACTCGAACGTGCACGTGGACCCGATGCTGTTCGCGATGGACGGGCTGCGGTGACCCGATGAGCACCCTGGTCCTCCCCCTCGCCAGCTCGGCGGCGGACACGAGCTGGCTGATGTACGCCGGGTTGGGCGCGCTCGGCCTGGGCGTGCTCCTCCTGCTGGTGCTGGCCGTCCCTCGCGAGCGCACGCTCTCCACCGAGGAGCGGGTGGTGAAGTATGCCCAGCGCGCTGCCGCCGGGATGCCTGGCGCCGCCCCGATGCCCACGCAGAGCCATCCCGAGGACTCCGCACTGCAGTCCGCGAAGACCGCCGCGGCGAACGTGCTCAAGCGCAACCAGGGCCTCGAGTCGAAGATCGCTGCGCGCCTCGAGGGTGCGGGCAGCAAGTGGCGCCCGGCCGAGTGGCTGCTGTTCCACGCCGGCTTCTTCCTGCTGGTGTCGCTGGTCGGACTGCTGCTGGGGAAGGGTGATCTGATCATCGGGATCGTCTTCATCCTGGTCGGCGCGATCGGCCCGTGGTTCTACCTCGGGTTCCGCAGGAAGCGTCGGCGGAAGAAGTTCGAGGCCGCTCTCCCGGACACGCTGCAGCTGATGTCGGGATCGCTCGCGGCCGGTCTCTCGCTGGCCCAGTCCGTCGACACCATCGTCCGCGAGGGCACCGAGCCGATCTCCAGCGAGTTCCGCAAGGTGCTGGTCGAGACTCGCCTCGGACTGTCGCTCGAGACCGCTCTCCAGGGTGTCGCCGACCGGTTCCAGAGCAAGGACTTCGAGTGGGTCGTGATGGCGATCAACATCCAGCGGCAGGTCGGTGGAAACCTGGCCGAGCTGCTGAACACGGTGGCCGCCACGATGCGCGAGCGGGAGTACATCCGGCGCCAGGTCGCCGCCCTCGCGGCGGAGGGCAAGCTCTCCGCGATGGTGCTCGGCGGCCTGCCCCCGGCGTTCCTGCTGTACCTGGTGCTCGCGAACCGGAGCTACGTCATGGTCCTGTTCACGCGTCCGATGGGCATCGCCATGCTGCTCGGTGGTGCAATGATCCTCTCCGTGGGTATCTTCTGGATGTCCCGCATCGTCAAGGTCGAGGTGTGAGATGACTCTGCTGCTGATTCTCGGCGCCGCGCTCGTTCTCCTCGCGATCGTGCTGATCTCGGCTGCGGTCGGGACCACCGCGGGCGGTCAGTCGGTCACCGGCGTGGACCGCTCGGTCGCCCTGGTGCAGGCGCTGACGAACGCCCCGACCGAGCTCATCAAGGAGTACGACGAGTCGTTCGCCGACCGCATCATGTCGCCGCTGCAGCAGCGCGCCTCCAAGATCGCCCGCCGGTTCTCCGGCAGCGACGCCCCGGAGCGCATCCGCAAGCGGCTCGACGTCGCGGGCAACCCGGCCAGCTGGACCGTGGAGCGGGTCCAGGCCGGCAAGGTGATCGGCGCGATCGTGCTGTTCCTGACCTCGGTGGCGTTCACCGCCGTGCTGGGGACGAGCCTGACCGTGCGGATCGTCGTGGTGGCCGGCGCGACCGCGGTCGGCTGGCTCGGTCCGAACCTGTACCTCTACCAGAAGGTCTACGACCGCTCGAAGCGGATGCAGCGTGACCTGCCCGACGCGATCGACCTGATGACCATCAGCGTGGAGTCCGGGCTCGCCTTCGACGCGGCCGTCCAGCAGGTGGCCCGCAACACCGAGGGCCCGCTCGCCGACGAGTTCTCGCGCGTGCTCCGCGAGATGCAGATCGGCCAGGGCCGAGCCGACGCCCTGCGCGGCCTGGCCGAGCGGACCGAGGTCGACGACGTGAAGAGCTTCGTGACCGCGATGGTCCAGGCCGACAGCTTCGGCATCCCGATCGCCAACGTGCTGCGCATCCAGTCCTCGGAGATCCGGATGAAGCGGCGTCAGCGTGCGGAGGAGCAGGCCCAGAAGGTGCCGGTGAAGATCACCGTGCCCCTGATCTTCTGCATCCTCCCGTGCCTGTTCATCGCGGTCATGGGCCCGGCCGTCATCCACATCATGGACTCATTCTCTGGGGCGGGGTGACCTTCGTCCGATGATCTGGGGCAGTGCTGGCCGGCAGCACACCTGGCTCGCCGTCGGGGCGCGGACGTTCGCGCTCCTGAGCCTGGTCATGCCGCTGATCGTCAAGAACAACCAGCTGCTGCTCCTCGCCCTGCTGGCGACCGCCGCGATCTGGGCGGCCGTCACGGCCGCGGAGCTGCTCGGGCTCCCGGCCACGCTGATCCTGGTCGTGGACGCGCTGATGGTGGGGTCGGTCGCCGGCCTGTCGTCGCACTCGACGACCGCCATCCTCGGCGCGATCGCCGTCCCGCCGTTCACCGCCGGCCTCAGCCGCGGGGTCCGGGGCGTCGTGCTGTCGCTGTCGGCCGAGCTGACGGCGTACGTCGTGGTGGTGCTCACCACCTCGAGCCTCAACCAGGACCAGGGCAGTGCCGCGTTCACGTGGGCGGTCACCGGGCTCGGGCTCGGGCTCATCGCGGCGTTCCTGCGTAGGACCTTCCTGCAGGTGAACGACCCGCAGCGGGCCTATCGCGACGCCCAGACGCTGATCCGCGAGCTGATCACGCTGTCCGGCCGGCTGAGCTCGGGCCTGGACCCGGTCGCGCTCGGGGGTCAGATCGCCAGCGCCGTGCGCGACGAGCTGCCCGTCAGCGCCCTGACCGTCCACATCCCGCGCGGTGAGGTGCTGACGCCCCTCGTGGGCGACTCCGGGCTGGCCACGCCCGAACTCGCCGTCAGCGAGGAGCTGGCGCAGTACAGCCTGATGACCGGCAACGTCCGAATCTCCGGGCACAGCTTCGCCTTCCCCCTCAACAGCGGCGGTGGCGTCGCGGCCGTGGTCTCGGGGGTGCTCGC
>Ga0163162_10006443_pt1 | contig 11370 bp, 8 predicted proteins | sample S55metaG_FD_115310 | JGI IMG/M metagenome (GOLD analysis project Ga0163162, IMG submission 115310) | Switchgrass rhizosphere microbial communities from Kellogg Biological Station, Michigan, USA - S5-5 metaG | ecosystem: Host-associated > Plants > Roots > Rhizosphere > Soil | place: USA: Michigan...
CGATCGCCCCGGCGCGGAAGAGACACCCCAACTTGCGTACTTCCGCCGATTCACGCGGCTGGTCGAACGCGAGCGGTGGGCTGCCGAGCAGGAGCTGGCGGAGTTGCTGGATGACAGTTGCACGGATGCACGGAAAAAGGGCTTTCGCTGCCTCGGAGATGCGCGACTGCTTCCTGATGCGGAGCCGTTCACCTTCCAGTTCGTCGAGAACACCTCGGATTTGCAACCGGGCGACGGCGTCCTTATTCATTCCGGGAACATTTCGAGTACGCCGATTTTTCACGGGTTTGTGCGTGCGTTGGAGATCGACCGCGTTCGAATAGCTATACCTTTGAAGAATCTTCATGCGAGCGCGTTTGAGGGCAAGACCTGGATTGTCGATCGTTTTCCGGCGGACGTCACGTCGGAGGCGAGTCACACAGCGCTCTACGACTATCTCACATCCGTTCCCCGTCAGCTCACGGCCGGATCACGAACCGACGGGCCGAAGCTTCAGGTTTCTTCCGCGGTTTCGTTCAATCAAAGTCAGCTTCGCGCGATCGAGCGGTCCGTGGCATCCAAGGCCTTTCATCTTGTCTGGGGGCCGCCGGGCACCGGCAAGACCAAGGTCATTCCCGAGATTGTTGAGCGCGTGCCCGGGCGCATTCTGCTCGGCGCTTTCACAAATACAGCGCTGGACAAGATGCTCATGGCCTTGCTCGATGCGGACCCGGCGGCACGCTTTCTCAGAATGGGTCGCGCCTCCGAGTCTCCGGAGCTCGCAGCGAGGCTTCAAACGACCGGCGATCCGAGCGATTATTTTTCAGAGGATCTCGCACTAAAGCATCGAGCCGTTCATGCGATTCGTCGCGCGATGGATGCGGCGCCCGTGATAGCCGCCACCGCGCATCGCGCCTGCACGATGCCCTATATTCGCAGCCGAGCCTTCGAAATGACGATTGTCGACGAGGCAGGGCAGCTCACCGAACCTTTGACCCTGGGGTTGACGCTGCGTTCGCGCCGTTTTGTACTCATCGGAGATGACAGGCAGTTGCCGCCTGTTGTCCGCACACGTGAGCTTGCTTACTCGATGTTTGAGAGACTCAAACGGGAAGCTGAGGGTACCGGAAGCGATGCCAATCTGACTCTCCTCGACACTCAATATCGAATGCATCCTCAGATCATGTCCGTCTCGAACCGATTTTTCTACGAGGGACGCTTACGGACGGGTGTTTCCCAGGATGATCGGTTGCCCCCGGATGGCTCGCCTGTGCTCATGGTTCCGGTGGAGTCGCCATCGGAGGGCCGAGTGAATGTTGCGGAGGTCGATGCGGTCGAGGAAATTGTTCGCCGGTATCAGAAGGACTATGCCGTTCCGGCGAAAGCGATCGGCGTAGTTTCACCGTTCCGGGCGCAGGTCGTCTTGCTTCGCAAGCGACTTCAGGATACGGGCGTCACCGTCGATACGGTCGAGCGTTTCCAGGGTGGCGAGCGGGACATCATGATTCTGTCCCTGGTTCGTTCGCGCGGCGGAGCGTTTGTGTTTGACGATCGCCGCTTCAATGTCGCGATTACACGAGCGCGGCGCAAGCTGATTTTTGTTGCGCATCCAGAATTGTTCGTCAATTCCAGGTACGAATGGATTTCCACGTTTACCGAAATTCACAGGACCGCTGGCACGATCTGAGAACTGTGTCGCGCTCGACGGGCGCGGTGCTCGCTACGGGGGCTGTCACGCTGGATGAGCTTGTCCGCAAGCTGACTCCAGGACTCCTCGAAGCCTCGCCGGGCCAGCAAGTGGCCCTGGTCTCGATCGCCGTCGGCGATGGCTTGCCCATTCGTTACGCCATCGATGCGCTGGCTGAACTGAAGGCGGCGCGCGTCAGTGCAGCGCAGGTCCGCGCTGCCGGGGGGATAAGGCTAGCCGAGTATTTGGAGAACTACGACTGTCTGCTCCAGCGCTTCGGATTGACCGATCCTCGCGATCGACGCTGGCTCGCGGCTTCAAGCGTGAAGGAGTCCGATTTTCTGAAGCGTTTCGATAACGTGGTTCTTCATGCGATCTATGACCCAAATCCTGCAGAGTTCGCGCTGCTTCACAGTCTCATTGAACGGCTTCCCGGTGGTGGTACGGTAGTGATGTTCAACGCTACCTCAAACGTCAAGCCAACACAGTTTGCGGAATGGACATGGCAACGATTCGTCCAGGACGAAGCGCTTTCCGACAAGGCATTTCCTGAGTTCGTTCGTTCCGCCGGTCCTGCGAAGGACTTGCTGGAGCGCCTGTTTGTGTTCGATGCAAAGTCTCCTGCCGATCTGTTGCCGGCAGACAAAGCTCCACGAATTCTTCAGTGCTCAGGGCGATACGGAGAGATCGAGAGTGTCGGAGCGGAGATTGCGGGCCTGCTGGATTCCGGTGTGGACGCCGGAGAAATTGTTGTCGTCGTTCGGCACATCGATACGTATGGCGAAATGATCGAAGACGTCTTCAAACGTTATGGAATTGGATGCGTCTTCGAGACCGGTGTGCCGTTGTTGCGCATTCCCTTCATCAAGTATTGGATCGCGATGCTGGACCTCGCATCGGGAGACCGTCCACGTGATGTGATGGCGCAGATTATCGCCAGCGCCTATCACGAACCGCGGATCCTTCCACCTTCAGATCCGGAGAAGCTTCTGGCGGGCATGGGATACATCGATCGTCGACACCTGAAGGCTTCTGCGCTCGCCGCACGTCACAATTCCGTACTGGCCGCACATCTGGCACGTTTCGAGCTTTTTCTGGACGAACTCGAAAGCATGACAGCTACGCCGAAGTCGTTTCTTGAAAGATTGCAGCCTTCTGGCACGCTCACGGAGCGCGACCAGCAAGCCTGGCGCACGTTATCGGAAGAGATTGCGTCAGTTGACGCGCTTACGGGCAGCATTTCGCTTGAGCGCTTTCGTCGAATGGTTTCCGAAATTGCCGGACTGCGAACGATTCGCCGGATGTCTGATACAGCGCCCGGAGTTCCCGCTGTACGTGTCGTGCCGCCGGGTGCGCTCGGTTACCGTTCGTATCGATTCGTCTTTGCGCCGGGTTTGGCGGATGGCGAAGTGCCGGCGCCTTCCATTGCGAATCCAGTCTTGCCCGATGACCTTGTCGACGCCATAAATCGCGAGATTCGCCCACGTCGTATTCAGAGCGCTCGCGATAAGAATCGTAAGGAGCCGCTCTACTTTTTCCTGATGCTGGACTCCGCGACCGAAGGAATCACCCTCACATGGCCAGGCAGCACGCTCGAAGGCGAAGCGATTCTTTCGTCTATCTACATCGGCGAGATCAGCCGCCACTATGACGGTCCGGTCGTGCTGCAGCCGCCACAATCCCGTCCGCGCGATCGCGGCGAGCGCATGCGAGCGATCGCGACCTCCTGGAGGGAGGGTATGCTGGACGATCACCACGCCCTCGATCTGCTCGGTGCGGATGTTGTCCGACGCGTCCGCTGGCAGGAACGGGGGGACAAACGTGGCCATCTGGGTATCGGCATATTGCCGACAGACGTCACCTTCAGTCCCAGTGAACTGGACAAGTTGGACGATTGTCCGTTTGTGTTCCTAGCCCGGCATCGCCTCAAGCTTCGGGCCACGGACCTGCCGGACTTCGAGGTGTCTCCGCTCGAGATTGGAACGCTCGCGCACCGGATCCTGCGAGAGTTCTATGCCATTCCCGTCGGTGACTCCGAAGAAGCGGCGTCCTTGAGAATGCAGGAGGTCATCAAACGTCAGCTTGCGCCCGTCGATATTAATGGTCAGGGCTCGCACACGGTGATCGATCCGTCCTTGTGGAGGATCCGTCGACCCCAGCTCGAGCGCGCCTTACTTCAATATGCAAAATTCGCAGTTCGTGATTCGCTCGATGGATATCAGACTCTGCCCGAGTACCTGGATGAATCCCTGCCCGCTGCGGCGCTCGGATCCACAAGGTTGTCCGGAAGGCCGGACCGGGTCGCCGTTAGACGGACTGAAGGCATGCTTACCGGAATTCGTATCGATGACTTCAAGTATTCCTCGGCCTCGAGTGATAAGAACAAACTTTTGCAGCAGTCTTTTCAGATTCCGGTCTATGGGCACCTGATGGCACAGGTCCTCGAGGCGGGACCCGAGGTCATGATCGAGGGCCGATATCTCCTGCTGCGATCTCCCAGCACTCCTTTCCTTTCACAATCCGTCGATGAAGCTCTGTTCAACGAGGTTCGAGTTCGCATCGATACGCTAATCGAAAAGGTTCACTCGGGCGACTTGCGCCCTGATCCAAAGGATCAGGAAGGGTGCAAGACCTGCGACTATCGCCGGTTGTGCCGGCACTACGGAGACTAGGTTGCCGCTGGTGAAGAACACAGTCGTAGGCGCCAGCGCCGGAACAGGCAAGACCTACAAGCTCGTCTCGACATGGGTGGACCTTGTGGAGAGCGGCGGCGATCCTCTGCGCATTGTGGCGGTGACCTTCACGGAAAAGGCCGCTGCAGACATGCGTTCGCGCATCCGGGATGCGATCGTTGAGCGAATGCGGAATCTGGCTCCGTCCGAGCATGGCAAATGGACACGTGTGCTGACACTGCTGCCCGCTGCGCCTATCAACACCATTCACGGTTTCTGCGGGAAACTTCTTCGGGAAAACGGCCTTCACGCGAACATCGATCCTTCGTTTTCGATTCTCGACGAGCAGCGCAGCTTTGACTTTGCCCGCGAAGCTGCCACCGATACGATCCGAAATGAGATCCGCGATGGAAACGCAAGCGTTGCGGACCTGTTTGCCGATTTTGGGCTCGACGGTCTGGTCGACATCCTGATCAGGACCGCCTATTGGATGAACAGCCTGGGGAAAGATACCGTCTGGCTTCGTGAAAAGGGGGATCTCCAGGTCAAGGCTGCAGAAGATTTGCGTGTCTCTGTGGCATCACACCTCGACAAGTTCAACGGCGACTTCGAACAGATCGGCATTTTCGCGGACGAGCAGGATGCTCGGAAGGCAAAGCATCCATTCAAAAAACGTGATGATCCCGACGAGGTCCTGCCGCGTATAGGTCAAATCGCAGGCGCCGCAATCGCTGTGGAATTTGCTAAGCTGACGGACCTGTTTGTCAAAAACTTCCACTCCAGGAAGCGAGCGGCCAACGTCCTGGACTTCGATGACCTGCTCTTGAAAACTCGCGATCTGCTTCGCGATGCTAAAGATGTCCGGCTACGCTGTCAGAGGCAGTTTGAGACAATTCTTGTCGACGAATTTCAGGATACCGACGAAGTTCAGGCGGAAATCGTAAGACTCCTTGCAAGTGACCCGGATGATGAACATCGACTGGCTCCCGGAAAGCTGATGATCGTCGGCGATCCCAAGCAATCCATTTATAGATTTCGACGAGCGCGGGTGACGGTATTCGTGCGAATGATGGAAGAAATTCAGCGGGATGGCATTCTTGAACATCTCCGCGAGAATCGACGCTCTGCTCCTCCTCTCGCCGAGTTTTCCAATCGTCTTTCCGAATCCATGATGGATGGAGCAGGGAAGGTGGAACTGCAGCCCGAAGTAGATTCCTCATACAGGATTCGTTTTGGTGAAGAGGATGTGCTAAAGCCCATTTCCGACAAGCCTTTTCTGGGGCTTACCTATATTGCCGCCGAGCCGGATGCAAAGGCGCCCGATGGCCGCTCGACAGAAGCAAGGGCAATCGTGCGTCTGCTCAAAGCGTGGCGTGCGGCGGGCTCGATCCGGTCGTGGAGTGAAGTCGCCGTTTTGATGCGGGGAATGACTCACTCCGGTATCTACATTGATGCGCTGGAAAAGGCTGGTATTCCGGTTCACGTTGTTGACGGCGCCTCGTTCTATCAGAAGAGCGAGGTGTCGGATCTGATCGCCCTGCTCGAGTTTGTTCTTCATCCTCAGGATCCGCTTGTCCGCGCGATCGTCCTGAGTTCACCCCTTGCGGGTATGACGTTTGCGGATCTGATCCAGGGCAAGCGCGCTGAAGCCTTCGACTGCATTATTCAACCGTGGATTGAACGCAGAGATCGAGCGACCGCGGCCGAGATTCTCGAAGACGTCGTGCGGCAAACCAATTTCGATGTGGTCATGACAGCGCAAAAAGGCGGTCGTCAACGCCTGGCGAATATCGGGAAGCTTATCGAGATTACGAGAACTCTTGGCCGGCAAGGGACGACGGCACTGGATGACGTCGTTCGCTATCTTCGTGCGCGAGCGAAGGACACCATGGTCCGCGAGTCAGAAGCTCAAACGACTGGGCAGGACGCCGACGTAGTCCGGCTCCTCACGGTTCATGGAGCAAAGGGACTTGAATTTGATTTGGTGATCGTGCCAGACCTGTCTGCGCAGCTGCCGCGTGGATCGACAAGCGACTATCTCTTTAGCGACCGGTGGGGTTTGCTTGCCGGCGCAGCCTACGGACTCCATCGCAGGACCCTGCCCCATGCGCTGATCCTTCGCGGGAAAGAGGAGGAAAAGGACCAGCAGTTCGAAGAAGAAAAACGCCTGCTTTATGTCGCCGTCACACGCGCGCGCAAAATGCTGGTGCTCGGTGAAGGGTTCGCGAGCAAGCGCAGCGGACTGTGGCAGCGCTGGGTGGCCGAGTTGTTCGAGAAGGTTCAACCCGGCGCCCTTGACCGGGCGCGCCAGGGGAAAACAACCCGCGTCCGGTTCCGGAGCCGAGGCCAGGATTTCTCAGTGGAGATACTCTCTGCGGCGGCGTTCACACGGCCCGAACAGTTGCCTCTAAATATCGACATCGCCGCGGTGAGTCAGGAGACCGCCTATCGGGAATTCAAGAAGATGAGCACAGAAATACCCGCGAGGCGCATCACGTCCGTTGAGATGACTCCTTCAGACCTCTCTGCTTTGGACGGCTGTTTCCGATATTTCCACTGGACGCGCGTGCTCGGGCTTGCCGAGCCAGGAACTCCTACCGGCAGGACGTCAGAGAACGCTGCGTTGCGGCTTGGGTCTGCGGCGCATGAGATTCTGGAATACGCGCAGGAGCCTTCGATGGACTTTCTGCAGGAAAAGGCTGTTCCCGATCTTCAGGCTGTTTTCCAGTCGGCCGACTGGCAGGCACTCGCAACTGCAGACGTCGCTCGCGAGCTCCCGTTTATCATGCATATAGATGTTGGAGGGAGCGATTGTTTCGTGCGGGGACGAATGGATGCCGTGGTTTCCGGAGAACTGCCGCGTGTTATTGATTACAAGTACGCACTGTGGAGAGAGGGCGCGGAGATGGAGTACGAAATCCAGATGACGGCGTATTGCCTGGCCGTCATGAAGAAGCTCGGGGTGGACCGGGCAATCGCCGAGTTGTGGTATCTCAAGACGCCGATGAAAATTGTGAAATGGGATCTCGAGCGCACCGGGGCGGAACAGCGCGTCGCGACATTGTTGGAGGGGTACCTGGGCTCGCTTTCCTCCGGTACCTGGCCCACGGCTGACCGCGCCTACTGCGATTCCGTTGGTTGCGGATTTCGGGAGCGGTGCTGGGGGCAATGATCGATCTCCGCCCCGCAGCGTGGGTTTTTGGAATCCTGATCACGGTCGTGCCGTTCGGCTTCCTGTTATTGTTACTGCACAGGTTGCCGCGGGCAATCGTGGCATCGCACCGTCGTTGGCCGCTACTGGCGAATTGCCTTCTGATGACTATTGTCGCCACCTCCACCACACTCTTCCTCGATCGTGCGGCGGTTCGCGCCCATGGGATGCGTGGAATTGTTGTGGAATTTCTGATTCAGGCAGTGATCTACGGATTCGGGCTTGTTTTACTGCTGCGGCAGTTCTGCGGTGTGTATGAGGATTTTATTATTACGGTGGGTGCGGCGGGCCTTCTGCTTTGGAAGACCAGCTATAGCAACATTGCGAAAGCCGACAGCCGGGACACTGGCGGCGGCGAGGCGAGCATTCGCATCGAGACTGCGCGCGGCGGCGTGATGTGGCTGACATTGCCGGCCGATCAGGTCGAACGCTTTTACGCGCAGGTGCGAAAGAAACACGCGGGCGAGTGATACTCTGTAGCTTTTATGGAACATCGCATTGTTCAGTACCGGTTGGAGCAGGGCGCGCTTGAAGTTGCATTCATGGAAGAGATGTTTACGGAGTTTTCGGGCAAAAAGACTGCGGTGGAGATCATGCAGCGACTCCAGGACCGGGAGCATCTGATTCTGATTTCCCTGGGCAACTCGCTGGAAGACCCGACACTGGAAGTCCCCGTCGCATTCAAGGTCGGGCACGAACTCAGGCAGCATGAGACAAATCTCCAGTTGGGGGATCTCGTGTCACGTCTCGGCGAGTCGGTGAAATTTTCAGGACGGAAAGTCTTCTATAGCTGGATCGGCGGCACACGGAGAGAATGGCGCGGGGAAGGGCACTACCGAGCCTTGACCGAGCAACAAGAGGAGTGGGCGCACCGTCACGGCTATGATGAACTGGTTGTGAAGACGAAGAACAAGTTCTATACGATGCGCGCCACGCTCGACCATCTGCGGTTCGATGTCATCAAGTTTGAGCCACACCGCGTGGACACGACGGAGTCGAAGGTCTATTTGAGCAAGCAATTGAGCCCCGATACGCTGCGGCAGCACCTGACGTCGAGGTCGATTGTGGAAGCGGCGTGATAATTCGGAGGACCCAATGAGCCTTAATCAAATCGGACAAATTGCCGTTCACGCCGACGATCTCGACCGCGCTGTCGCGTTCTACCGCGACACGCTGGGCATGCGATTTCTTTTCCAGGCGCCTCCAGCGCTCGCCTTCTTCGACTGCGACGGCATTCGCATAATGCTCGATGCTGTAAAGGAGAAGGATACCGACGAGCGTATTAGCTCAATGATTTATTACAAGGTTGCCGACATTAATGCGACTTACGAAACATTAGTCTCCCGCGGCGTGACCTTCATATCCAAGCCGCATCTCATCGCGAAGCTTCCTGATCACGATCTCTGGATGGGATTCTTCCGCGATTCCGAACAAAACCTGGTCGGCCTGATGTCCGAGGTTCGGTCGTAGTCAGTCTTTGAGAGGGTTTTCCGCGAAGGCGAAATCCGCCACCGGGCGTCCTTCGATCAGGTGCTCCTGAATGATTCGCTCAAGAACCTCTGGTGTCGCGGAGTGATACCAGGTCCCTTCCGGATAAACGACGGCGATGGGACCTTCCTCGCAAACACGAAGGCAGTTGGCTTTAGTGCGGTAGACACAGTTCTCGCCTTTCGTGATGCCCAACTCTTCCAGGCGCCGCTTGAGGAAATCCCACGATTCCACGGTGATCTCTCTGGCCGCACATTTGGGTTTGGTCTGGTCGGCGCAGAGAAAGATATGGCGTCGCGCCTGCGGTATCGAAAGATCCTGTGCGACTTGTGCGAGTCTTTGTCTGGGATCGATGGAATCTGCCACAAATCAATCCTTGCGTGACTGGTTGGCCACGGCTTGTGTTGCTTGGGCAACTGCTTCCGGATCGCCGAGATAGAAACTCTTGATTGGCTTGAGATCGTCCGACAGCTGATAGACCAGTGGAATCCCCGTCGGAATGTTCAAGTCCGCGATTTTTTCGTCCGAGATGTCATCCAGTTTCTTGACCAGGGCGCGCAGACTGTTGCCGTGAGACGCAATCAGAACGCGCTGTCCGGAGCGGACCATCGGAGCGATCGTGCCTTCCCAGTAAGGAAGCACCCGCGCAACGGTATCCTTGAGCGACTCGGTCAGCGGTAAGCGCGACGGATCGACGGAGGCATAACGGGGATCACGGTGAGGGGCCCGCTCGTCATTAATGGACAAGGGCTCCGGAGGGGTTGCGTAACTCCGGCGCCATACGTGCACCTGGGCTTCGCCGTGGCGCTCGACTGTTTCTTTCTTGTTCAACCCCTGCAAGACGCCATAGTGACGCTCGTTCAGGAGCCAGCTGTTGTGAACAGGAATCCACATCCGATCCATCTCTTCCAGGGCGAGCCATAGTGTCTTGATCGCGCGCTTGAGCACCGAGGTGAATGCCACATCGAAGACATACCCGTCGCTTTGAAGAATGCGGCCCGCGGTGCGCGCTTCCTGGACCCCAAGTTCCGAAAGCGGGACATCTGTCCACCCGGTAAAACGGTTTTCCTGATTCCAGGTGCTTTGACCGTGACGCAGCAGGACGAGCGTTTTCATGACGGATCAGGTTACCACGTTATCGGATAGAATTAGGTTCACGCAGGAGGAAGAGAAACGATGCCGTTCACTTTTAATAAGATCGATTACGTCATGATAACGGTCTCCAATATGGCCCGATCCGTCGCTTTCTATAAAGACAAGCTGGGTATTCCCATGAAGTTCGGAACACCGGAATGGACGGAATTCCAGACAGGTACCACCACTCTCGCGCTACACGGCGGCGGTCAGGCGAGAGAAGCCGGCGGCGACCCCAACGCCCACTATGCCGGCACCTGCTCGATTGGGTTCAACGTTGATAATCTCGACCTCGCCTATGAACAACTTCAAGCCAAGGGTGTCGTGTTCGTAATGCCGCCCACGGCGCGTGCTGGCGAAGGGATCAAGCTGGCCGTCGCTGTGGATCCGGATGGGTTCGCAATCTCCTTCGGCGAATCGGCGAAGAAGTAATCGGGTCCACTCCACCACCTGGCCCCGATTCTTCAAGGGGCCTCCTAACCTCTTCCCTCTCAGCGAGTAAGTTGGCGAGATCACTCCGCGTGTCCTCACTATAGGCTTGAGGGCGTGAGCATGCCGAAATCGTAGAGAACATTTCCAGGGAGTGCGAGAGCTGTACAACAGCGTTTTGCGAAAACAATGAGCTGGCCAACCACAAAAGATGTCTCAAAGTATGTCTACAATCAATTTAAGGGAAACTTCCTCGGTTTCGCCGTTGGAACACTGGCTGCCAGGTTGGTCTCGACCTTCTTTGAAACGCGAAAACTATCAAACTTGTGGGGTCTCACTGCCAGGAAGACTGTCGTCAGCGGCAGAACATTCCACTTTCTGGAGTGGCTTTGTGCACTTCTTGTCGGGTTCATTGCGTTCGAAGTAGTGAGCAAGCTGGTAAAAGAGAGACTCGTAACAAGGATCTCATCTTTCATTCGGGATCGTGGTTGGATAAGCGCCTTGGAAGAATCGGTTCCGGGTGTTTCCAGCACCATCAAGCTGATCGCCAACGTCAGAAGCAATGGCGATTCCGGAAAAGAAGACCATGAGCCGATGCGCCAAACGGAAAACACGGATTAACAGAATCTCACCTCCTCGCCAACCATGTTTGCTTGACCGCGTCTAACGGCAGATCGATGATAGAGCGCAAATCCCATGACCAACTTTCTCGTCGTCGTATTTGCTCTGTTCTTTCAGACTCCGCAGGCTCAGCAACCTGAACCGCCCGC
>Ga0163162_10006445_pt1 | contig 11369 bp, 6 predicted proteins | sample S55metaG_FD_115310 | JGI IMG/M metagenome (GOLD analysis project Ga0163162, IMG submission 115310) | Switchgrass rhizosphere microbial communities from Kellogg Biological Station, Michigan, USA - S5-5 metaG | ecosystem: Host-associated > Plants > Roots > Rhizosphere > Soil | place: USA: Michigan...
TCGCGAACTGCCGTGGATGGGCATCATCAGTTCCATGGAGTTCAACTTCACCGAGACCAACGACGACATCTTCTACAAGAACCTGAACCTCGGCCCGGTGCAGTTCGTCGGCGTCGATGGACGCCAGTATTTCTGCACGGCGGCGAACGCCAAGGCCTGCTCCAGCAACATCAAGGCCGGCGCCAACCCGTCGTTCGGCACAGTGACTGAGCTGACCAACACGCATCAGGGTCTGTCGAACACGTTCACCTGGTCGTTCACCAAGCCGATGTCGGACAACTGGAGCGCGATGCTGGCGTTCCGCGTCGGCCATGCAACCGACGTCAATCCGGGCACCTCGAGCGTGGCGAACTCGAATATCCAGGGCAACGTCTGGGTCAATCCGAATACCGACGTCGCTGCGACGTCGAACTACAGCGTGCCGCAGCGCGTGCTCGGCAGCCTGACCTGGCAGCATCGTTTCTTCGGCGACTACATGACGATGTTCAGCACGTTCTTCGACACGCATTCCGGCGCGCCGTACAGCTGGGTGTCGGGAACCGACACGAACGGCGACGGCTACAGCCGCGACCTGATCTACATTCCGAAGTCGATCACCGACGTGGAGTGGGCGTCTGCGGTAACGCCAGCGCAGCAGCAGCAGTTCATGAACTACATCAACAGCAATTCGTACCTGAAGGCGCACGAGGGCCAGATCGCGGGCCGCAACGCGGTGACTTCGGGCTGGATCAACCAGATCGACTTCGCCTTCCGCCAGGAGATCCCGGGCTTCTTCGAGGGCAACAAGGGCGAATTGCGCTTCGACTTCTTCAACATCGGCAACCTGTTCAACAGTGCGTGGGGCGTCGAGAAGCGCGCCGGTTTCCCGTTGATCCGCAACCTGGCCAATGTCAGCGGCTACAACCCGGCGACCGGCAAGTACATCTACGACATCAGTTCGTCGGCGTACAAGGACAAGAACGGCAACTACATCCCGCAGAACCTGGTCATCAACGAAGGCCAGACTCCGGGCGTGCCGATTCCGAGCCAGCGCTGGTCGGTCATGATGACGGCGAAATACTCGTTCTGATCGAACAAGATTGGAGACTCCACCGGCGCCCTCGCGGCGCCGGTTTTTTTTTTGACGTGTGTAAAACGCAAAAAGCCTTTTTTGGACGCGGATCAACGTGGATTACACGGATAGAGGCAGAGCACTGTCCTTCTTGCGACTCGTATCGCTTTTATCCGAGTCAATCTGCGTTGATCCGCGTCCAAAGTGCTCTTCAACCCTGCCAAATGTCGCAAACTTGCGCAGGAGCAGCACGGGCGCAGATACTTTGTTGTCCTGCCGTGGCACACAGGCGCCGGCAACAAGACAGAAGGAGTTTTTACAGGATGGCAAAGACCACAGTCAGTGCGCGCATTTCGCCGGTAGCCGGCATGGATCTTCTCTCGCGCGACGAAGTATCGCGGCTGCGTGACGCGTCGCGCGGCGGTCTGCATGCGCTGCTTCGCCGCTGTGCGCTCGCCGTGTTGACGCAAGGCAGCCTGAACGACGATGCGCGCAGCATCCTCGAACGGCACAAGGATTTCGACGTGCAGGTGCTGCAGCAGGATCGTGGCATCAAGCTCGAGCTGACCAACGCGCCGGCGAGCGCCTTCGTCGAAGACCGCATCATCCGCGGCATCAGCGAATTGCTTTTCGCCGTCGTGCGCGACATCGCCTACATTGCGACGCAGATCGATGCCGGCCGCTTCAGTCTCGACGACTCGCACGGCATCACGCACGCGGTATTCGAGATCCTGCGCAATGCGCGCGTACTGCGGCCGAACATCGAGCCGAATCTGGTCGTGTGCTGGGGCGGCCACTCGATACCGCGGCACGAATACGAGTACACCAAGGCGGTCGGTTACGAACTCGGCCTGCGCGCACTCGACATCTGCACGGGCTGCGGACCCGGCGCAATGAAGGGGCCGATGAAGGGCGCGACGATCGCACACGCCAAGCAGCGCCTGCGTTCGCGGCGCTACATCGGCATCACCGAGCCCGGCATCATCGCCGCGGAATCGCCGAATCCGATCGTCAACAACCTCATCATCATGCCGGACATCGAGAAACGTCTCGAAGCGTTCGTGCGCATCGGCCACGGCATCATCGTCTTTCCCGGCGGCGTCGGCACGGCCGAGGAAATCCTCTACCTGCTCGGCATCCTGCTGCATCCGAACAACGCGGCGCTGCCGTTTCCTCTGATTTTCGCCGGCCCGGCCGAGTCGGCCGCCTACTTCGAGCAGATCGACCGCTTCCTGCGCCTCACACTCGGCGATTCTGTTGCCGAGCGCTACCGCATCGTCATCGGCAATCCGGCCGAGACGGCAAAGCTCGCGCTCAAGGGCATCGAAAAGGTGCGCCTGCACCGACTCGACAGCAAGGATGCGTTCTTCTTCAACTGGGCGCTGAACATCGAGCATGCCTTCCAGGTTCCGTTCCGGCCAACGCACGAGAACATGGCCGCACTGAAACTGCAGCGCGATCAGCCGCGTCACCTGCTTGCCGCCGATTTGCGCCGGGCGTTTTCCGGCATCGTCGCCGGCAATGTCAAGGAAGAAGGCTTGCGCGCGATCGAGCAGCACGGCCCGTTCGAAATCGACGGCGACCCGGAAATCATGCGCGCGCTCGACGCGTTGCTTGCCAGCTTCGTGGAACAGCAGCGCATGAAATTGCCGGGTAGCGTGTACAAGCCGTGTTATCGCGTCAGGGTGTGAAGGGGTGAGGGGTGAGGGGTGAGGGGTGAGGGGTGAGGGGTGAGGGGTGAGGGGTGAGGAAAAGCCTGCTGCATTCCCGCAGGCAGGTTCGTTCTTGCCGCTTCGTCAATTCGCCGGCAGGGCGAGGTGCGTTGCGTCGAGTTTGCCGGCACCGCGGGGCGTAGGGGTCGGAACCTCTCCTGCACTCAGCGCAGCGCCTTCGACGAGATGCCGCCACACCCGGTCCAGGGCGGCATAGCCGTAGGGCAGCAGCGGCACATAGCAATCGCCGAAGCCCGGCAGCACGAGAAAGGTATCGAAGTGCTGCGCATGCGGGATTGGCCAGTAGATCGGTGTGCGCTCATTGGCGCGCAGCCATGTCGCGTACGCGTCGGAATGGAATGCCATCGGCAACAGCCCATCCTCCGTGCCGTGAACGATCCAGATCGGCAGGTCCTTGCGCGGCAGTTGCGCTGCCGTTGCGGCGATGGATGCGTGCACGGTCTTCGCAAGCCAGGTATCCGAAATCCACAGTTCGCGCAGGCAAAGCAGGCCGTGTAACGTTGGGTCGGCCGCGTCGGCGGGCGCTGATTCGTCGAGATACACGCCAGCACCCGGCGCTATGCCGGCCGCGTCGGACCACCACGCCGCGCGCTCGGACGCCGTTGGCGCGCGCACTTTGCCTGTTGCATCGCGCGCGACGAAGCGGAAGCCGCACGGCATGCGGCCGACACCGGTGCGTGCGTAGCACGCTGCATACGTCGCGGCCGCTGCGCGCCAGAGGTCGAACGCCGTCGTACTGGCGGCGGTGGCCAGCGCTGCATCGCTCCAGCCTGCACCGTGCAGGCGATCGAGCGCCTCGGCCGCCTGCGCCGGCCGATTTGCCGCGTGCAGTACGCCTCTCGCATGCAGCGAGGTACAACGCGACATCCAGGCCGGCGGCACCTCGCCCTGCACGCGCGCGAGCGGAGTTGTGTCGAATCGCGCATCGGTCAGCGCGCACGGCAGCAACAAGGCAGCCTCGGTTGCATAATCGTAGAGCGGCCGGCCCAGCGCCGGCACGTTGACATTCGGTGCCACTGCCACGACAGCGGAAAGCATTTCCGCATGATCCAGTCCCGCCGCCTGCAGCACCGCGCCGGCGCCATTCGACAATCCTGCGGCGATGATCTTCGTGTTTTGCGCAGTGAATGGGGCGTGTTGCGGAAACGCGCGATCGAGCATCGCCAATCCGAATTGCGCTGCCTGCAACACGTGGCGGCCCCAGTCCGCTTCGGGATTGTCGCCGGAGTGCGCGTGCTTGATCGCGATGCCCGACTCCGGCCCCGCGGATTCCGCAGCGAACTCGAGTTCGGCGTCGCCAACGCTCGCCTGCGTGCCATCGAGCTGCGAGCCGGAAGCCGTGGCCGTGTCGAAGTAGCCGCTGCCGGCGCCCTTGTCGGTGTAGGCGACGGCGCAGCCGCGCGGCAGGCCCCATGCGCCGGCAAGCGCGATCGCTCCATAGATGCCGCGCGAGCCGGAGGATGCGGTGACCACGAGGCACCGCCCCATCGCGTCGAATCCATCGGGAATTTGTACAAGTATACGATGCGGCGATCGCGCGCCGGGGACTCTTGCGAACGCCTGGTATTCGCGACCCGCCACCGTGACAGTGCTGCCGTACAGGTCGCCGTAGGCGCCGAGCGGGCCAAGATCGGCGATACCCTTCCAGTTCGCCTGGATCGCGCGGCGGCGCAGCTCCGCCGGCGTGGGCGCTTCGACGTTCGCGAACGGCGGAGGCGGTCCGCGCAGTCCAGCCAGGCCAAGGCCTGCGCTCAGCAAGTCATCGCCGTTGCGATGCTCGGTTTCACGTATCGCGCTGGTCAGGAAATCGGTGCGCAAGGTTCTCTCAGGATCGGCTTTCGCGGCGTCGTGTCTGTGCTATGCGCCGCGCTCTGCAATCAGGTACCGCTCCGGCCATATTGCACGCAGTCGGCCTGATTTCGCAGCCGGAGCGTGCGCCGTACGCGCGGCCGGCTGGAGGCTAGAACTCATCCTCATCATCGATGAGGATATGGCCGTCCGGCGTAAGCTTGAGGTGTGTAATGCCGGGCGATTCGGCCTCGAGACGACGCAGTTCGGCCTCGCGCCGGGAGATCTTTCCGTATTGCTTCCGCACCAGGTCGGCGAGCCGGCGGTTTTCCATGACCAGAGAACGCGCCGCCAGGGCCTGTACGACCGCTGTCTTGAGTTCGAAGTCATGCCACGGCTTGGCGATGAAGCGGAAGATCTGCACTTTGTTGATGGCGTCGACGACAGCGTCGATATCGGCATTGCCGCTCAGCACGAGGCGCGCCATGTCGGGTTGCAGCTTCACCGCATCGGAGAGGAACTCGACGCCTCCCATTTCGGGCATGCGGAAGTCGGAAATCACCAGGTCGACCGGCGCTCGCTGTATTCGCGCCAGGGCCTGTCGTGCAGAAACGAACGTTTCCACTTCCGGGCGTTCTCCGTCGAGTTCATCGAACGGAATTCTTTGCAACGACCGCTTCAAAGCGGACAGGATGTTGATTTCATCGTCAACCAGCATGATGCGGTACATGGGTTACTACCTTATGGCTGCAATTGCGGATCGGGTGCAGGAGTATTTTGGATGTCGCGCACTGGCTCGCCGGCGGCACCGTGCCGCTGATGAACCGGCAGCTTGATCACGAACGTCGTGCCGATGCCGAGCTCGCTGCGCACGTCGATCTCGCCCAGGTGCTTGCGCACGATGCCATAGGAAATCGACAACCCAAGGCCGGTGCCCTGGCCGACCGGCTTGGTCGTGAAGAACGGTTCGAAAATGCGCGGCAGGTGCTCGTGCGCGATGCCCTTGCCATTGTCCGAAATCTCGATGTATACAAAATCACCGGCCGGTCGCGTGGCAATCGTGATCTGGCCCTGTCCGTCGATCGCATGCCCGGCATTGACCAGGATGTTCATGAACACCTGGTTGAGCTGCGACGGCAGGCATTCGACCGGCGGCAGGTCGCCATATTGCTTGACCAGTTCGACCTTGTACTTGAGTTCGTTCCAGACGATGTTGATCGTACTGTCGATTCCGGCATGGATATCGGTCTGCGTCCACGTTTCGGCGTGACCGGCCCGCGAAAACTCGCGCAGGTCCTGGATGATCTTGCGCACGCGCGAGATGCCTTCCTGTGATTCGGCGAGCAGGGTCGGCAGATCCTTGGCCAGGAAATCGAAATCGATCTCCTGCCGAACCTTTTCGATCTGCTGCAGCTGTCCGGGCTGGCTCATGCCCATCTTGCGCAGCGCCGCTTCCTGCATGCTGATCAGGCGAAACAAACTCGACACATAGTCGCGGAGCGTTTCCAGATTCGATTGCACGTAGCCGATCGGATTGTTGATCTCGTGCGCGACGCCTGCGGCGAGCTGGCCTATCGTCGAAAGTCGGTCCGCCTGCAGCAGCTGCCGCTGCGCTTCCTCGAGGCGTGCACGTGCGAGTTCCGACAAAACGTCGGCATGCATGCGCCCGCCTTCGCCTTCCGAAGTGCGCACGAGCACGATTGCCGAGCACCCCTCGGGCCGGTCGGCCGGCGAGGCATCGAGAAGAATCGCGCGATAGGACCGCTCCGCCCCGGAATGCTGGCGCAAGGACGCAAGGAGCACCTGCGGCGAATCGTTCGCTTCGATCGCGATCAGCGCAGGTTGCAGCGCCGGGCCCAATTCGAGCATCAGGCTGCGCGACGGGTCACCGACTTTCAACCAGTCGTCGAGCTCGCGCGCTGGCGCGTTGAGCCAGGCGGTGCCGTCATCGTGCAGGATCAACACCGGCGCGGGTACGTAGTCGAGGATCCCGCCCATGGCCAGACCATCGAGCAGCAGGCGCTGGCCTTCGCTCAGTGCAATGGACGTCATGGCAATTCCGATCGCATCGGGCGCAGCCCTGGAATTTGCATTGGTCGCATGAGGTTTCCTTCAGGAAGCAGCGGATTTGCGCGGGTCGCGCCGCTGCGCGATGCGGAAGGCATCCCGGATCTGCAGGCGCAATTCCTCGTCGTCCCAGGGTTTGGTCAGGAATTTGTATATGGCACCCTCGTTGATGGCGGAAGTGACCGCGGTCAGGTCGGTGTATCCGCTCAGCACCATGCGTACGGTTTCCGGATGCATTTCCTTCACCTGGGCGAGCAGTTCGGTGCCGCTTATGCCCGGCATGCGCTGGTCCGAAATCACTACCTGAACCTCGTTGCGGCCGAGAATATCAAGTGCATCCTGGGCGTTGGTGGCGGTCAGAATGCGATAGCCGTCGCGCCGCAGCATGCGCATCAGTGCATTGAGAATGTTTTCCTCGTCGTCGACGAGCAGCAGGGTCGGCTTCTGTTCTGCGGGTTGCTCGAGGCCCTCGTGAGCCAGGTATCGGTGACGCAGCATCTCCAGAGCCTGCACGGCTGAAATCGGCTTGCAGAAGTAGTAGCCCTGGAAAAAATCGCATTCGTTGCGACGCAGATAGCCGATCTGCGCGGCGGTCTCCACACCTTCGGCGAGCACGGTCATGCCGAGCTGGTGAGCGAGGGTGATGATTGCGCGGCAGACGCCGGCTGCACCGGCATCGGTGCTGATGTCGCGCACGAAGCTGCGGTCGATCTTGAGCGTATCGAGCGGAAAACGGCGCAGGTAGTTGAGACTGGAGTAGCCGGTGCCGAAATCGTCGAGCGACAGCTTGACCCCCAGGGCCTTCAGCGCGCGCATGGTTCCGGTGACGCGCTCGATGTTGCCGCTCATCATGCTTTCGGTCAGCTCCAGCTCGATGCAGCGGGCGGGAAGCTTGAACTGCGCCAGCAAGGTGCGGATTTCGGCGACGAAGCCGGGTCGCTGCATCTGCGCTGGCGATACATTGATCGAGACGCTGAAGTCTTCGGCGCCTGCGTCGAGCCAGGCGCGTGCCTGGCGACAGGCGGACTCGAGAACGAAACTGCCGATGTCCAGAATCAGGCCGAGATCTTCGGCCACCTGCAGGAAACGGTTCGGCAGCAGCAGGCCGAGCTCGGGGCTCTGCCACCGCAGCAGCGCCTCGAACCCGCTCACACGCCAGTCCTGGCCGTTGATCAGCGGCTGATAGTGGAGCAGGAATTCCGAATTGCGCAGCGCATCGTTGAGGCGCAGCCCGAGCGCAACCCGATCGTCGAGTGCCTGGCGTTGTTCGTTGGCGAACGCGACCACGGTGTTGCGGCCTTCGGCCTTCGCCTGGAGCATTGCGGATTCGGCTTGGCGCAAGAGTTCCTGCGGACTGGATCCGTTGTCGGGAAAGCAGCTCACGCCGATGCTGCAGCTGACGTAGGTGCGCCGGCCTTCGAACAGGATCTGCTCTTCGATCCTGGTGCGGATGGTTTCGCCGAATTCGACCTGATCCTGGGCGTGTTCCGGGTCGCGCAGGACAATCGCGAATTCGTCTCCGGCAACGTGCGCAACGCGGCCGTCGTTGCCGGCGACCTCGCGCAGCCGTTCGGCTACCACGCGCAGCACGTGATCGCCACCCGCCCGCCCGCGCGTTTCGTTTACCGTGTGGAATCGATCGAGATCGACGTGCAGCACGATCACGCGGCCGTCCTGTGTCGTGGCTTCGACGCATGCCGTCTGCAGGTATTCCTCGATGATCGCGGACCGCGGCAAACCGGTCGTGCGGTCATGCGTCGCGGCATGGCCGAGCGCAGCCTGGGCGCGGCGTTGTTCGGTCACGTCCTCGCCGAGGCTGGCAACGCCAACCACTTCACCGGAAGGCGCGCGCAGAAGGGTATTGTTCAGGCGGATAAGCCTGCGTTCGCCGCTGCGTGTGAGAATTTCGCGCTCGAGGTGCAGCGCGGTCGCATCGCCGGCGATCAGACTCGTGTACCGCGCGCGCCGTTCCGCGACCTCATCCGCAGGCGGAAAGAGCTCGAACCAAGATTGACCGATGACTTCTTCGCGCCGCCAGCCGGTAATGCGCAGAAAGTGGTCGTTGCAATAGGTCAGGCGACCGTCCATGTCCAGCATTACCGAGATCAACTCGACATTGTCCAGCATCTCGCTGAAGCGGCGGTTGCTCTCGCGAAGTTCGTCCTCGCTGCGCATTGCCGCGCTGATGTCGGTCGCTATGCAGGCTGTGCGATAGGGTCTGCCGTTGGCGTCGAGAATCGGAAATCCGCGCAGATGGATCGAGCGCAAGCCCGACGGGTGCGCCAAGCGATGCTGGAGATCGAATCCGAGTCCCTTGACGCTGCGTCTTGCGATGGTTTGTTCCACCCGCGAGCGGTCGTCCGGGGGAATCAAGTCCAGCCAGGAGCGGGGCTGCGCGTAAAGACTCGCGCAGCTCGAGCCCCACACGACCTCGTACGCCGGGCTGACATAATGGACTTGCGAACTGTCCGGTTCGATCAGGAAGAAAACCGCATCGATGTTTTCGGCGATCTGCCGGAACCGAAGTTCGCTTTCGCTCAGCGCCTGTGCCGTCTTCTGACGCTCGGCAATTTCGGCTTCGAGCCATCTTGCGTGGTGCTCGACTTCTTCGTACAGGGCGAGATTGCCGTAGGCCAGGGCAAACTGGCCGGCCATCGTGACGGCCAAGCGCTCGTCCTCCACGTCGAATGCCTGGCCGCTCAATTTGTCGGCGAAATAAAGCCAGCCTGACGCATGCATCGCGGAGTTGACCGGGATCGGCAGCACAAGGAGGCTGCGTACGGGCGGATGAAAGGCCGGCAGTCCGCAGTCGTCGGCTGCGCTGTCGCCCTCGATGCGAATCGTCCTCGCCGACGAAACAACCTCGCCGAACACCCCGGACCACGGATCGATCGATTCGAAGTGATTGCGCACTTCATTGCTCAGGCCGCGCGTGGTGATGCTGCGCAAGTGCTTGCGATCGCGGTCGAGGATTGCAAGGGCGAGATACTTGCAGTTGATTATTTTCTGCGCGCTGCGGCAGAACAGCGCGAGCATCGCCTGTGGATCCCGCTCTGAGGTCAAGGCGACATTCAATTGCAGCAAGGCCTCGAGGCGCAGGCTGAACGGATAGAGCGCCCTGATCCCGGCCCGCGCGATGGCCCCGTGTGCGTGTTCGTGCGAATCGGCCTTGCCGATCGCATCATCGAGGGTCTCACGCAAGGAGCTTTGCAGTGCAGTCAGGCTGTGCAAGTAGTCCGGTTGCGCGACATCCATGAATTCGGACGTGCGCTCGGCGACGTCGGCCGGGAGGAGTGCGGACGGACTGGCGTCGAGTGCCGCTGCGACAGCGTCGAGCACGGCCTGCGGTTGCACCGGTTTGATCAAGACGGCGGCGACCCCGCACCGTTCTGCCGCGGAGGTTGCCTCGCTCACGCGATACGTCGCCGTGTAGAAGATGATTGGAGTATCCGCAACATCCGATTCGGCGCGCACGCGGCCCGCAAACTCGATGCCGCTCATGGTCGGCATCGTCAGATCGGTAATGACCAGATCCGGATGTTGAGCGCGCACGATCGCAAAGGCCTCGGCGCCGTCCGACGCGTGCAGCACTGCGTGACCGACATGGCCGAGCAGTGTAGCCAGGAAATCGCGATTTACCGGGCGGTCGTCAACGACCAGGATCGTCGCCATGCGCGCCTCCGTCGACAAGACAGGCAGCGATGACGTCGACCAGCCTCCGCGGCTCTTCTGGACACTGCAGTAATCCCTCGAGACGGAGCGGTCCGTCGCACATCGCGATTGGACCGCGGCGGATCGCCTTGGTCGGGGCTTCCATCAGATCGCTGTTGCGACAATTGACATCGACGACCAAACACTCGCCCTTCGACACCACATATGTGCCGGCCTGGTCGAAATGTCCGAAGTCGATTTTCACGTCAGATGCTCCTGACCGGTCCATGTCGTCACCCTGTCCAGCACTACATTCCCGTGTGAACGCGCCCGCCTTCATTGCCGGCTTGATCGTGCACCGACAAAGGCCATTGTTCGCTGCTTCGCGGCGAATGGCCCGGTGATACTAACCAAACAGCATTTGTACCATGCAAATATGGTTCCAATAAGCGCTCCAAGGCGCCTCGAACGGCCCAATTGGAGTGACTGCGTACGCGGAATCGGCCCAACGTGATCAGCCGAACGGTGCCACGCCAATCCATCTCGCGTGCAGGAAGAACGCAAAGGCGGCCCACGCGGCAATGCCGACGGCGATAGACAGCACATCGCCGATTGCCGTACCGGCAGGGTAGAGGATACCCGCGAGCCGGTCGCGCCGTCGCGAGACGGTGAAACCCGCAATCGCCCAGATCAGAAATGCTCCGAACAAGATGACGTCATGCAGCATGCCGGTCGCCAGCAAATGACCGAGTGCCCAGACTTTGACGCCGGCAAGCATCGGATGTCCGAGCTTCGCCTTGAAGTGATTGCGCGGAACGAACGCGGCGGCGACCAGTACAAATGCGATCAGCGTGAACAACGCATTCGCGTGCCGCAGCGCCAGCGGCGGAACATAGAGCAGCACTGGCTGCAGCCGCCGCGCCTCGGCGAAGCCCCAGATCAGCAGCACGAAGCCGGCGATCGAGATCAGCGAGTACATTCCCTTCCACGGCCCTTCGCCCATGCGCGCAATCTGCCGCGCGCGCCAGCGCTCGGCAAAAATTCGCACCGAGTGCAGGCCGAGAAACAGGGCCAGGCCA